>JAANMY010002130.1_pt1 | contig 19622 bp, 18 predicted proteins | sample 7279691 | NCBI WGS metagenome assembly JAANMY01 (sample SAMN14094543, study PRJNA606508) | bioreactor metagenome | isolation source: A lab-scale SPAN reactor treating ammonium-rich wastewater day 388 | place: Ireland: Galway | collected 2018-02-07
GGCAGCGCGCGCAGGGCATCGGCCAACTCGAGCGCGCGCTCGCCTTGCACCTCGATGCGCACCGAGCCGCGCTCGTTCCTCACGAAACCGCTCAGGCCGAGCGCGTGGGCGAGCCGCGCCACGCTCGGCCGAAAGCCGACGCCCTGCACGACTCCCCGCACCGTGAGCCCAATGCGCACGAGGCCTACTTTCGCACAATTACTCGACGTCCAGGCTGTCGATTCGAAGGCCCGGTGTGCCCATGACGTCGGCGTCCGTGCTGCCGCAGGCCGGGCAGAGCGTGAGGTGGTGCTCCGGGCGGTAGCTGGTCGCGCAGGCCCGGCAGCGAGCCTCCAAGTGTGTCAACGCCAGCTCGAGCGCCGCGTCTTCGGCCGCGGTACCGCGGGCGTGGGCCGCGAAGTGGAAGCCCATGGCGTCCGCGTGGAGGTGCTCCGTCTCGGCCAGCTCGCCGACGACCCGGCGCACGCGCCTGGCGCCTCGCTCCTGGGCAAGCTGGAGCACGGCTTCGAGCAGGCCGCGGGCCAGGGCGGATTCGTGCATGTCTTCCTCACTTGGCGAGCAGCTCGCGGACCTTCGCCGCCGCGACGGGAACCGCCGCGGCGACCGGTCCAGACAACTCGGTGCCAAGGGCGGTCGGTGGCTCGATGGCCACGGCCAAGAGCAGAACCTCGGGCAGCGCCCCGCCCGCGAGCACCCGGGCCAGCTCCAATGCCTGCCTGACGCTGATGCCGTGCGTCGAGACCGGTGAGAGCGGCGCCTCCGCGAGCTCGGAGAGCCCGAGCGCGAGCACGCTCCCTGCGGGCCCCGCGCCGACCGCCGCGTCCACCAGCACCACGCGCTCGGCGCCCTGGAGCAGCTCCACCAGCCGGGCGGGATCCGCTACCTGGTGGAGCTCCGCGCCGGCTGGCGGGTTCGCGGCCAGCGCGTCGAGCACGCACAGGCCCACGCGGTCGTCGCCGGCCGCGCGCTGGCCGAGCCCGATGACCCGGAGCGCCACTCAGCCCTCCTGCTCCAGGCGAAGCCGGAGGAAGTGCGTCGAGCACGAGATGCAGGGGTCGTAGTTGCGCACGGTCTGCTCGGCGAGCCGGGTCGCCTCCTCGTGGGGCAGCTCCGCGAGCCGAGTCGCGATCGAGAACAGATCGTCCTCGATGGACTTCTGGTTCTGGGACGTAGGTGGGGTGATCTTGGCCTCCTCGATCAGGCCTTCGGCGTCGACGCGATAGCGATGGTAGAGCGTCCCTCGCGGCGCCTCGGTGGCGGCCCGGCCCACTCCGGCGCGGCTGGGCACCGGGACGCGCGAGCGCGCGGGCGGTCACCATCGGATCGCCGATGTCGCCATCGGCATGCGCGGCGATGGCCGCATGCAGGGCGGGCGAGACCGTGATCGCGTTGCCATTCAGCCCGAGGCCGAAGGCGGCGACAATCGGCACCTTGACGTGGCCGAGCCCGAGCGTGGAGGCGATGGCGACCGGCGCCAGCAGATGGGCCGCGTCGAACAGGCCGATATTGAGCTTGTCGCGCACGTTCGACCAGGAGACTTCGCGCACCAGATCGACGTTGAGCCCTTCGGCGGCGGTGAAGCCCTTGTCGACGGCGACGATGAGCGCGCTCGCATCGACCAGTGGGATGAAGCCGATGGACAGCCTGGCGCCGCTCATTTGAGCATCTCCGCGGCGGTGATGATCGATTGTGCGATATCGACGATCTTCTTCTTTTCGCGCATCGCGGTGCTGCGCATCAGCGAATAGGCTTCCTCCTCGCTGAGGTTCTTCACCTTCATGAGGATGCCTTTCGCGCGGTCGATGATCTTGCGGTCGCTGAGCGCGCTCTTGACCTGCTCCAGTTCGTCCTGCAACCGCGAAAACGCGTTGAAACGCGAGATGCACAGGTCGAGAATGCTTTTGACCCGCTCCTTGGCGAGCCCGCCGACGATGTAGGCCGACACGCCGGCATCGACCGAGGCCTGGATCGAGGCGGCGTCGCTCTGGTCCACGAACATCGCGATCGGCCGCTTCACCACGCGGCTGACCTGGAACATCTGCTCAAGCACGTCGCGGCTGGGGTTTTCCAGGTCGATGATGATGACGTCGGGATCGACGGCATAGACGCGCGCCAGCAGGTTCGCAGTCTCTGCGACGCGAGCCACATGCGAGTAGCCGGCTTCGCGCAATCCTTCCTCGATAATCGCGGAACGCACCGGGCTCTCGTCGACGATGACGATCTTCAGCGTCAGGTCCATCGTTTCGGATCGTGCATCTGCATGACGAAGTGCCGGCGGCCGGGTGATTGTCCAGTTGAGCAGCAATTCGCGTGCCGCGATTGAGCAAAGACAATTGCGACAAAATCGCCTATAAATCGGGCAAAAGAGCAAGGTAGCAAAAACTGACTAATATTTATGCATATGGTGTCGTTTTGAGCCGGGGGATTTTCACCCGGCCTGGTCTCCTGATCGGACTGCCGGTGGTCGCGGCTCGCGTGCCGGCGGCAAGACGCGGCGGTGGCGATCGCTTGTCACTGCGGGGGCGATGGGGGCGACGCATGCGCTGCGGCCGCCGCGAGCATGAGGAGCCTTTCATGGAAATCGACCTGCCCGAAATCGTCGCGGAGGTGACGGCAGCGTTCGAGCGCTACGAGCAGGCGCTGGTGTCCAACAACGTCGGGACGCTCGATGCCATGTTCCATGACGATGCGCGCACCGTTCGCTACGGCGTTTCGGAAAACCTCTACGGCCATGCCGAGATCAAGTCGTTTCGCAAGGCGCGTTCGCCGGTCGCGTCCGGGCGCAAACTGTCGCGCACCGTGATCACGACCTATGGCCGCGATGTCGCGGCGACCGCAACGCTCTATGAGCGCCCCTCCGCGCCCGGCCGCGTCGGCAGCCAGATGCAGACCTGGGTCCGCTTTCCGCAAGGCTGGCGCGTGGTTGCCGCCCATGTCAGCCTGATGGACGCATAGGGCGCTACGTAGCCGTGACAGTCCGGCAGATGTTTCAGGCTATCGGCAGGTCCAGAAAGCCGTGCAGGCGCGCCAGCAGCAGGGTGCCGAGATGCTGCTGGGAATCGAAGCGGCCGGCCTTGATCATCGCGGCGAGTTCGCCGGGCGTTACGAGGCGCAGCGTAATGCCGGCTTCCGGCGTACGTCCGGCGACCGCCTCGTCCGTCTCGATGAAGAAGGAGTGCACCTTGTTGGCGAGCCGGCCGGAGCAGGGCGCGAACGTGCCGAGCTCGTGCACCGTGCGCGAGGGATAGCCGGTCTCCTCCAGCAGTTCGCGTGCGGCGGCGTCCGCCGCCGTCTCGCCGGGATCGACGGTGCCCGCCGGCAATTCCCAGGTGAAGATCTCCAGCGCCGGGCGATATTGCCGCACGAGCGGGATGCGTCCGTCCGGCGTGCGCGCGAGCATGGCGATGTAATCGGGCTGCGCGACCGCGTGATAGGTCTGCGTTTCCTCGCCGGGCGCGAACGCGACCTCGCGCTCGATGATGCCCGCCCAGGGCGACAGCCGCGTGGTGCGGCGGGCGAGGATCCGGGGCCAGCTTTCGTCCATGGCGTTCGCCGCCTCCGTGTCAGGCCGTCTTCAGGCGCACGCTCGACGCCGGCCGCCGCAGATAGGTGGTGGCGAAGGCGTAGACATACCAGCGCAGATAGGCCGGCAGCCAGCGTAGCACGCGGAAGCGGCTTTGCCCGTGCGCGCGCTCGAACCAGCGCGCCGGCACCTCGCCGATCGGCCAGCCGAGCCGGTGGCATTTCACCAGGAGTTCGATGCTGTAGCAGAAGCCGCTGTCGGATTCGATGGCGATGCATTCGATGGCGCGGCGCGAGAACAGGCGAAAGCCGTTGCTGGCGTCGTGGGTCGGCAGCCGCGCGATGTGACGCAGCGTGAAATTGGCCGCGCGCACGAGCACGGCCTTCAGCCACGGACAGCCGGTCATGCTGCCGCCCGGCATGAAGCGGCTCGCGCAGACGATGTCATGCCCCTGCTCGGCCTTCGCCGCCATCGCGTCCAGCATGCCGGCATTGTAGTCGTCGTCGGCGGGATAGACGAGGACGAACGGCGCCGTGCTCGCCGCGAAGCCCGCCATCACCGCGCTGTGGGCGCCGCGCCCGCGGTTGCGCACGAATGCGACCGGCAGCGCGCCCGCCGCCTCCGGATTGCCGCGGATGGCGGGCAGGGTGTCGTCGTCTTCGCGGTCGTAGCAGATCAGCACGCGCGCGGGCGTGCGCAATTCGCGCGCGAGCGCCGCGAGCGTGCGCAGGATGTTGCCGCCCTCGTTATAGACCGGGATGACGATATCGATGTGCGCGGTCATCGCTCAGCGCACGATGTTCGGGCCCTGCAGGAATCCCCAGACATCGACCACCGGCTTGCCGGCGAAATCCGCGTCTTTGTAGCGAAGATGCGGCGTGCACAGGATCATCAGATCGCTCTGCGCGATGACGTCCTCGAGCGACCGCAGGTCGGGATCGGTGGTGACGAACGGATCGGTGGTCAGAACCCTGCGGGCCTGGCTGCGCAGCGCATTCTTGAACTTGTAGCTGAGCGAGGCGCGGGTGTCATCGACCTCGGCCTTGAACGCCATGCCGAGCAGGCCGACCGTCATGGCGCTCAGATCGTAGCGCTTCTGCAGGTCGTCGAGCACGTGCAGCACGAGGCCCTCATTGATCAGCATCGCGGCGTGTCCGAGGCCGAACTGGTTGCGCGCATAGGCGGCAAGCTGCATCGTGTCCTTCACGAGGCACGGCCCCGCGGCATAGCCGGGGCGCGGGATGTTGCGCGCGCGCGGATAATTGTGCTTCATCGCGTTGAGGATGCGCTGATAGTCGAGCCCGGCCGAACGCGCGATCAGATAGAATTCGTTGGTTGCGGCGAATTCGATATAGCGGTAGGCGTTGTTGAACAGCTTGGCGAACTCCGCCTCCATCGGGCTGACGACGACGGCCTCCGGCGAGATCGACTCGAACAGGGCTCTGGCCTCGCGCTCGGCTTCCGGCGTCGTGCCGGAGACGATCTGCGGCATCTCGCGCAATTCCTTGATACCGTAGCCCTGCACCACGCGTTCCGGACAGAAGGCGACCCTGATGTCGCGTCCCTGCTCCTTGAGATAATGGTGTACCCAGTCGGTGGTGCCGGGGAACACGGTCGAGCGCAGGATGAGCAATTGCCCGTCCGCCATATGCGGCAGGAGCGAGTCGATGCAGCCCTGCACCACGCGGCGCACCGGATTGAGGAACTCGTCGACCGGCGTGCCGATGGTGACGATCACCGGCCCGCGCCGGGAAATCTGCGAGGGATGGTCGGTGAACACGAGACGCTTTCCGGCGAGCGCCTGGGTCAGGAGGTCGGCGGCGTCGTACTCGATATAGGGCAGGCGGCCGGATTTGAGGACCGCGAGCGTCTCCTTGTTGAGGTCGTTGACGTTGACGCGCGACCCCGCGGCCGCCAGCGCCAGCACCAGCGGGATGCCGACATGGCCGGCGCCGCCGACAACGGTGATGTCGGCGTTGTCGACGGTGGTCGGCTCGGTCGCACTCAGGTCGGGTCGGACGTTCACGGTTTCACTCCGCTGGTCAGCACGAAGGGGCGGAACGGCTTCATGAAGCCGAGATTGAACACGGTTCCGTCGATGAAATTATAGATCGGAAGCAATAGCCGTGTCTTGCCGGAGGCGACGTAACGATAGGCGAGGCCGGCCAGGTAATCGGTCGACACGCTGAAGCCGGCATCGCGGAACACGCGCGCGATCTCGGCGGGCAGCACCGGCCGCTCGTTCTCGGTCACCCCGACCGGGCTGTAGAAGGGCGAGGTGCGGTCGCGATAGAGGTACATGAACGGGTTGAGCCGGTTGGGGTCGAACGCCATGAAGCGCCCACCGGCGCGCAGGATGCGGAAGGTCTCGGCCGCGCAGCGGCGCGGATCGGGGAAGTGATGCACGAGCCCGCTCAGGAGCACGCCGTCGAAGCGGCCGCTCTCGAAGGGAAGCTGCTCGACGTCGCCTTCGATCAGATCGAGGCCGGGATATTTCGACCGCCCGACCGCGATCAATTTCGAACTGATGTCGACGCCGGTCGCCTCGTAGCCCTCGCGGCGCAGGAGCTCGGTGAAGGCGCCCGAGCCGCAGCCGAGATCGGCCACGCGCGCCCCGCGCGGCAGTCCGGTCAGCCGCTTGAACGCCGCGATCAGGCGCGCGTTCGCCTCCGGCGTGAACACGTCATAATCGTCGGCCGCCGCGTGCGCGTCGAAGAAATCGATTTCCTTCTGCTTGTCTTGTTGCTGCATGTCCCGGGTACGCGAGGCGGTCACGGCACAGTCCTCACAGCACGCGTGGTACGGGCAGCGGCGTGATCAGGTCGCCGCGGAAGCCGTTGGCGCGCAGCTTGGGCGCGAGCTCCTCGGCGATGTGCCAGGAAAAGATGACGGCGGCGTCGGGCTGATCCTCGTAGAGGCGGCTTTCCTCGACCACGGGGATCAGCGTGCCCGGCATGTACATGCCGATCTTCAGCGATCCCTTGATCTCGCAGACATAGTCGATGATGGCGTCGTCGAGCCCGACATAATTGACCAGCGTGGAAGCGCGCGAAGGCGCGCTGATGCCGGCGATGCGCGCGCCTTTTTCCTTGTAGTCGCGCAGGATCGCGTGCAGCCGCAGCTTGGTGAGCATCACCTCGCGCCGGAAGGTATCGAGGCGCTTGCGCATGGCGTCGCCGACAGGCTCGGCGCCGAGCATCTGCGCGACGCTCGGCTCCGCCTTGCGCGCGCCCTTGCGCGCCGCATAGACGCGGATCGAGCCGCCGTGCGAGGGAATCGGCCGAGCATGGAACACTTCGAGCCCGTTCATCTCAAGCAGGTATTTCAGGCTGTGCAGCGAGTAGTAGCGCAGGTGCTCGTGATAGATGGTGTCGTATTGCAGCTTGTCGAGCAGCGGGATCAGATAGTGCGATTCCGAGATGAACACGCCGTCCGGCGCGAGCAGTTCGAGAATGCCGTCGACGATGCCGTGCACGTCTTCCATGTGCGCAAAGCAGTTGGCGGCGGTGATGACGCGCGCCGCCCCGTGCTCGCGCTTCACCGTGCGCGCGGTCTCGGGGTTGAAATAATGCTGCACGGTCGGGATGCCGCGGCTGTTGGTGATATGCCCGACATCGGTCGGCTCGATGCCGAGCACGCGATAGCCGGCACTCTTGAAATTCGACAGGAGCGTGCCGTCATTGGAGCCGATATCGACGATGAGATCGTCGGGCTTCAGGCCGAGCAGCTTTGAGGATTCCGCGCACAGGTCCGCGAAATTGTCGCGCAGCACTTTGGTGGTGCCGCTGGTGTAGGGATATTCCGGCGGGAAGATGATCACCGGATCGACCGCGAGCCCGAGCTGCACCAGCTCGCATTGGCCGCAATAGAACAGGTTGGTCGGAAACCAGGGCTGCTGGCGCGGCACGCTGCCGATCTTCACCATCTGGTTGACCGGCGGCATGTAGCTCAGCGTGAGCATGTTCTCGAGCGGTTCGTGGCCGCAGATCTGGCAACACTCGACCGGCACGCTGGCCCCGGTCCCCGCGCCGCGGGCGACTTTGGATGGACGCAAGACAACCCCCTTCAGTACGCGACAGGCGAGACCCGGTCAGGATTTCGGCGCGAAATGGTCATGCTCCCAGTACCAGTCGACGGTCCGGGGCAGGCCCTGCGCCAGCAGGACGCGAGGCTTATAGCCGAGGGCGGCCAATTTAGAAATATCGGGGCAGCGGCGGCCGGTGCTGCCTTCAAGCCTGGGGCTGGTCAGCAGATCGAGCGGACGGCCGGCATGGCGGGCGATCAGGCGCGCCACATCGGCGATGGAAATCTCCTCGGTCGTTCCAACATGGTAAATATTGAGGTGCTCGCCCCTGGCGCGCATCGTCATCACGCCCTCGACCAGGTCGTCGATGAAGCAGAAACTGCGGGTCTCCAGTCCGCTGCCCTGGATCGTGAACGGCACCGGCCCCGTCGGGCTGCCGGCTGCGGCTTTCCTGAAGCGCAGGGCGAATTGCGGGACCACGTGCTCGAAGCCCATGTCCGGCCCGTAGACATTGTGCGGCCGGAAGATCAGCACGCGCTCGAAATACTTGCGGCCGAAATTGATCGCCATCAGCTCGCTGATGATCTTGCCCCCGCCATAGGAGTAGCGCGGGTTCATCGGGTCGGGCACCACCAGCGGGGCATCTTCGGCGGTCGGGATGTGCGGCGGGGTCTGGTAGACCTCCGAGCTCGAGGCGAGGATCAGCGTGCCGATGCCGTGCCGGCGGCAGGCGTCGATGACATGGACCATGCCCTTGACCCCGACATCGAGCACGAGTTCGGGCTGGCTGTAGAAGAATTCGGTGCCGTTGACGAAGGCGAGGTGGTGCACCTCGTCCATGCCGCGCGCGGCCGCCACCACGGTCTCGAAATTGCGGATATCGCCGCCGACGAATTCGATGTCGTTCTCGATGCCGTCGAGCCGGCGCGGCCGCCCGCGCGAATTGTCGTCGAGCACGCGCACCTGGTGGCCGTCGCGCACCAGCCGCCTGACGAGCGCGGAGCCGATGAAACCGCTGCCGCCGGTGACCAGGATCTTGCGCGCACTCATTCGTCGTCCACCGTTACGGTTTCGCCGAGATCGTGCGACAGGCGCGCGGTCTCGATCAGGTGCTGCACGCGAAAGCCCTCGCGGATGCCGGGGCTCGGCGTCGTACCTTGTTCGATGGCATCGAGAAAGCGCGCCGCAAGGCGCGCGATCGGGGCGATGCGGCTGTCGGGATAGCGGTCCTGTTCCGGATAGGCAATGTCGATGCGTTCCAGCGCGGTCGCCGGCCGGCGTGCGAAGCGCAGCTCGAAGCCGCGCATATAGTCGGCGGACGGGTTGACGAGCGTGAGCGTGCCGTCCTCGCCGTAGATTTCGAGGCGATGGCCGGAGCCAAGATAGGAGGCCGCGCTCATGGAGAGGCTGAGCCCCGTGCCGCTTGCGAACGCGCCGGAGAGCGCCACGATGCTCTCGCTCGGTCGCTCTTCCCCCGGCAGCCCGAACAGCCGCGCCGACAGGCTTTCGATCGGCCCGCAGAAATATTCCAGATAGTGGAAGCAGTGGCTGACCAGGTTGCCGAGCGCGCCGCCGCCGTCTTCGCTGCTGGTCTTCCAGGAGCGCAGGCGGTGGAGCGTGGCGTAATTCTCGACCTGCCAGGTGACCACGACATGGCGCAGCGCCCCGAGCGCGCCCTCGTCGAGCAGCGCCTTGGCGCGCTGCCAGGTTGGCAGTTCGGGGAATTCGAAATCGACCATGACCGGCCGCCGGCTTGCCTTGGCGGCGTCGACCATGTGGGTGGCTTCCGCGACGCCCGGCGCCAGCGGCTTTTCCGCGAACACCGCCTTGCCCTTGCCGAGCGCGCGCACCGCGATCTCGGGCTGCAGGGCCGGCGGGGCAGCGATCGCCACCGCGTCGATGGAGGGATCGTCGACCAGCTCGCGCCAGGTCTTGCAGGCGCGCGCCACCCCGCTTTCCTGCGCGAGCCTCGCCGCCTTGGCCGCATCGCTGCCGGCAAGCGCGGTCACCGCGCATCGCGGGTCGGTGCGGAAGGCCGGCAACAGGACGTTGCGGCCGAAATTGCTTCCCACGATTCCCAGCCGGATCACGGTCACTCCTGCGGCCGGGTGCGGCCTCGCCCGGTATGGGCTGGCAATAGAGGGAATCCGGCGGCCGGTGCAAGTCTGGTTGATACAAGTCCCGCCGGGGCGGGCCGCCGGCCGCGCATGCGGTTGCCCTCCTCCGGCCCGCAGAATAAAGAGTCGCCATGGTCCCTTCCGCCGACGAACAGGCTTTTCCCCGACGGTTCGGGCTCTGGCGCAGGGTGATCGCGCTCGCCCTTCTGGTCGCGGTTGTCGGCCTGCCGGTCAATCACCTGTTCGGCTACGGGATGCTGGTGGTCGCCGCCGTGATCGTCTTTGTCGGCGAGGTCACCGCGCGCGGCCGGCCCTGGCTGCTGGCGGTGCTGATCGGCCTCGCGGCCGTCGTCGGGCAGGCGGTCCTGAGCCCGCCCCGGATCGACGAGGGGCACAACATCTTTCTGGTTGACGGCCGCGACAATGCGCTCGTGACCGGGCTGCCGCCCGACGTCTACCGGCTGATGGCGGCCGAGTTCGACATGGTCTATCCGCCCGAGCGGCGCTGCGCGCCGGAGCGCTCGGGCTGCTGGCGCAGCAGCGGGGTGCCCGACCGGCCCTATGCCTTTTCGGCCGACGGCATCTTCTCCGGCACCGATCTGTCGCGTCAGGTCGACCATATCGGCTTCAGCGATCCGGTGTGGTTGCGCCTCGGGGTGACGAACGAGCTGCGTTACAACTGGACCCCGCCGCACAGCGACCTGCTGCGGCTCAAGCGCGATGGCCGGTTCTGGATGGGCTGGAAGCGCTGGCAGCTCACCATGCCGTTCTTCGTCATGTACCGTTTTCCGGCCGCCTATGCCGGCAGCGACGTCTGCTGGCAGGGCACGGTACTCTGGGAGGAGCGCGCCGAGCAGTTCACGCGCCTGACCAACGCGGTGTGGGCGTGCCGTACGCTGGAGGCGGCGGACATCGGGCGGCGCATCTATGGCGTGGCGATCAAGCCGGATTCGCTCGCCATGAGTCTGGAGCCGACCGTCACGATCCATGTCCGCCACACGATGGTGATCGCGCTCCTTGTGTTTGCAGTCGTGTCGATCGTCGGCCTCCTGGTGCGCTGGCGGCCGCGGCGCAGCGCGTTGCCGTTCGCATTGATCGGCCTGTCGCTGGTCATGATCGCGATCGACGACATGAGTTTCATCGGCGGCCTGCGGCCGCTCGACGGCGGGGACGACGGGCTGTTCTACGAGTCGCACGCGCGCGACATTGTGCAGGCGGTGCTTGCGGGCGACTATAGGCGCGCGCTGATGGGCGGGGAGGTCGTCTTCTATTACGGCGCGCCGGGCCTGCGCTACATGCGTGCGCTCGAACGCGTCCTCTTCGGCGACAGCAATCTCGGCTATCTCGCGCTCGTGCTGCTGCTGCCGCTGATCGTGTTCGCGCTCTATCGCCGCTTCCTGCCCGGCCGCTGGGCGCTGGCGCTCGGGCTGATCTTCGTCGCGGTGCCGCTCGGCGCGGCGTTCGGCACGACCTTCATCCTCTACGCCAAATGGGCCGCGCGCGGCTTTGCCGATGCCGCCGCCTGCATCTTCGCTTTCGCGGGCACGCTCTATCTCGTCGGCCGCAGGCCGCAGGGGCCGGGCAGCGGTTTTGCGGTCGCGCTCGGCGCGGGTCTGCTGATGGCGCTTGCGGTGTTCTCGCGTCCCAATATCGCGCCGTTCGTCGGCGTCATGCTCGGCGGCGCGGGCCTTGCCTGCCTTGCGCGGCGCGAATGGGTGCGGCTCGCCGGGCTGTGTGCGGGCTTCCTGCCGGTCGCGCTGATGCCGCTGCACAACTGGTATTTCGGAAACGTCTTCGTCCTGTTCAGCGCCAATTCCACCCATCCGCTCGTCTTCGTCATGCCGCCGCGCGACTATCTCGCCGCCCTGATCGATCTTGTGCGTTTCGATTTCGGCAGTGAAGAACTGGCGCGGGCGGCGCGGCAGATCGTACGCTGGCTGAGCGGGCCCTCCGAACAACCGGTCTTCGTCCCGCTGCATGTGCTGGCGGTGGCGGTGGTCGTGCGCGTTTTGCTCGGGCGCGCGTTCGATCCCTGGCTGCGGCTGATCGCGGCGGCGACGCTCGCCCAGCATGTCGTGTCGCTCTTCTATATCGCGACCCCGCGCTATCATTTCCTGTCGTGGTTCTTCACCGGCCTGATCGGCGCGGTGTGGCTGCGTCAGGAGGGGATCGCCTGGCTGCGCGACCGCTTTCCGCAATCGTGGGAGCGCGCGCGGCTCAATCCGCTCAGCCGGGAGATCGAGCGCAACCTGCGCCGGCTCGAATTCCTGATCGGGCTTGCCGAGTTTCCTCCCCGGGCGCGGCCGGCGGCCTGAACCGCAACGCGCCGTCAGCCGGCGTTGCCGCCGCCGGCATATTTTCGCAATTCAAGTTTGGCCACGGCCTCGCGATGCACCTCGTCCGGCCCGTCGGCGAGGCGGATGGCGCGGGCGCGCGCATAGGCATAGGCGAGATGGAAGTCCTGCGACACGCCGGCCGCCCCGCACACCTGGATGGCGCGGTCGATCACCTTCTGCGCGACATTGGGCGCCACGACCTTGATCATGGCGATCTGGCTGCGCGCGGCCTTGCTGCCGACGCTGTCCATCATGTGGGCGGCCTGCAGCGTGAGCAGCCGCGCCTGCTCGATCTCGATGCGCGATTCCGCGATCCAGTGCCGCGTCACGCCGTGCTCGGCTAGCGTCCTGCCGAAGGCGGTGCGGCCAAGGGCGCGCTGGCACAGCGTCTCAAGTGCGCGTTCGGCCATGCCGATCATGCGCATGCAGTGATGGATGCGGCCGGGGCCGAGGCGGCCCTGCGCGATCTCGAAGCCGCGGCCTTCGCCGAGCAGGATGTTGGCGGCCGGCACCCGCACGTTCTCGAACGTCATTTCAGCGTGGCCGTGCGGGGCGTCGTCGTAACCGAAGACGTGCAGCGCGCGCTCCACCGTAACGCCCGGCGTGTCGAGCGGCACGAGGATCATCGATTGCCGCAGGTGGCGCGTTGCGTCGGGATCGGTCTGGCCCATCACGATGGCGATGCGGCAGCGCTTGTCCATCGCGCCCGACGCCCACCATTTGCGGCCGTTGATGACGTAGTGGTCGCCCTCGCGCGCGATCGCCGCGCGGATGTTGGTGGCGTCGGAGGAGGCGACCGCGGGCTCGGTCATGGCGAAGCAGGAGCGGATTTCGCCTGCGAGCAGCGGCGTCAGCCAGCGCTCCTTCTGCGCCGGCGTGCCGTAGAGGATGAGCGTCTCCATGTTGCCGGTGTCGGGCGCCGAGCAGTTGAACGGCTCCGCCCCGATCGGCGAACGGCCCATGATCTCGCACAGCGGCGCATAGTCGAGCACCGACAGAGCCTGCGGATCGTGACGGCGCGGCAGGAACAGGTTCCACAATCCGGCGGCGCGCGCCTTCGCCTTCAGTTCCTCCATCACCGGCGGCTGCGCCCAGCGGTCGCCCGCGTCGAGTTGGCGCTCATAGAGCGGTTCGGCCGGATAGACATGCGCGTCCATGAAGGCGGTGAGCTTTTCGGCGAGCGCCTGCGAGCGAGTGCTCTGCGGAAAGGGCGTCATGTCGATGCCTCCGGAAAATCCGGCAACGTCTTTGCCGCGATCGGCACATCCCGCGAAATCCCCGGCGGGCAGGACTTTTCCCAGACATGGGGCCGGGGGGAGGACATCGGTCAGCCTTTCGGCAACGATCCGAAGCCGCGCCCCTCCGATGCCAGTCGAGTCAGGAGGGCGGCGGGCTCATGCCTGGGATCGCCGGTCTGGCGCGCGAATGCGGCGAGGCGGTCGCGCACATAGGGCAGCCCGAGCGTGTCGGCATGGAACATCGGGCCGCCGCGCCAGACCGGGAAGCCGTAGCCGTGGATCCAGATTACGTCGATGTCGCCCGCGCGCAGTGCGATGCCCTCCTCGAGGATGCGCGCCCCCTCGTTGATCATCGGAAAGACCAGCCGCTCGACGATCTCCTGGCGCTCGAACGGGCGGCGCGCGATGCCGAGGCGCTTTGAGGTCGCGACGATCAGCGCCTCGACCTCGGGGTCGGGCCGCGGCGTGCGCGAGCCCTGTTCGTAGAGATAGAAGCCCTTCTGCGTCTTCTGGCCGAAGCGGCCGGCTTCGCAGAGCTGGTCGGCGATCTCCGCGCGCGCGCCCTGCGCCTTGCGCATGCGCCAGGAAATGTCGAGGCCGGCCAGATCGCTCATCGCGAACGGCCCCATCGGGAAGCCGAAATCGGTGAGCGCGCTGTCGACGTCCTGCGGCAGCGCGCCTTCCAGCAAAAGCCGCTCGGCTTCGACCGAGCGCGCGCGCAGCATGCGGTTGCCGACGAAACCGTGGCAGACGCCGACCACGACCGGAACTTTGCCGATCTTGCGGCCGACCGCGAGCGCGGTCGCGAGCGTCTCGGGCGCGGTCTGCGCGCCGCGCACGACTTCGAGCAGGCGCATGACGTTGGCCGGCGAGAAGAAGTGCATGCCGACGACTGCGGCCGGGCGCTTCGTCGTCTGCGCGATGGCATCGACGTCGAGATAGGAGGTGTTGGTGGCGAGCACGGCATGGGCCGGCGCGAAGCGGTCGAGCGCCTCGAACACCTGGCGCTTGATGTCCATGTCCTCGAATACGGCTTCCACGATCATGTCGGCGCCGGCGACCTGGTCGAGGCCGGTCACGCCATTGAACAGCGCCAGGCGCTCGCCGACCTGCGCTTCGGTGAGGCCGCCACGCGCGGCGGTGGCGCGATAATTCTTCTCGATGATGCCGAGCCCGCGCTTGAGCGCGTCTTCCGACGTCTCGATCAGCGCCACCGGGATACCGGCATTGGCGAAGCACATGGCGATACCGCCGCCCATGGTGCCGGCGCCGATCACCGCTGCGCGCCTGATTTCGCGCGCTTTGACGTCGGGGCCGAGACCGGGCACTTTCGCCGCCTCGCGCTCGGCAAAGAAGATGTGGCGCTGGGATTTCGCCTGGTCGCCGCCGCGCAGCTCGAGGAACGTCTCGCGTTCGCGCCTGAGCGCTTCGTCGAATGGCACGTCGAGCGCCCAGCGCAGCGCCTTGATCGCGGCGGCCGGCGCGTGCAGGCCGCGGCCGCGCTTGAGATGGGCGGCAACAATCTCCTCGAACGCCTTCGGGTCGGCGCGCAGCGCGGCGAGCTTGTCGTCGCGGTCGCGCACGCGCCGCAGCGGGCGCTTCTCGGCCAGCACCTTGCGCGCGAACGCTATGCCGCCGGCCACGATGTCACCCTCGACGATCTCGTCGACGAGGCCGGCCGCCAGCGCATCCTTCGCCGGGATCGGGTTGCCGGTCAGGATCATCTGCGCGGCCTTCTCCATGCCGACGAGGCGCGGCAGGCGCTGGGTGCCGCCGGCGCCGGGAATGAGGCCGAGCTTGATCTCGGGCAGACCGAGCTTCGTGCCGGGCGCGGCGACGCGGAAATGGCAGCCGAGCGCGACTTCGAGCCCGCCGCCGAGCGGGGTGCCGTGCACGGCGGCGACGACCGGCTTGCCGATGCCGTCAATCAGCGCGATCACGTCCATCGAGGTCGGCACCGTCGGCGGCTTGTCGAATTCGGTGATGTCGGCGCCGGCGATGAAGGTGCGGCCGGCGGCGGCGAGCACGATCGCTTCCACCGTGGCGTCGTCGCGTGCGCGCGTGAAGGCATCGATCAGGCCGGTGCGCAGGTCGTGGCTGAGCGCATTGACCGGCGGATTGTCGACGACGATCACGGCGATATTGCCGTCGCGGCGCAACTCAACTTGTCCCGGCATTGCCGTCATTCCCCGCGGTCCGGCGCGCGTTCCGGCGAGGATCGCGCGCAATTCGAAAAAACGGACGCCGTCCCGTTCGAGCCGAGGGAACGAGGTCCGGGACGATTAAGCGGGCGTGCTTTTGGCCGTCAATGGGAAAAGCGTAATTTTGCCAAGCGGAAGGCGGTTTTGCAGGGTTGAGCGCGCGCCCTGCGGCACGATGCCGTTCGTGCCGGAAGCGGCCCGTCCGCGCGGGATGGATATTCGATGCGGTCCGGGTTCAGGCCGAGCGCGCGGTCGGCAGGCGGAACAGGAAGCCCGAACGCGCGAAGCAGTAGCGGTTGCGGCCTTCCTTCTTGGCAGTATAGAGCGCCTGGTCAGCCATCATCAGGAGCTGGCTGTAGCTGCTCTCCTTGCCGGCGATCACCGCGCCGATCGTGATGCCGATTTCGTGATGCTGCTCGTCGATCGTGATCGGGACGGCAATCGCCCGGAGGATGCCGTCGGCAAGCGCGGCGATCGCGCCCTCGTCGCTTGCATCGGCGATGAGGATGGCGAACTCGTCGCCGCCGAGCCGCGCCACGGTGTCCTTCTCCCCGGCGCAGGATTGCAGGCGCGCGGCAACCTCCTTGAGCACGCCGTCGCCGGCAAGATGGCCGAACATGTCGTTGATCGGCTTGAAGCGATCGAGGTCGAGCAGCAGCAGGGCGAAGCGCTCGCCGGTGCGCTGGGCGCGCAGGAACAATTCGTCAACGCGGTCGCGGAACAGCGAGCGGTTGGCGAGCCCGGTGAGGTCGTCGTGCGTCGCCATCTCGGCGATGCGCGCCTCCGCGTGCTTGCGCTCGGTAATGTCGGAGAAGGTGCGTACCATGCCGCCGTCGGGCAGTTCGCGCGCATTGACGGCCAGCACGATTCCGTTCGGACGGGTGCGCTCGTAGCGCGACACCGGCACCGCGACCCCGCCCATAAGCAGGTTCTGCCAGCTCACCGCGTCCATCAGCGAGCCATTGACGCCGTATTCTCCACGATCGATCAGATAGCGGACCATGCTCCGTATCGTCGGCGGCGATTTCAGCCAGCCCGGCGGCAGTTCGAGCAGTTCGATCAGGCGGCGGTTGATGACGACGATGCTGCCGTCGGCGTCCGCCATCAGGATGCCCTGGCTGATATTGTCGAGCGCGGTGCGCATGGTCTTGCGGTGCTGGCGGGATTCGGTTTCGCTCGCGCGCAGCGCGCGGTAGGTCTGTTCGAGCTTGCGCCGGTGCAGGATGCTCAGGACCATGACCATGATCACGAGCGCCGTGATCGCGCCGCCGGCCGTGCCGTAGATCATCACCGAGCGGTAATAGGGCGCGAGCACCTCGCTCTCGGCAAGCCCGACCAGCACGGTGAGCGGCAGGCCCGCGACCTCGCGGTAGGAGATGATGCGCACGACGCCGTCGAGGCGGCCGTCGTTGATGTAATTGCCGGCCGGGTTCGTTTTCATGTGCTGCAGAACGCCGCGATTGGGCGGCAACTGCGTGATATCGGTCTGCAAGCCGTGGCAGGCGCGGATATAACCGTCGGCGCCGATCAGCGAGATCGCGCCTTTTTCGCCGATATTGATCGTCTGGTAGAACTTGAGCAGTTCCGTGGGATCGATCGATGCGGTGATGGTGCCGGCGAACGCGCCGTCGGGATCTTCGAGGCGGCGGGTCAGGTGAAATGCGACGTTTGCGGTCATGCGTTCGCGCACGGGCCGCCCGACGAAAAGCTGATCCTTGTCGCTGGTGACGTGAAAGCGGAAATGATCGCGGTCGGCGACGTTGAGCGGCTTGCCGGTGCCGAACGAGGAGGCGATCAGTTGGCCGTTGCTGTCGAAGATGCCGAAGCGGAAATTGGCGAGCGTCGAGGGAGTTGATTTCAGTTCGCCGCGCGCGCCGAACAGGCTGGAGTCGCGGTAGAACAGTTCGCGCAGAACGAGGAGGCGGTCGTCATAGCTCTGTAGGAAGCGCTTGATGTGCTCTTCGAAGCTGCGCGCGAGATTGCCGGTGTCGTGAAAGGCGCCGCGGATGGCGGTTTCGCGCTGGACGCCGAGATGAACCCAGACGCCCGTCCACACCACGGCGATCATGGCGAGGCCGAGCACGATGGTGCCCTGCAGCGACGCCCGCAGCCATGCGCGTACGGTCTTGGTCATTCCGTGTCAGCCCGTCCCAGCAACCTCACTCTGGTAGCGGTTCCGAATTAGGATTCTCTTACAAATTAAGATGCGATTTAGTCAGGGTTTTATTAAGGATGCCGCTGTTCATCGCGATTTGCGCAAGGATGGCGGTGCGACCGGCGTTCCGGCATGCGCGCCGGGGTTGGGTGGGTTAACCAATATGACCGGGAGGATCGGATCCATGTCCGCAGAACTCGCCAAGGAGCGCCGCGACGTGGCGCTCGCCAACCGGATGCTGGCCCATGAAGGGGTGCTCGATGCCTTCGGGCACGTCTCGGTGCGCCGTCCCGGCCGTGCCGACCGCTATCTCCTGCCGCGGTCGCGTTCGCCCGAGTTGATCGAGCCCAGCGATGTCTTGGAATTCGATCTCGATTCGCGCCCGGTCGCGGCGACCGATGTGCATCTTTATTCCGAGCGCGTCATCCACGGCGAGATCTACAAGGCGCGGCCGGACGTGATGGCGGTGGTCCATCATCATGCTCCTGCGGTGATGCCGTTCTGCGTGAGCGGGACGGCGCTGGTGCCGGTCTTCCATCTCGGCGCGCCGATGGGCGCGAGCGTTCCGTTCTGGGATCAGCGCGCGGAATTCGGCGACACCAACATGCTGGTGGTGAAGCCGGAGGAGGGGGCCTCGCTCGCCCGCGCGCTCGGCCCGCACGCCATGGTGCTCATGCGCGGCCATGGCGCGACGGTGGTGGGCGCGAGCCTGCCCGACCTCGTGCTGCGCGCGGTCTATGCGGCGCGCAACGCCGAGTACCAGTGGCAGGCGCACCAGCTCGGCAAAGTGACGCCGTTGTCGGCCGGCGAGATTGAGAAAGCCGCGCTCGTGCACAAGCAGCCCAATGTCGTGACCCGCACTTGGGAATACTGGTCGATGCGGCTGGAAAAATCCGGCAACGGAATTCCGGAGGAAACGCGCGCCCGCGCGGGCGCCAAGAGCAAATCGGTTTCGCGCAAGAAGTCCGCGCCGCGCAAGTCTGCAAAACGCAGGCGCGGCTAGAACGGATGCCGTACTAAGCGACGCATCCTTCAATCGTCATTGCCGGGCAACCGGGTCCGACCTCCGGTCGGCCCGGTTTGACCTGGTAATCCATCGATTTTTGTATTTCATGGATGCCCGGAGGATCAAGTCCGAGCATGACCGGGATTGATGCGGGGGCATTGAGAAATGCCCCCGGCGCAGGCGGTCAGGATTTTTCGCCCGTTGCGGTGTCCTCGATCGCCGCGAGCATGGCGGCGGCGCCCCGGTCGAGGCTGGCGCGCACGTCCGGCGCGCGGCCGATCTCGCCCAGCGCGCGCTGGCGCTTCACCGTCGCCTCGGTCATCAGCGGCGCGACGCCCAGCTCGCGCAAGGTCGCGGCGACCTCTTCCATCTCCGCCGCGCGCCGGACGCCGTGGCTCGCCATGCGCTCAATATTGTAGTGGACGACGCGCGGCCAATCGAGCGTCGGATAATTGTTCTTCAGCGACTGGGCGACCTCGTCGACGATGCCTGCGCGCGCGGCGGCGAGGAAACACTCCGCCGTCAGCGCCTCGATGCCCTTGATCATGACGCTGCGCACCATCTTCAGCGCGGCGGCCTCGCCGGTCTTCGGCCCGAGAATGCGAAACGACATGCTGAGTGCGCGAAGCATCGGCGCGGCGTCCCCGGCGTGCGGCGAGGCGATCAGGAGCGGCGACTTGTGCTGCAGCGGCAGGATCGGGGACAGGATGGCGACGTCGAGATAGCGCGCCTTGCCGGCGAGCAGCGCTTCGCTTTGCCGTTTGCGGCCGGGCGAGACCGAATTGACGTCGAGATAGAACGGCTGCGTGCGCAGGTGCGGCGCGACCGATTGCGCGGCCTCCACGCTCGAGGCCGCCGTCACCGCCGCGATCACGAGACCGGCGTCGGCGACCGCGTCCGCCGCATTTTCGGCGATGCGCACGCCGATGCGCTTTGCCGCCTCCTTCAGCCGCGCGCCGGCGCTGTCGGGAAACAGGATGTCCCAGGCCGCGACGGCCGTGACCCCTTCGCCGCGCAAGCCC
>JAANMY010002140.1_pt1 | contig 19532 bp, 21 predicted proteins | sample 7279691 | NCBI WGS metagenome assembly JAANMY01 (sample SAMN14094543, study PRJNA606508) | bioreactor metagenome | isolation source: A lab-scale SPAN reactor treating ammonium-rich wastewater day 388 | place: Ireland: Galway | collected 2018-02-07
TCGGGCGTTCGACGTTTGCGTTTCATGACAGTCCTTTCCGGCCTCACGGCCGCTCAGAACTCTCATAACACCTGGCTCAGTTTTCGGGGAGCAGACCAAGGGCGGTGAGGATGAACAGCGTGAGGAAACGGTTCGGCATCGATGATTCTCCTGTGCTCTGGGCCTCGAAAACTCGCGCGTCATTGTCGGGCAACATCTGACCAGACAACAAGAAATACACCGATTACAAAAACAGTGCCCCTTACTAATTGATAAGATGGCTCCACCCCGTTACCGGATGAAAAGATGGAGCGCGCCGCCGAGTTTTCCGAAAGCCTCGCCCGCCGCCTCGGGGAACTGGTTGAGAAGTTCAGCCAGGCTGAGGTCGCCCGCGCCGGCGACATGCCCGAGTCCAGCGTCTACCACTACCTGCGCGGGCGCCGCATGCCCGTCGAGTTCTGCGTCAGGCTGTGCCGGGGCCTGGGCGTCAACCTGAACTGGTTCCTGACCGGCGCCGGAAAACCCGACGCCACCGAAGGCGCCCTGCAGGCCGGACGCATGGCAGAGGACCTGGACGGGCTGGTGCGGGTGATGATCGCGCTGGAGCGCGAAGTGGGGCAGCGCGCGGGCCGTGATCTGGCCGTCGGGCGCTTCCGGGAACTGAGCAGCATCCTCGACCAGCTGCAGGCCACCCGCGCCCGCGTGCGCGATTCGATCCGGCCGGTCACCGAGCGCCTGCTCGAGGAACTGAAGGACGCGCTGCGCAAGATGAACCTGACCCGCGCCGCGGACATCGAGACGGCGCTGAAGTACCTGGTGCAGTTCGAACTGCCCGAAGAGCTGCGCGCCGAGGTGGAGATGGGCATGGCCGTGGTGGCGCAGCTCGAGTTCCGGCTGGAAGACTCCCTGCGCCTGCGCGAGGGGCGGTTCTGGCGCTACCTGGCCTCCGGTGGAAGAAACCCGCTGCGCTTGCAGGAGATGGCGTCACAGCTGATCGCCGCCCTCAGCAGCACCGGTCAGAATGCCGAGGCCGTGGCGCTTGCCGACGGCATGCTGGCTGCCACGCGCGACGCGACCGGCGACCGGGCGCCGCACCACCGGCTGCGCGTCATGCGGGCGATCGCGCTGACCGAGGTGGGCCGCGTCAAGGAAGCCCTGGCGGAGATGGTAGATGCACTGCCCAGGCTGGAGCGCCAATACCAGGTCGAGCAACTGGGCAAGCTGCAACGGGCGCTGATGCTCGGCGGCCTGCTCGATGTCCGTGACGCGCTGAGCATGGCGCCCGGGGACTGGAGCCCCCTGCGCGCCTTCGACCTGCTGCGCTTTGCCGTCTGGAGTGAGGACGCCGAGGTGCTGTCGCGCTCATTGGCGCGACTGCAGAGCTATCCGCAGTACTTCTCGGACAAAGAGCCCCGCCTTCCCCTGTTCGCGCGCTGCCTGCTGGACGCCCTCGAGGGAAAGCCGCGCAAGGCGCTCAAGGACTGGCGCGGCGCCATGGAGGCAACCGAGCCCAGGCGCCTCGGCGTCTCGCAGTACCTGCGCGAGGCCGAACTGTGCAACTTGAGCGGCGACCGCAGAACCGCACAGCGCCTGCTGCGCCGGCTGATCGAGACAGTCAACGAAGGCGGGTTGAAGCTGCACCCCTCGGTGATGGAACAGGGCGAGCTGATGCGCGAGATCGAGCGCCTGAACATCAGCCTGCCAAAGCGCGGCGTCGCAGGCCTGCATCCCGAAAGCTGGCAACGCCGGCGCGTCGAAGAAGGCTACGCCTTTTTCCGCGATTGGGGCGTCGACAGCGCCTGGTGACCGGCCGGGCTCATACCGCAGTATCCTGTGCCGATCCTGCAACGATGACCTGACGGTGTTTCGAGTTCGGCACGCGGGTTTCTGCGCCGCGTTGAGTGCCGTTTTTCGTTCTGGTCTCCTTTACGTGCTCACTGACACGCGGCCGATGACGGCCGTAATGAACCGATCTGAGGAGAAAGAGAATGTCACGGACACGAATGATGTTGGCGGCGCTGGTCGTCGCCCTGGCGGGCACGCCCCTGGCTGCGCAGGCCACACTGAACTTTGCGGGATCGATCAGCGACATGCAGACGCGCGTGCACAAGATCCAGCTTGACCACGGCGCGACGGCCCAGAGCCTGACCCTGAACCTGGGGGTAACCACGGCCTCGGCTGACGGGGTGGACGTCGAGCTGATCGACCTGGCGTCACAACTGGCCCTGGCGCCGATCACCGCCTCGGTACACCTGGGCTCGGCGGGCAGCGGCAACGACAGCCTGGTGACGCCCAGCCGCAGCGGCATGCATGAGTTCTTCCTGACCATCGACACCTGGGGATTCAGCAGCAGCACCTACAACATCACCGTCTCGGTCAGCGGCGTTGCACAGGCCGCGCTGGTGGACGCAGGTCCGCAGACCGTGGCCCATGCTTCCGGGGCGCTCAGCACCGTGCACGGTCGCGCCTTCGTGTACTACGGCGACTACTGGGGCGGCGGAACCGACAAGACCCGCTTCAAGGTGAACTTCGGGACCACCCCGCAGGTGGTGAACGCGGCGTTCGAGTTCGACACCGGCTTCGACATCACCGCGATTCGCGTTTATGAGGAAAGCCCGTCCGGCGACACCCTGCTCTACAGCGTGTCGGGCATGTTCTTCTATGGGCTGGTACAGCTCACCACCACGCCGCGCAGCGGCGAAGTGATCTTCCGCGTCGAGGCGGACATCGGACCCAACGGCAGCGTGATCGACTGGAACGTGCTGTTCCCGACCACCGTGTCGGCCGTGGGCGTCGTGGGCGCACCCAGCGCGATCGCCACGGACGGCGGCGGCGGTGGAGGGGGCGGCGGCGGCTGCGCCGCGGAGACTGGCGGCGGCGCGCTGCTGGCGGCGCTGTTGTGCCTGCTGGGCATCGCGGGTCTGGCACGCCTGCGCCGGGCCTAGGCGGCTGAAGAACTCGAAGCCGGGACGCCTTATAGGCGTCCCGGTTTCACTTGGTGAAGACTCCATCCGATGCCCAGCGATCCAGGCCGCGGAAGCCGCGCCGGCGCAGGTCGGTCAGGCGCTCGCGCGCCGCCCGGCATTCCTTCGAATCCGGGTTGCCGGTTGCCAGTACCAGGTTGCGCAGTTGCATAGCCTCGTCGATCACGTCGGGCTGGAACTCGCCTGCACCTTTCGCGACGTCCGCAAAATACTTCCGCACTGTCTTGAGGCACTCCTGCCGCTTCCCGGCCAGGCGCTGGAACGAAGCGAGCAGAGCCTGCATGTGGAACCGGGATACCTCCAACTGCAAGTCTGACAGCAGCGCGTTGTTTTCCAGCACTGCCTTGCGGAACACGGCCGCGGAACCACCCTCCAGTCTGTCGAGCAGGGCTCTCGCCAGGCGTGGGAAGGCGGAATCCGACTTCATCCGATTGTCGCCTTCGCCCACGGTCAGTTCCAATGCCTCGGCCAGTCCCGCCCTGTCTTCCATGGCGCTCACGATGATCAGCGCCCGGAAGGCCGCGCCGGCTGTCTCAGGAACCATGTCCCATACCTGCTTGAGGCTGCCTATGCCCATCAGGTACAGCACTGCCAGATATTGGCTGGCGAGCGGCGGGAACACTTTCGAGTCACGCAGTTCGTTCATCGCGGACAGGAACGAACCAAGCCACGCCTCGATGTTGCCGGTGCGAACCTGCAGGAAGGCCTCAAAACCACGGAAAACGAGGCGGGTTTCGTGTCCCTCGGGCAGCACCTCGGTCAGCGCGCCGAACGCGCGGCATACGCGCAAAGCCTCAGGTCTGCGCTCCAGGCGCACCAGCAGCATCACGTGGTTGATCGCATGACGGAACGTCGTCTTGTCCTGGGGCCCGAGTTCGCCCAGCGTCCAGTACAGCAGCTGGGAGTGCGGCCGAAGCGCCTGTTCGGGTCTTCCCTGGCGCAGCTCATAGTATGACTGGCAGCTGCGCAACAGGCCTTTCAGGTCTTCATCGGGGCACAACTCGGCGAACACCTCGGCAGCGCGCAGCAATCGGTCCGCTCCACTCATGTCGGGGCGCGCCAGGGTGAGGTGCACAGACTCGAGGAGTGCGTGGTATTGATCCTCGAACTCGGCGCGCAGCTTGTGGCGCAACGTACTCAGCTCGTGCAGCGCCTTGTTCAGCTCGTCCAGTTTGCGCAGGTCGGAGCTGCCGAATACCGCGCCGATCCGCATGCGCGAGGTCGCCTGCATGGCGCGCACGATCTCGAGCAGGTTGGACGCCATTTCCGCGCTCTTCTCCGTCACGGCCGAGGCGAACGGCGGCTCTTCGCCGTGCAGCAGCCAGGACGGCCGCAACTCCAGCGCTTCGACGGCCCGCGCCACGAACTCGGCGGGGATGCGGGTGTCGCGCAGGTAGCGGCTCAGTGTGCTGGGCGCGGTTGTGGTGCGGCGGGCGACCTCGGCCTGGCCGAAGTGATTGACCAGGAACTTGAGCCGCTTGCGTAGCTCAGTGTTGTAGTCCGCCATCAACGCTCCGCCTGCTCCCGGGTTACTTCTTCACTTTGCCGAGTTCACGGGTGTCGCCGCCGCCTATGGTGCGGCCTTTGCGGGTGGGGCTGCGCTTGTGGAAGTCGGCGATGTGCTTGACGGCGTCGTCCACGTCGTCGGTGCGGTGGAACAGCTGCAGGTCTTCGGGGCTGATGTGGCGGTACTCCGCGCACATGGTCTTCTCAAGCCAGTCGAACAGTCCCTGCCAGTACTTCATGCCGAACAGCACGCAGGGAATGCGACGGATCTTCAGCGTCTGCACCAGGGTCAGCACCTCGAACATCTCGTCCATGGTGCCGAAACCGCCGGGCATGAACACGAAGGCATCGGCGTACTTCACGAACATCACCTTGCGGATGAAGAAGTACCGGAAGTCCACCAGCGTGGAACAGTACGGGTTGGCCTCCTGCTCCATGGGCAGGTCGATCGCCAGGCCCACCGACTCGCCGCCGCCCTCGCCCGCACCCTTGTTGCCGGCCTCCATCACGCCGGGGCCGCCGCCGGTGATCACGCCGTAGCCGGCCTCGGCCAGTTTTTTGCCCAGCAGCACGGTGGTCTTGTACAGCTCGTCGTCCGGGTGGGTCCGCGCGCTGCCGAAGATCGAGACGCAGCGGCCGACCTTGGAAAGGGTGTCGAACCCCTCCACGAACTCGGCCATGACCCGGAACACCTGCCAGGTGTCCTTCAGGCCCTCGATTACCTCAGCTTTGCGCATGAAATCACCTTATCTCTGGAAGCCGGCTGGAACCTGTACGCGTTCTAGTAAGTAGCGCGGGCCGCGAAGTTTACGCCCCAAGTGCGGGTTGGAAAGGCCCGGCAGATTACAGAGGAATGAACGTGGACGATATGTATAAGACCGCTGCCGTAGTTACGGCCGAAGGATACCTCGCCGAGCCGCGAGCAGAGGAGTCAATGACGAAGCACGCACCGAAGTCGTCCAGCGAGTTCGAGTACATCAAGTGGATCCGCTCGGAGCTTCCGCCCGCCTCGCCCAACCTCGAGGTCGGGCCGGGCGATGACTGCGCCATCATGCGCACCCTGGTGGACCGCCAGGCGCTCAAGATCGACACCACCATCGAGGGCAAGCATTTCGTGCTTGCCGAAAAGGGCAAAAAGCTGCCGGCCGTGATGGGCCCGGCGGCGACCCCCGAAGAGGTAGGACGCAAGGCGATTACCCGCTGCCTGAGCGACATGGCGGCCATGGGCGCCACGCCCAGCGCGGCGCTGGTTTCCTGTACGCTGCACACCGGCGCGCCGGTGAACCTGCGCGAGGAAGTGTTCCTGGGCATAGCCAAGACCTGCGCGACCTACGGCGTCACGCTGGCCGGCGGCGATACCCAGGGCTGGGAAGGTCCGCTTTCGATTTCCGTGGCGATGACCGGCACCATGGAAGGCGTGCGCCCGGCGCTGCGCGCAGGAGCTGCGCCCGGCGACGTGATCGCCATTACCGGTTCGCTGGGCGGGTCGATCCTCGGCAAGCACCTGCGCTTTGAGCCGCGCATCGCGGAAGGCCGCTTCCTGGCCGAGCGCGGCGTGAGCGCCATGATCGACATTTCCGACGGACTGAGCGGCGACCTGACCCGCATCTGCGAAGAGTCCGGCCTGCGTTTCGCCGTGGGCGCCGACATCGCCGCAGAGGCGGTGCCGGTCAGCAAGTCGGCCCGCAGGCTGGCGAAGCTGGAAGGCAAGGGCGCCGACCGCGCCCTGCACCACGCGCTGCACGACGGCGAAGACTTCGAACTGCTGTTCATCGTGAAGCCCAACCGCTGGAAGAAGATCGTGACGGAGTGGCCCTTCGACGTGCCGATCCGCGCGCTGGGCATGATGCGTCCGCTGAAGAAGGGCGAACCGCTGGTGCGCATCCTGCGCAAGGGCGAGCCCGAGGCCCTGGAAGTGATGTCCTGGGTGCACCAGCTGTAGTTGGTGGTGCAACGGCTGAACACACCCGCCGACTCAGAATCGGACTCGCTGATTCCGCGCGCGTCAATCACTGCGTTGACGAATCATACTCCGCTGCCCCGGCCCCGTTGTGCTGTGAGCTTTGGTCGCTCTTGTTCGCCTTGGATGCGTGCGGAAAGTTATCGGGCTGTTTCGCGCCGGGCCCCTTGACCCGTGTGCTATAATCACCTTCCGGCGCCGCTGGCAACACCTGCCGAAGCGTCGCTCAAGCTGGAGCGGGTCATGGTTACACTTCAACTCATCAGCCCGGACACGGACACCACCATCCGTATCGGCCGCATCCTCGGCAGTTGCCTGCCGCGCGGCACGTTTGTCGCCCTGGAAGGCACGCTGGGCGCCGGCAAGACGCAGTTTGTGAAGGGGATCGCCTGCGGGCTGGATGAGGGCGGCTGGGCCGGCCTGCGCAGCCCGACATTCACGCTGATGCTGAGCTACCACGGCGGTCGCTGCGTGCTGCACCACGTGGATTTCTACCGGCTGAACGAATCGCCCGAGCTGCCCGGCGAAATCCTGGAGGCAATCCACTCGGACCGTGCGATCACGGTCGTGGAATGGGCCGACATCTGGCGCGAGGTGTGGCCCAAGAAGGTCGTGCACGTGCGCTTCGAGATCGACGAAGACACCAGCAGGCGCCGCATCACCATCGAATACCCCGAGCAGCTGTGCCCCACGCTGGCCGGCGAACTCGACGACTACATCGCCCAGCCCGCGGAGGCCTAGCAACCGCTCCGCACCTGTGCAAACCCGCATCCATGCGGTAAACAGACGGCCATGACGCGTGTTGCCGCCATGCTCTGCTGCCTGTGGTTCAGCCTTCCGCTGCTGGCGCAGAACGCCTCCAACAAGCCGGTAGACGACAAGATTGATTCGCCGCTCGAGTACTACTTCGGCGCAATGGCGGTGCTGGCAATCGTGATGACCTGGCTGTGGCTGTGGCTCAAGACACGTCAGGCGCTCAAGGCGCGGCAGCCAGAGCCCCCCGACCCGGAGAAACAGTGATGAAGCACCTGGCCTTGCTGATCGCGGTACTCGCTGCCGGGCCGCTGGCCGCGTGCTGCATGGTCCCGCGCGGGTACCCGGGCGACGTGGACCAGGCCGCGCAGCAGGTGGTGATTCTGCACCGCGCGAAGACCGACGCCGCACCCGGCTACCAGGAAATGCTGATCCGCGTGCAGCCCTTCTTCCAGGGCGCGCAAGGAAACCCCGAGTACATCGCCTGGGTGATCACCCTGCCCGGCAAGCCGCTGCGCTACGACGTGGCGGGCAAGGCCGCGCTGCAGGCCGGCGCCGACCTGCATGAGCACCTGTTCCAGCTTGCGCGCCGGCAGTGGGCCGACCGCAGCCAGTTCGAGTGGCCCAGCTGGCTGCCCAGCGGAATGACCGAACGCGGCATGGAAGACGCCAAAAGCCTGGTGATCGAAGAAGCGGCCGTGCAGGTCGGCCCCTACACCATCACTCCGGTGCGGGCCCAGGGGACGGCGGCGCTGGACGAGCTGAATGCGTACCTGCAGGAACGCGGCTTCCCCCAGGAAGACCGCGACCACCTGGCCTACTTCGTCGAGAACGACTTCACTTTCCTGTGCGTGCGTATCACGCCGCCGCAGGGGCAGGCCACGCTGGGCGGGCGGCTGGACCTGCCGCCGCTGGTGCTCGGCTTCGAGACCGACGCGCCCTACTATCCGGCGCGCTTCAGCAGCCGCCAGGGCAACTTCGCGCTGGACCTCACGCTGATCAGCGACAAGCCGCTGGACACCGCCTCGTTCGGCGCGGCGCGCGAGCGCCTGAAGGCCGTCAGCCGCGGCTACGTGCAACTGGTGAACCTGTACAGCATGCAGCCGCTGCCCGGCGAGCTGGCGGGCGCGCTCAGCGAACGGGCCACGACCATCGAGAAGGCGCGCTGGTACGTCAACCGCATCCAGAGCGAGGGCTTCAACCCCGGCGACGAGGCGGGCGTGCCCGCCATCGCCGGCTGGAAGGATGACGTGTTCATCAAGGTCGGCGACCGCCAGGATGAATTGCCCGGCTTCTGGTACTACGGCGACCAGGACATCCCGTTCCTGGAGCGCATGTTCCGTGAGCACGCCATGGCCGTGTTCTTCCTAGGCGGGTTCGCGTTCTTTTTCAGCCTGTTCATCAAGACCCGGCTGAACCGCCGCAAGCTGCAGGCGAAGGCGAACGCAAACTAGTGAAGCGTCGGAGCTTCGGCAGGTCAGTGGCTGGTGATCAGCACGATGAACGGCCTTTTCGGGGCCGTGTTGGAAACCGCTGCTTGATCTTTTGTGGCCCATGAACGCGTAAATGCAACCGCGAAGCACCGCCAAGCGCCGCGAAGCTAAAGGTCTTAGCGGTCCTTTGCGGCTCTTCGCGGTTACCGCGTCTTTCGACACCGTCAACTGTTGCATGACCTGGTTGACGGCGCGCAACCGCCGACAAGATTGTCGGCGCCACCCAAGCCTGTTTTCAACTGTCTTGAACCGCTAGTTCTTGAACTGCTCGTTCAGCTTGCGGAAGGCGTCGGTGATGTCGAACCAGTAGACGCTGCCGTCGTCGCACTCCATGCGGTCCAGCGTGCGGTCGCCGGCCTGGTGCAGCGACTGCTTCACCAGCTTCAGCCCCATGTGCTGCAGCAGGTCGTACTCGTCGCTGGTGCGCATTACCAGCCAGGGCGACTGCTCGCTGCCTTCGCCGGTGCTCTGGATGCCCTCGATGCAACTGACGTACATCACCGTCTCTATTTCCGTGCCCTCGGGCTCAACCAGTTGTGTGAACGCGAAGCTGCGCATCAGGTGGAAGCGCGGCGTCAGCAGGTGGTTGGGAATGAACTGCGAGCCGGCCTCCAGGAACTTCAGCCACTCGCCGGCCTCGAGCATTTTCTCGGCTTCTTCCAGGTCGTTCGAATACGGCTGGTAGTCCGGGTGCGCGACCACCAGGCTGCGGATGCGCAGGAAGTTTTCGCGCGTGGGTTCGCGCAGGAAGGTCATGAACTCGGTTTCGTCCGCCATTCCGTAATGGTGACGCTGCGGGGCAAAAGCGCACGCCAAATCGGGCCCTGTAACCGGCGATTCAGTGTGTTATTGTTACACACATGGCCGTAGACGCCCTTTCACAGGTGGTTGGCAACTCGCCGCGCATGCGCGAGTTGAAACAGCAGATTCTGCAGGTTTCGCAGGCCGAGTTCCCCGTCATGATCCTGGGCGAAAGCGGCGCCGGCAAGGAAGTGGTGGCCCGCGCCATCCATGCCCTGTCGTCCCGGCGCGACGAGCCATTCGTGGGCCAGAGCTGCCTGGCGATCCCCGAGGCGCTGATCGAGTCCGAGCTGTTCGGCCATGAGCCCGGCGCCTTCACCGACGCGCGCGAGAGCCGCCCCGGCCTGTTTGAGCAGGCGCAGGGGGGCACGATCTTCCTGGACGAGATCGGCGACATTCCGCTCAGCTTCCAGAAGCGGCTGCTGCGCGTGCTGCAGGAGCGCGAGGTGCGGCGCCTGGGCAGCACGCAGTCGATCGCGGTCAACGTGCGGGTGATCACGGCCACCAACGCGCCGATCGAGCAGCTGGTGAAGGCCGGCGATTTTCGCTCCGACCTGCTGTATCGCCTCAACACCTTTGAGATCCGCGTGCCCCCGCTGCGTCAGCGCATCGAGGACATTCCGCTGCTGGTGGACGCCTTCCTGCGCAAGCACGGCGCGCGTTACGGCATTGAGCCCGAGACACCAGGCCCCGAGGTACTGGAGCAACTCAAGGACTACCCCTGGCCGGGCAACGTGCGCGAACTGGAGAACTTCGTGGTGCGCTGGATCAGCCTGGGGCGCGAGGCGCTGAACGCGCTGGACAAGCGGGTGGCGCTCAGCTTCGAGCAGCAGGACAGCAACCGCCGTTGGCTCAGCATGACCATGGCCGAGATCGAGGCCGAGGTGATCAAGATGGTGCTGCACGACTGCGCCGGCAACAAGACGCTGGCCGCCAAGCGCTTAGGGCTGGCCCGCAAGTCGCTCTACAACAAGATTGAGCGCTACAAAATCGAGTTGTAGGGGCGATGCCTTGGGTCCGCCTTCGCCAAGGCTACGGCGGACAAACGAACAGCCCTCGACGAAGTCGAGGGCTGTTCGTTTGGTGCTGGGGGGGGGACTTGCATCCCTTTCCAGCAAGTACTGGCTGTACTTGAACCCTTGCCCGATCGCCTCGGCCCGTTACCTTCCTCACCTTCGTTGTGAGGAAGTTGGGGGCAATCTCATGCCTGCACTGAATTCCGCTGTAAAAGAAAGCCTCGCCTTGTGGCAGGCCAGTCGCCTGGCCCGCCGGAAGCACGGCCGCGCAATCTTCACGCGCTGCCTTCGCTTCCTGCACTGGGTGCACACCCAGCACGTCGTGGACTGTACGTCATGGTTGGACGTGCGTCCAGAAATTGTTGACAAGTACATTCTGGAGCGGCTGGAACCGCCCACGGGGAGCGGCTTCGCGCCGGTCAAGCCGGGCACCGTGGCCCGCGACGTGGCGGCCCTGCGCGAGTGGGTCGAGTGGTGCGAAGAGCGCGAGCTGACCGGCCCGGTGCGCAGCCGATATTTGCTCGGCCGGGTTGTGGACAAACGCACCGTGGACAAGTTCGTGCTGTCCGACGAGCAGGCGGACTGGCTGCTGCAGCGCGCGCAGTGGGTGAAAAGCGGCCAGACGTCGCTGAAGTTCATCGAGCCGGGCACCGGCAAGCGCAAGTCGGCCTGGTGCGCCCACTGGCCGGAGGGAGCGTTTTACCTGTTCTGCCGCCTGGGCCTCGACCTGGGCCTGCGACCGCGCGAGCTGTTCTGGCTGGCCTGGGAGGACTTCGTCGAGGGTCCCGCCGGCACTGCCCTTGCCGTCCAGGACCACTGGGAAGGCAACCGCCTGGTCAACGAGGTCAAGCGCGGCGTGAACAGCAGGCGCCGGCTGCTGGTGCCCGCGGACCTGTGGGCGCAGCTGGAGGAGTTCAAGGCGCGCGAAGAGCAGGCCGGGCGGTTGCGGCGCTTCATGTTCGCGATCGAGGCGCCGGACCGGCCGGGCGGCTGGATGAAACCGGAGATCCACTTCATCTTCAAGGCCCTGAAGCACGAGCTGGGCGACGACCGGCTGGTGGCGAACACCCTGCGCAAGACCTGCGGCCAGCGCCTCCGCGACCGCGGGCTGGACTACTTCGCGATCGCCCAGTTTTTGGGGCACTCGCCGACGACCTGCATGAGGTACTACGTGCAGGACTGCCGCGAGGACGAGGCCTTCGACCCGGCAACGTGCCGGCCGGTCAAGCTGGCGCGGGTGGAGTGATCAGTCGCGGGCGTCGAGCTCGGATTCGATCTCGGCGCTCTTGCCGTACCGGGTCCAGTAGGCGCTGTGGCCGGCGTTGATGATCGCGGCGTTGACCTGGGTGCCGTCGATCCAGGCCACGCGCAGCTTGCGGCCGAAGGCGTCATGGTCCGCGTGCTGGGGGTCCTTCTCGAGGATCACGCGCTTGCCCTCGACCAGCCCGCGCAGGAACTCCGCGGCCTCCGTGTAGCCGGGCTGGCCGCGCTCGGGCGTGTCGACGCACACCAGGCGCACGCGGGTGCCGTCGGACAGCTCGAAGGTGTCGCCGTCGATCACGCGGGCCACGTCGGCCATGTACGCGCGCTGTGGGGGCTGCTGGGTGCTTTCCCGGGCCTGTTCTGGCTCGGCCGGCTCGGGCGCCATGGGCGCGGCTGAATTGTTGCGGGCCTCTTCCAGCTTGGGCGCCACGGCCACGGCGCCGAGGCCGATCAGGAACCAGGCGGCCACGCCCGCCGCCAGGGCCAGGATCACGATCGCCGCCACGCCCATGCACCCGAGCCCGATGCGGCCGAGGGGACCGACGTGGTCGGGAGTGTGCACGTGGATGACTTGGGGCTGTTGCATTCCCCGATGGTATCGCCCCAGCGAACTGTGTCACGTTTTATTTGGCGGCTGAGCTGCTACAAACGGCCGGGTTTTTATAATTGGACGGCCCAGCGCAGCGGGGTACACTCATGACGTGCCACAGGGGCACCGGGCCGGCAAGCCCGCAAACCACAGGAGACAGTCATGCGCAACGAAATCACTGCTGAAATATACAAAACAGTCATGAATCACCACGCAGGTCGAACTGCGCCACACATGCAACCGGCCAGCTATGACGAGATAGTCGGTCGCTACGCAGACGCGTTGCTGACTATCTGCGACGCCATCGATGTGGCGGGACACGACCATGTTCGTGAGGCCCTCAGTCGCCGCGACGGTGCGCCCACTCGCTGGGGCGATCTTATCAGGCGCTGCATTTCGGCGTTGGTTGGACGCGTATATGACCCGACACGCCCGCTTTCGACATTTCCATACATCCGCGCGGTTGACGCGATGCTCGGAGCGAACCGTCAGGATTTCACACGCGCGGCGCTGGAGTGGCTGACGGCTATCAGCAGGCAGGGCCGCGAACAGAAAGTCGGCGGCTAGGGTTGCCGCCTGTGTGCCGGACTCCTACGGCCGGCCGCCGAAAAGACCCCGGGCAACCGGGGTCTTGGCGTTAACGAGGCCGGCCGCGAACGGGCCCCCATATTCCCGTCGCGGCCGGCGGACAGCAGGGTTGCCCCGCTTGTCTCCGTGTCGATTGTCGGGCCGGCGTGGGACAGCGGCCACAAGAAACCGGCGCCCCACCGCGAGGCGCCGGTCCGCCCGGGAGAGCCGGGCCCCTTGGCAGGTCGGGCTGGGCCTGCCGAGGATCAGGGCAGCGCGTCGAGCGCCTTGCGCACCACGCCCAGCAGGATCGAGCCCGCCATGTCGGCGCTGTCGGCCAGCACCTGCAGGATGGTGCGCACGGCCTTGACCTCAACGGCCAGCGTCATGTCGGCCAGGGTGCTCTCGGCGAACGCCAGCTCGCGGCCGATGTCCTGGCCCGCGAACTCGCGCGTGCGCAGCTTGGCGATGTCGGTGAGGCAGGCGGTGACCACATCCGCGGGCTTGCCCTTCAGCTCGTCCAGCAGGTCCTTGCCGTGCCTGACGCCGATGTCGCGCAGCCAGGTGTTCAGCAGCTTGGTCGGTTCGATCTCCACGTGCGCCTCCTGTCGGTTTCTTCTCGGTTTCCGGTAACGCGATAAAAGCCGGGCTAGTCGGAGCCCGCCCCGTCCCCCTCAGACGGCGGCTCGTTGCCCAGCAGCTCGAGGTCCGCGGCCGTGGCCTTGGCCAGTTGCGTCGGCGTCGGCGCGCCCGGCTCGGCCAGGTCGCGCTTCAGGACGGCGCCGTTGCGGTAGGCCATGGAGAACCACTTGCGCTCGCGGCGCGCGAAGTCTTCGTCGCTCATCTCGCCGGCGTCGTGGGCCCTCTTCGTGGCTTCCCACCACTCGGCGCCCACGGTCTGGCGGTCCTGCTCGACGGCCTCCGCGAACTGCACGTCGAAGGACGTGCAGGCGGGCAGGGCGAGCACGGACAACGCCAGCAGCAGCACGGCCGAGCCGCGCTTGATCCAGTCGATCAGGGCCGCGCGCACGGGCATCAGGAACCACAACACGGCGGCCAGGCCGATCAGCCAGGGCCCGCCGCCAAACAGCACTTCGACAATCTTCTCTTCGTTCATTTCCAGCCCTCCGAGCCTAAATGAGTTTCAGTTCCTTCAGCAGCCATGCCAGCGCGGGAAGCCCCACCAGCACGGCCGCGACGAGCGCCATGGCGAACCAGTCGCTCTTGCGCAGGTCGATCATTGCTTAGTCTGCACTTTCCCCGTCTCGTGCCGGCGCTTCTCGTGGTAGGCCACGATCTCGGCCTTGAAGACGTCCTCGATCAACCGCAGGCGGCTGCCGTGGTCGGCCAGCGCTTCGCTGTGCGCGTCGAACTTCAGGCCGCCGTCGGCGAGCTGCTCGCGGGTCCAGTCGCGGAATTCCTCCCACGCCTGGCGCATGCGCCGCAGGTCATCAGCCATCGCGTAGATGCGGCGCAGCAGGTTCGCGACCACGCGCGCCGCGATGTACGCCGCCACCAGCGCCAGCAGCGCCCACGCGGGCAGGTCCATGTTCAGCAGCAGGTTCGCCTGGGCGACGGCATCTTGACCGGTCAAGCCGACCAGCGTGAGGATGCCCACGATCGCGCCCGGCTTGCGCAGCAGCTCGATCAGCTGCTCAGGGAGGTCGCGCTTTTTCTTTTCGGCGTCGGCCATGCTAGTAGCTCACTTCCACCGCGCCGACACGCGGGTTGTTCGGCGCGTTGGCCGCGCTGCCATTTGAGCTGACAGTCGGATAGGCGGCGGTGAACACGCCGTAGGCGTCTCCCGGCGTGGCGTCCGCGATGTCCGCTCCCAGCTGCACGCCGTTTTCGTACAGCCGCAGAATGACAGCCGCGCCATCCTTGATGATCTCCAGCTTCAGGTCGGTGGTGGTGCTGCCGTCGAAACTCAGGCCGCTTGGCGAGCGAATTGCCAGCGCCGTTGGCGAGCCGTTCGCCCCAAGGCGCAGTATCGTTACGCCGCTTCCCGTGCTGCGCCAAAGGCCGTAGCCGTGCACATATGGGAGTTGCCCCGCGGACGCACCCATTCCGAAACCGAGGTTGTACTGCGCTCCGGACGAGCCGTAGCCCTTGGCCTCGATGGCGATGCGATCCTTGCCGGTCGCCACAGCAGCGCCTGCCGCTACCCATGCGTAGGCCCAGTTGAAAGACCCACCGGGCCGGGCGAGCTTGCCGCCGCTGATCGCGAAGTTGTTGTACGTCGGGTCTTCCGTCCAGTCGCCGCCGATGGCAGCAGCATCGGGGCGCTCGAAATCGTCGCTCCACTTCACGCCGAAGGACGCGCCGCCCGCCGGCGCCGGCGCGGCGGCTCTGCCGTTACGGTTCCTGTTGCGGTTGCGGCTCATCAGGCCCCTGGGTCGGACAGCAGACCGGCCGCCGCCAGCGCTGCCACACCTCGCGGCAGGCTGGTGCCGCCCTCGAAGATCAGGACGAAGGCGCCCACGGCCGTATCGGCCTGGTCGCTGATGTTGATGAACTCGCCGGGCTGGACCGGCACCAGCGACATGGCGCCGCTGGCGGCCAGCAGGCGGCGGGAGTCAAGGGCCTCGACGCCCGCGGCCGCGGCGCTGTGCACCTCGTAGGCGAGCGCGTTGGCGTTGCCCTCGATCGCGAACCACTCAGCGCCCTCGGGCACCTGGATCGACAGGTCGTCGTTCTCGCTGCCGTCGTTGGTGCCGTTGAAGCAGTACGCCCGGTGCGTCTGCCCGGACACACCCGGCGCGCCGTCCTTGGCGGATTTGATGTTGGACTCGGCCATAACAGAGACTCCCCGCACGTCAGTTTACGGCGGGGAGGCGGCGGAGCAGCCTGTTCTGTGGTCTACGTTTTACCGCGCAGCTGGTGCGCGCGCCTAGCGCTGCTTGAGGGCGGCAATGTCCTCGTCGGTCGCGCCCTTGGCCCGCAGGCGCTGCTCGGCGGCGAATACCGCGTCGTTTGCCGCGAGCTGCTGGCGGAGGCTGTTCGCTTCAACTCGCGCGTCGGTTGCTGCCCTGCCGCGCAACTCGGTCACCAGCGCCGCCCACGCCTTGTCGTCCAGCGCCTCGAACTCTCCCGCCTTGAACGACCTTTCGGGGTCGATCAGGTTCACCAGTTGTGACGCTCTGCCTTGCCAGTCCATGTTCATTTCCTTAGATCGGTGTTCCAACCACGAAGATGCGGTAGCTGACCCCGCTTGCGTTGATCCACGCCGCCGTGGCGTTGATTGTGAGCACCTGCGATGTGCCAGCCGCCGGGGCGTCAAGCGAGCATTCTGTGCCGGTTCCGCCAGTCGGGCTACTGAACGCAATGCGTCGAATGGTGCCCGTACTGCCGCCAGCAAACCACCAAGTCGCGTCGTTGCAACTAGCATCATTACGGGCGATGAACAGGTGGTGCGCGCGGTTGATGCCCGTGAGCGTAACGGTCTTGCCGCTACTGCCGCTGCCGCTGTAGTCAATGGTCACGCACCGGCTTGAGCCGAGCAGGTTGGCGAGCGTGACGGCGTCGGTCTGGCTCGCGCTCGCGTCGTACAGCGCCAGCTTGTCGTTGTGGGCCGGTGCCGTTTCCGCGGTGAGCGAGTTGAGCAGGTTGAACAGCGCCTGCGGTGTCGTCTTGCCGCCGTTCGTGCCCACGTCATTGAACGGCACTTCATCGGTCAGGACCGGCGTCCGGCTCGTTGCCCCGTTCGTCAGGTTTTTGACCGCGGCATCCGCCGTGCTTGCCCCTGTGCCGCCGTCGGCAATCGGCACATCGGTCCCGCCCGCGCGGTAGATGCGATTGCCCTCCACCGACAGGTCACCGGCGCTCAGGCGGGCCAGCGTGGTGTCGCTTGCGTGACCAAGCTCGATGGTGCCCGCAACCGTTACCTTGCCGGCATCGACAGCTAGTTCGTCGGTGCCGTTCACGTCGATGGCCACCCGGCTGGGTGACGCGATCTCGATGCGCTTGCCGGGGCCAGCCAGTAGCTGAACAGTGTCGTCGGCTGAATCCACCGTGATGTAGCCGAGGTTCAGGTCAACCGGGGTGTCGATCTGCTTGACACCAGTGGCCTTCACCACGCGGCCGTTGGTCAGGTTGCTGCCGCTGGTGATGTCGCCGCCGCCGGCGATCGTGGTCCAGCTTGCCACGCCGGCGCCGTTGGTCTGGAGCACCTGGCCGCTGGAGCCGTCGGAGAGTGGCACCGCGTATTCGCCGAGCGTGAGGGTCTTCGTGTAGTCGGCGGCGCCGGCGCTGTTCACCGGCGTCAGGACCGGGTTGCCCGATCCGTCGATGCTGAGGCGGAAGCCCGACACTACCTCGCCGGTGCTGCGACCGTCGCTGTCCACCTGCGGCAGGCCGAAGGCCAGGTTGACGCCCGGGTGCAGGCCGAGCGTGCCCGTGCCGTAGCGCGAGTCCTCCCGCGCGACGCCCCGGGGGTCGTAGATGTCCACCTCGGGCAGCGTCAGGTACATGGTGGTCTGGGACGCGACCCGGCGCAACATGCCGTCGGCCGCCAGGCGGTCCTGCAGCACCGGGAAGCCCGTGGCGTCCTGGGCGCAGAAGGCCTGCAGGTGCAGGCCGCGCGGCTGCTCGTTGAAGCGTTGCAGGGCCTGCGCGTCGCCCGGCGCACGGTACGCGCTGCCCGTGCCGGGATACCAGCCGCCGTCGCCGCGGCCGCCGGCGGGCGCGACAGGCATGGGGATCACGCTGAAGCTGGGCGCAGCGCGCTCGGTCAGGGTTTCCACCGGCTGACCGGCGCCGACCACGTCGTGGCGATCCAGCGCGGCGGCAGCCCCGCCGAGTCGCTGGCGCAGCTCATGGGCGGCCGCCGACGCCATGTTCTCGGACAACGCCGGCACGGCGGGCAGCACGCCCTGCGGCTCGCCGACGCTCCAGCTCGCCGCTTCGCCGCGCAGGCTGCCGAAGTACTTCTCGGCCAGCTCGGACAGCAGGCGGCGCATTTCCTCTTCGCTGATCTCGCCGCGGAAGAAGCGGCCGATGATCTCGCGCTTCTCGCCCTCGTAGGTCTTCTCGGGCACGGCCGAGCCGCCGCCGGACGGCCCTGAGCCCACGCCATCGGGCGTGCCGCCGCCGATCGTGTCGCCGTCGGCCGCGGCGCCGGCGGCAGCGGCTCCCATGCCGCCGGTACCGGAACGCTCCAGGGGCACCGGCGCCGGCGGATCGTCGGGCGGGTACTCCGGCTGGTCAGGCTGCCCCGGTTCTGGCTCCGGCACCGGAGGGGCCGGCGGCGGGGGCGGTGGAGGCGGCGGGGGAGGAGGCGGCGGAGGCGGAGGCGACTTGAACTTTCGCGGAGGTGCACCGCGGCCCGGGGGCTCTCCGCCGCCCGTGCCCTGGCCCGCGCCCGCGTTGAGCCCGTTGGCGACGTCGTAGGCCTGCTGGATGTCGCGGTAACAGGCGAAAACGTTGGGGAAGGGAGGCCACTGGGTGGCCGTGCCGCCGGCGCTGCCGACTGTCCAGGGCAGGTGCGGGGCGGAGCGGAACACGCAGTGCCACGTGACGCTCGGGGGAATGCTGCCTGCCTCGCCGGGCGGGACCAGTGGCGCGCCGTCCTCTGGCGTGCCGGGCGCGCGATCCTCAGTCCAGTAATTCAGGCGCCACAGGCCCTCGCGCTCCTGCCCCTCGAAATCGTGGCGAGCCTGGCGGTCGTAGCGGACCTCCGCTTCGTGCGGGATCGGCGGGCGTGCCGCCGGCTGCTCGAACAGCGGGAACTTGTAGTCCACGGGCGCGTCGGCGACGGGATCTCCCGGGCGCTTCACGTAGGCCGCGGTGCTGAGGTGGCCGGCCTGCTCGCGCCAGTGCTCGCCGTCGGCGTCCTGCTCGCCGTGGACGTGCTTGCCGCAGGTGTCGTCGCCGATCACCACGTCGGCCAGGCGGCCGATGATGTTCTCGGGCTGGGTGGCCGTGCCCTCGGACAGGGCCTGCTCGACGAAGCGGCCGTGGCCGGCCCGCTGGTCGTCGCCCTTGCGGAAGTTGAGCATGGGCGCCCACTCATCGCCCTCGAGCTTGGCCACCTGGACCATGCGGTGCAGGCCGCCGCGCCGCACGTCGGAGCTGACGCCGTCCTTCACGTCGGCAACCTGGCTGGAGTACCCGGCCGGGGTGCCGTGGTCCGCGTGCAGGGGGCCGCCCACGGGCAGCCACAGGTCGTCCTGGCGGTCTTCGCGGGATCCCGCCAGCACCAGGCCGGGGTCACCCTCGGCGGGCTTGGGCGCCCCGGGGAACGGGTGGACCTGCTTCTCGCGGTACTCGGTCGCTGCGTCCCACTGGTCGTTGCGGGCGGGCAGGGCCTTGCCGTCGGTTGCCCCGACGGCCGGCCAGGCGAAGGCGTGAGAGGGCATGGGCCGCGAGCCGTTGGGCCACAGGGCCCCGCCCTGGATGTCGCCCAGGGTCTCCTGCCCGGCCTCGTCCTCAAAGCTCATGCGAGGCACGCCGTCCTGGTCGATCACCACACGGACGTGGCCGCCGTACAGGGCCACGCGGTCGTCCTTATCGTAGTTCTGGGCGGCGTAGCCGTGCTGGCGCAGGGGCAGAGCGCCCAGGCCCGCGTAGTCGGCAATATCGGTCATTTCACGGTCCTCCGCACCACGTCGGCCACGCTGCGGG
>JAANMY010002141.1_pt1 | contig 19517 bp, 14 predicted proteins | sample 7279691 | NCBI WGS metagenome assembly JAANMY01 (sample SAMN14094543, study PRJNA606508) | bioreactor metagenome | isolation source: A lab-scale SPAN reactor treating ammonium-rich wastewater day 388 | place: Ireland: Galway | collected 2018-02-07
CCGAGGCCAACGACGCCTGCAGGGCGCGCATCCTGGAGCACTTCAAGGCGGACGGCACGGTGACCGGCATCCGGTTCTTCGACGGCCGCGAGGCGCAGCGGGTGATGATCGCCAGCGACGTGGTCCTGCTCGCCTCCGGTACCGCCGCGCTGGAGGCGATGCTCTGCAAGCGGCCGATGGTGATCGGCCACCGCATCGCGCCGCTGACCTATCGCATCGTCAAGGCCTTCGGCCTGCTCAAGTCCGCGCACGTCAGCCTGCCCAACGTGCTGGCCGGCGAGGCGCTGGTGCCCGAGCTGCTGCAGGACGACTGCACGCCCGACCGACTCGCCGCCGCCGTGCTGGGTTGGCTGGATGACGAAGCGGCGGTCGCCCGGCTGCTGCCGCGTTTCGAGGCGATCCACCGCGAACTGCGGCAGGACGCCTCGGCCCGCGCCGCCGATGCCGTGGCCGACCTGCTGGCGCGATGAGCGAGGCGCTGCGCATCGCCGGCATCGACGAAGCCGGGCGCGGCCCGCTGGCCGGCCCGCTGGTGGTGGCTGCCGTGGTCTTCCCGCCCGGGCGCGCGCCGCTCAACGGGCTGGACGATTCCAAGAAACTCTCCGCCGCGAAACGCGAGGCGCTGGCCCCGCGCATCCGGGAGCGCGCATTGGCGTTCTCGGTGGTGGTGGTGCCGGTGGAGGAGATCGACCGCATCAACATCTACCAGGCCACGCTGGCGGGGATGCGCCAGGCGCTGGTCGATGTCGCGCATGCCTGCGATCTCGCGCGCATCGACGGCAATGTCCTGCCGCCCGGCCTGCCCTGCCCGGCCGAGGCGTGGATCGGCGGCGATGCCCGCTGCCGCGCCATCATGGCGGCGTCGATCCTGGCCAAGACCCATCGCGACGCGCTGATGCGCGCGCTCCACGACGCCCATCCGCAGTACGGCTTCGACCGCCACATGGGCTACGGCAGCCCGGCGCACCTGGCCGCGCTGCAGGCGCACGGCCCCTGCCCGGCGCATCGCCGCAGCTTCTCGCCGATCCGCCAGCGCGACCTGTTCGCCGCCGCGCCCTGAGGTCCGTTCGCAGTCGGCCGGTGAGACCGGGGGATGGGATAATCCCCGCTCGCTCGCACAGGCCGCCAATGACCGCTCGCTTCGCCCACCTGCAACTGCACAGCGAGTACTCGCTGGCCGATTCCACCGTCCGCATCAAGGATCTGGTGGACGCGGCGGTGAAGCGTGGCATCCCAGCGCTGGCCATCACCGACCGCAACAACCTGTTCGCGCTGGTGAAGTTCTTCAAGGCGGCGGAAGCGGCGGGCATCAAGCCGATCGCCGGCGCCGACCTGGCCATCGCGTTTCCGGGCGAACCGGCCAGCTGGCTCACCCTGCTCTGCCGCGACAACGGCGGCTACAAGGCGCTGTCGCGGCTGATCTCGCGGGCGTGGATGGAAGGCCATCGCAACGACGGCGTCGCCATCGACCCGCAGTGGCTGGACGCGGAAGACCTGTCGGGGCTGATCGCCATCGCCGGGCGCGCTTCACAGGCCGGCGCGCTGCTGGCGCAGAACCGCCACGACGCCGCCGAAGACGCATTGCGTGCGATGCAGGCGCGCTTCGGCGACCGGCTCAACCTGGCCATCGCCCGCACCGGCCGTGACGGCGAGGAGGCGTTCAACGGCTTCGCGATGGCGATGTCGTCGAAGCTCGGCATCCCGCTCATCGCCGGCAACGACGTGCGCTTCCTCGACGCCGACGGCTTCGACGCCCACGAGGCGCGCGTGTGCATCGCCTCCGGCCGCGTGCTGGACGACCCCAAGCGCCCGCGCGACTACACCGACCAGCAGTACCTGAAGTCCGCCGAGGAGATGGCCGCGCTGTTCGCCGACGCGCCCGACGCGCTGGACAACACGCTGCGGCTGGCCGAGCGCTGCAACGCCAGCCTCAACCTCGGCACCTATTACCTGCCCGACTTCCCGGTGCCGGACGCGCACACGCTGGAAACCTGGATCCGCGCGCAGGCCGCGGAAGGCCTCGCCGCCCGCCTGGAAAAACAGCCGCTCGCGCCCGGCAAGACCCGCGACGAATACGACGCCCGCCTGGTCCGCGAGCTGGACGTCATCATCCAGATGGGCTTCCCCGGCTACTTCCTGATCGTGGCCGACTTCATCAACTGGGGCAAAGCGCATGGCATCCCGGTCGGACCGGGCCGCGGCTCCGGCGCCGGCTCGCTGGTGGCGTGGGCGCTGGGCATCACCGACCTCGACCCTTTGCCCTACGACCTGCTGTTCGAGCGCTTCCTCAACCCCGAACGCGTGTCGATGCCGGACTTCGACATCGACTTCTGCATGGACCGCCGCGACGAGGTGATCGATTACGTCGCGCGCAAGTACGGCCGCGAGCGCGTCAGCCAGATCATCACCTACGGCACGATGGCGGCGAAGGCCGTGGTGCGCGACGCCGGCCGCGTGCTCGGCTTCCCGTACGGTTTTGTCGATGGGGTGGCGAAGCTGGTGCCGATGACGCTCGGCATCGGGCTGGAGGACGCGCTGGGCCGCACCGAGAAATCGCGCAAGGACGACGCATGGCGCAGCGACGAGCTGATCGCGCGCTACGGCAGCGAAGACGACGTCCGCGACCTGCTCGACCTGGCCCTGCAGCTGGAGGACCTGACCCGCAACGCCGGCAAGCACGCCGGCGGCGTGGTGATCGCGCCCGAGCCACTGGCGGAGTTCTGCCCGCTGTTCGCCGAACACGATGTCGAAGGCCTGGGCAAGAACCCGGTGACGCAGTTCGACAAGGACGACGTCGAGGCGATCGGCCTGGTCAAGTTCGACTTCCTCGGCCTGCGCACGCTGACGATCATCGACTGGGCGGTGAAGGCCATCAACGTGCGCCGCGCCCGCGCCGGCGAGGCTCCGCTCGACATCGCCGCGCTGCCGCTGGACGACACCGCGACCTACGAACTGTTCGCGCGCGGCGACACGGTGGCGGTGTTCCAGTTCGAATCGCGCGGCATGCGCGAGTTGCTGAAACGCGCGCTGCCCGACCGCTTCGAGGACCTGATCGCGCTGGTGTCGCTGTACCGCCCCGGCCCGATGGACCTGATTCCCGACTTCATCGAGCGCAAGCACGGGCGCGCGGAAGTCCAGTACCCGCATGCGCTGCTGGAACCGGTGCTGTCGCCGACCTACGGCGTGGTGGTGTACCAGGAACAGGTGATGCAGACCGCGCAGATCCTGGCCGGCTACTCGCTCGGCGGCGCCGACCTGCTGCGCCGCGCGATGGGCAAGAAGAAGGTCGAGGAGATGGCGAAGGAGCGCGCCAAGTTCGAGGCCGGCGCGCTGGCCACGCACGACATCGCGCCCAGGATCGCGGGACCGATCTTCGACCTGCTGGAGAAGTTCGCCGGATACGGCTTCAACAAGTCGCACGCCGCCGCCTACGCGCTGGTGAGCTACCAGACCGCGTGGCTCAAGGCGCATTACCCGGCGGAGTTCATGGCCGCGGTGCTGTCGTCGGACATGGACAACACCGACAAGGTGGTGGGCTTCCTGGACGAGGCGCGGGCGATCGAGCTCACCGTGCTGCCGCCGGACGTCAACGCGTCGGCCTACATGTTCGAGGCGGTCGATCCGAAGACGCTCCGCTACGGCCTGGGCGCGGTGAAGGGCGTCGGGCGCGGCGCCTGCGAGGCGATCGTCGAAGCACGCGAGAAGGACGGCGCGTTCACCGACCTGCTCGATTTCTGCAAGCGGGTGGAATCGACCAAGCTCAACCGCCGCACGCTGGAGGCGCTGATCCACGCCGGCGCGCTGGACGCGCTCGGCAACAACCGGCCGTCGCTGCTGCTGCAGCTGCCCGAGGCGCTGAAGGCCTGCGAACAGCTGGCCCGCGAGCGCGAGGCCGGCCAGGTCTCGCTGTTCGGCGCGGTGGAGTCGGCAGCCCCGGCGCTGCACATCGAACTGCCGCAGACCCACGATTGGCCGCTGGCCGAGAAACTGCGCCACGAGCGAGAGACACTGGGCTTCTATCTCTCCGGCCACCCGATGGACCCGTACCGCGACGACCTCACCGGCGTCACCGGCTTCCACCTCGGCCAGCTGGAGAAGATCTGGAGCGAGCGCGCCGAGGACGAGAAGCGCGGCTGGCGCCCGGAGAAGACCGTGGTGCTGGCGGGCCAGGTGACCGGCATGCGCCGCAAGGGCGAGGCGCAGGCCTTCGTGCAAGTGGAAGACGGGCGCGGGCGCATCGAATGTGCGTTCTTCGCCGAGACCTTCACCGAGTACGCCGCGCTGCTGACCCGCGACCGCATCCTGATCATCGAGGGCGGCCTGCGCGAGGACGAATTCTCCGGCGGCTTCAGCCTGCGCGCGCGGCGCTGCTGGGACTACAGCCAGGTCTGCGGCAGCCATGCGCTGCGGCTGGCGCTGCGGCTGGACCTGCGCGTGCCCGGCGCGATGGAGGCGGTCGATGCCGTCCTCGACCGGCATCGCCCCGGCCCCACGCCGATCCGCTTCGAGCTGCTGCGCGAAGGCGCCGCCGGCCAGCTGGAGCTCAACGGCAGCCACGGCATCCGCATCGACCAGGACCTGGCCGCCACGCTGCGCGCCCAGCCCGGCGTGCGCACGGTGAAACTGGCACTGGGCAAGCCCTGGACCTGAGTCGGCGCCCTGCCTTCGACATGACCATGCCGTATGGGCGGTTTCCCGGCTTCCGCTAGACTGGCCGCCTTGCCCGGCCGGCCCGGGCCCGAAATTCCGGCATCAAGCAGCGAATGAACCCGAACTATCTCGATTTCGAGCAACCCATCGCCGACCTGGAAGCCAAGCTCCAGGAGCTGCGCCAGGCCAGCGACGGCCAGGCCGTCAACATCGACACCGAGGTCCGCGCCCTGCAGGACAAGCTGCGCCAGCGCACGGCGCACATCTTCCGCGACCTGGCGCCGTGGCAGGTCTCGCAGATGTCGCGGCACCCGGCACGGCCGTACACCAACGACTACATCAAGATCATGTGCAGTGAGTTCCAGGAGCTCGCCGGCGACCGCGCCTATTCCGACGACGCCGCCATCGTCGGCGGGCTGGGCCGCATCGATGGCCGCAGCGTGATGATCATCGGCCACCAGAAGGGCCGCGACACCAAGACCAAGGTGCGCCGCAACTTCGGCATGCCGCGCCCCGAGGGCTACCGCAAGGCGCTGCGACTGATGAAGATGGCCGAGCGCTTCAAGCTGCCGATCATCACCTTCATCGACACGCCCGGCGCCTACCCGGGCATCGGCGCCGAGGAACGCGGCCAGAGCGAGGCCATCGCCCGCAACCTGCTGGAAATGGCCGAGCTGCGCGTGCCGATCATCTGCAACGTGGTGGGCGAAGGCGGTTCCGGCGGCGCGCTGGCGATCGGCGTGGGCGACGTGACCAACATCCTCGAATACGCCACCTATTCGGTGATTTCGCCGGAAGGCTGCGCCTCGATCCTGTGGAAGGACGCGGCCAAGGCCAAGGATGCCGCCGAGCAGATGGGCATCACCGCCAAGCGGCTGAAGTCGCTCGGCCTGGTCGACAAGGTGGTGCGCGAGCCGATCGGCGGCGCGCACCGCAACCCGCTGCAGATGGGCAAGCGGCTCAAGGCCGTGATCCTCAACGAACTCGACGCGCTGGAAAAGCTGTCGCTCGACGCGCTCGTCGACCAGCGCTACGCGCGCCTGCGCGGCTACGGCGCCTACGCCTGACGGCGCAGCGATGAGCACCGACGCCACCGCAGCCGTGTCGCGCGCGGTGGCCGCCGGGCCCAAGGGCGAACCGCCCGGCCCGCTCCTCGTCGGCTACAGCGGCGGGCTGGATTCCACCGTACTGCTGCATGCGCTCGCCCACGCGCATCCGGGCCGCGTGCGCGCGCTCCACGTCCACCACGGCCTGCACGCGGATGCCGATGATTGGGCAGCCCGATGCGCGGCGTTCTGCGCATCGCTGCACGTGCCCATGACGGTGACCCGGGTCGAAGTGGTGGATGTCGATGCCGGCCCGGAAGCGGCCGCGCGTGCCGCCCGCCACCGCACCTTCACCGAGGCGATGCGGCCCGGCGACTGGCTGGCACTCGCGCACCATCGCGACGACCAGGCCGAGACCTTCCTGCTGCGGGCCCTGCGCGGCGCCGGGCCGGACGGGTTGGCGTCGATGCGGCCGCTGCGCCCGTTCGGCGCGGGGCGGATGTGGCGGCCGCTGCTCGACCTGCCGCGCGCCGACCTGCTCGCGTACGCGCGGGCCTTCGATCTGCGCTGGATCGAGGATCCGTCCAACGCGACATCGGACTTCGACCGTAACTTCCTCCGCCATGAGGTGATGCCGCTGCTGCGCCGGCGCTGGCCGCAGGCGGATGCGATGTTCGCGATGTCGGCGCGGATGAACCGCGGGGCGCGCGAACTGCTCGAAGCCGATGACGATGCGTTGCTCGCCCGCCTGCGCCACGGCCTGCCCGCCGACGAACTCGATGCCGATGCGCTGCGCACGCTGCCACCGGAGCGGCGCGCCCGCGTGCTGCGCCTGTGGATGCGCCAGCTCGACCTGCCGCCGTTGCCGGCGAACGCCCTGGTCCGCATCGAAGGCGAAGTGCTGCACGCCCGCGCCGATGCCGAACCGCGCGTCGGATGGGCCGGCGCCTGCGTCGAAGGCTGGAAGCATCGGCTCCGCGCCGGGGCGTCATTGCCCGCGCTTCCGCATGACTGGCAGGCGGCGTGGGACGGCCGTGCGCCGCTGCCGCTGCCCGACGGCGGCACCCTCGCGCTCGAAGCCAGCCCGGGTTTCGATACGCCGCTGCAGGTGCGCGCGCGGCAGGGCGGCGAACGCATCGACCTCCCCCATCGCACGCATTCGCACGCGCTGAAGCATGTGCTGCAGGAGGCGTGGATGCCGCCATGGATCCGCCGCCGCCTGCCGCTGCTGGTGGATGCGGACAGCGGGCAGATCATCGCGGCGGGCACGCTCCTGTCGCGCCATTTCGCCGACCACGCGCGGGCGCCGGATGCCCGGCTGCGCTGGCATCTGGCGTAAACTCGGCCCATGGCACGCAAGACTCCCGACAAGGACGCGACGGCCTCGCCGGTCGCCGATTTCGAGCATTCGCTGGACGCGCTCGAACAGCTGGTCGAACGCATGGAAACCGGCGAACTCTCGCTGGAGGAATCGCTGGCCGCGTACGAGCGCGGCGTCGGGCTGTACCGCCGCTGCCAGACCGCGCTGGAGCAGGCGGAACTGCGCGTGCGCCTGCTCTCCGACCCGCAGGACCCGGCCAGCGCCGAACCCTTCGACGACGCCGATGCCTGACCGCGACGCCGTGACCGCGCGCCAGGCCGGCTGGCAGGCGCGCATCGAAGCCGCGCTCGGCCGCGTGCTGCCCGCTCCCGACACCGAACCAGCCCGCCTGCACGCCGCGATGCGCCACGCCGCGCTCAACGGCGGCAAGCGCATCCGTCCGGCGCTGGTCTACGCGACCGGCGCGGTGTTCGGGTTGGAGGATGCGGCGCTCGACGATGCCGCGCTCGCCGTCGAGCTGGTCCATTGCTATTCGCTGGTGCACGACGACCTGCCGGCGATGGACGACGACGACCTGCGCCGCGGCCAGCCCACCGTGCACATCGCCTTCGACGAAGCCACGGCGATCCTGGCCGGCGATGCGCTGCAGACGCTCGCCTTCGCGCGCCTCGCCGACGCGCCGCTGTCCGACGCCCTCCGCGTCGCCCTGCTGCGCGAACTGGCGCAGGCTTCGGGTGCGGCCGGCATGTGCGGCGGGCAAGCGCTTGACATCGACGCCACCGGCCGCCGCATCGACATCACCGAGCTCGAACGCCTGCACGCGATGAAGACGGGCGCGCTGCTGCGCGCGTCGGTGCGGATGGGCGCGATCGCCGCCGGCGCCAATGAAGCCGAACGCGCAACCCTCGACACCTATGCGGACGCGCTCGGGCTGGCGTTCCAGATCCGCGACGACCTGCTCGACATCGAGGGCGACAGCGCCACGCTCGGCAAGACCGCCGGCAAGGATGTCGCACAGGACAAGGCGACGTTCCCGGCGCTGATCGGCGTCGAGGCCTCGCGCGAACGGCTGGCCGCACTGGCCTCGACGATGCAGGCATCGCTGGCCGCACTGCCCGGCGACACCGCTGCGCTGGCGGCACTGGCACGCCGGGTCGTCGAACGCGACCACTGACGCCGCGCTTCCACATCCACAAAAAAAGCGCGGCGGCCGCAGCCACCGCGCCTTCCTGCACCGCCGGCGTTTTACTTCAGCAGGCGGATCGTCAGCGGGTAGCGATAGGGCTGGCCATCCCAGGCCTTGATCGCCGCGATGATGGTGAAGATGAGCCAGGCCAAGGCCAGCACGATCCACAGCGGCAGCGCCACCAGGATGCCGATGCCGAGGGTGAACACGACCAGCAGGATCGAGGCGACCGCGTACAGGAACATGCTCAGGTTGAAGTTGAAGGCTTCCTTGGCATGCTCGGCGGCGAAGGCGGACCGGTCGCGAACCAGGAACCACACCACCAGCGCCGCGGCGGCACCGGCGATGCCGGCGAACCAGCTGGTGAGCAGCGCGGCGACCAGGGCACCCACGTGCGCGCCCAAGGCCCAGAGGCGGTCATCCTGGCTCACCGCGGAAGGCGCGGGCGGCGGCAGGTTGTCTTCAAACGTCATGGCAAGGCTCCCGGTGGGTTCCCTTTCAATATCGGGATCGTCGCGGCGCATCGCAAGTGAACTGAAGTCATGCCGCGCGCCAACGAAAATGCCCGGCGGGTTTCCCGGCCGGGCATCGCATTCATGCCGCTGCGGTCAGTTGATCAGGCGCAGCGCGAAGGGATAGCGGTAGGCGACGCCTTCGTTGGCCTTCAGCCCGGCCAGGATGCACAGCACCAGGTTGGCGATCATGATGACCGGGATCAGCAGCAGGCCGATCAGGATCACCGACAGCGCGCTGGCGACGATGTAGGCGATGGTCACGGTGATCTGGAAGTTCAGCGCCTCTTTCGCCTGGTCGTTGACGAAGGCCTTCTCCGGCTTGTCCTTGTTGATCAGCCAGATGACCAGCGGGCCGATGAAGGCGGTGAGGATGCCGAGCAGGTGCGCGAGCATCGCCAGGGTGCGGTCGTCGGACGACACGGCGGCGGGGGCGTCGAAGGGTTGGTTCATGTGCACGGTCCGTTTGCGTGGGGGAATCCGCCGCCGACTTTACCGCCCGTCCGCGACATCCACCATCCGCACGCAGGCGCATGGCGGCGTCGGAATCAACTGCCGGCCACCGTCATGCGGCCGACGAGGATCGAACCGGTGCGGATGTGCGAACGCGGATCGATGTCGCCGCCGACGGCTTCGATCGCGCCGAACATCGTGCGCAGGTTGCCGGCGATTGTGATGCCGTCCACCGGGTAGGCGATTTCGCCGTTCTCGACCATGAAACCCGCGGCGCCGCGCGAATAGTCGCCGGTGATCAGGTTGGTGCCCTGCCCCATCAATTCGGTGACCAGCAGCGCGCGCGTCTGGCCGCGCAGCAGCGCTTCGAGATCGGGCGCATTCGGGGTGACCTCGAGGTTGTGGACGCCGCCCGCGTTGGCGGTGGTCGCCAGGCCGAGCTTGCGCGCCGAATAACTGCCCAGCACGTAGCGCTGGACGATGCCGCCTTCGACCAGGTGCGAGCGCCGCGTCGCCACGCCTTCGGCATCGAACGCGGCGGAACGGAAGCCGCGCGGCAGGAACGGATTTTCCTCAATGGCGAACCAGTCCGGGAACACCGGCTGGCCCACCGAGTCGCAGAGGAAGCTGGCGCGCCGGTAGAGCGCGCCACCGCTGACCGCCGAGACGTAATGGCCGATCAGGCTGCGCGCGACCTCGGCGCTGAAGATGACCGGCATCGTCGTCGTCGCCACGCTGCGCGGATCGAGCCGCGACAACGCGCGCTCGGCGGCACGGCGGCCGACCGAAGCCGCCTCCTCCACCCCATCCAGCGACAAGGCCGTGCTGTACCAGCCGTCGCGCTGCATCGCCTCGCCTTCGCCGGCGATCAGCGCGCAGCCGAGCGTGTAGTGGCTGTCGCGCTCGTGGCCGACGAAGCCGTGCGAGTTGGCATAGACGCCGAGCGACTGCCCGCTGCCGAACGACGCGCCGTCGCTGTTGCCGATGCGCACATCGACCGCGCGGCCCGCGCCTTCGCAGGCGAGTGCACGGGCGACGGCTTCGTCCGCGCTGACATCGGCGGGATGCCAGGTGTCGAATTCGCGCAGGTCCTTCGCCATCAGGTCCGCGTCGGCGAGGCCGGCGGCTTCGTCTTCCTCGGTGTGGCGGGCGATGGCGCAGGCCTGGGCGACAGTGGCCGCGAGGCTTTCATCGCGCACGTCGCCGGTGCTGGCACTGCCCTTGCGATGCCCGAAATAGACAGTGACGCCGATGCCGCGATCCTGGTTGGATTCGACGGTTTCGACCTCGCCCATCCGCACGCCGACGTTGAGCCCGCGCGATTCCGAGCAGCTCACCTCGGCCTGGGTGGCGCCCTGCGCGCGCGCCAGTTCCAGCAGGCGCTGCGCGGTGCCTTCGAGCGCGGCGATGCGCGCGAGGCTGTCGTCATGGGCAAGGTCGTGGACGGGCATGGCTTATCCTGTGGCGGTTTTCTGGAAAGGATGGATGACGATGCGCGGACGCGACGAGGACACCGGCGAGTTCCACTCCGCCAGCCGCAGCGAGCAGCGGCGCGCGGCGCTCGACGTGCTGTCGCTGGCGCACGTGCTGGTGGACAAGAGCGAGGCCGAGCTCGGCAAGCTGCCGATGGACGACGCGCTGCGCGCGCATGTGCGCGACGCCGCCCGCATCACCTCGCCGATCGCGCGGAAGCGCGCGGTCGCCTTCCTCGCCAAGCAGATGCGCAAGGAAGACGACGAGGCGCTGGACGCCATCCGCGACGCGCTCGACGCCAACAGCGAGGGCTCGCGCCGGCAGGTGGCATTGATGCACCGCGCGGAAAGCTGGCGCACGCGCCTGCTGGAGGGCGGCGACGATGCGCTGGCCGCCTTCATCGACGAGAACCCCGCCGCGGACCGCCAACGCCTGCGCCAGCTGGTGCGCAACGCGCAGGACGAGGCGAAGCGCAACAAGCCGCCGCGCGCGTTCCGCGAGCTGTACCGCGAGATATTGGCGGCGGCGAAGGGCGTGTCGTCCGTGGACGACGAGATGGCGTTCGATGACGATGCCGGGGATGAGGGCGGGGACGCGTAAGTCGCTTTTGGCTGTTGCTGCCACTCCCGGCAACGCCCATGCCTCCAAGAAAGCGGGTCCTGGGGATGACGCAATGCGTTGAGCGCACCAAGGATGGTGCGCGCCCGCTCGTCGGAGCAGGACGCGTAGTCCGAGCGGCAACGCATTGCGTCATCTCCAGGGCCGGAATCGAAGCGCGTGTATGGCTTCATTGATAAATGAAGCTTCGTTTACGGTCAGGCATCGAACCCAGCCTCAAGCCTGCGTCCCGCCCACCGTCAGTTCGCTGATCTTGAGCGAGGGCTGGCCCACGCCGACCGGCACCGACTGACCGTCCTTGCCGCAGACGCCGACGCCGTCGTCCAGCGCCAGGTCGTGGCCGATCATCGTCACCCGCTGCATCGTCTCCGGGCCGTTGCCGATCAACGTCGCACCCTTCACCGGCGCGGTCACCTTGCCGTCCTCGATCAGATAGGCCTCGGTCGCGGAAAACACGTACTTGCCGCTGGTGATGTCCACCTGCCCGCCGCCGAAATTCACCGCGTACAGCCCGCGCTTGACGCTGCGAATCATGTCCTCCGGGTCGTCCTGCCCGGCCAGCATGTAGGTGTTGGTCATCCGCGGCATCACCAGGTGCGCGTAGGACTCACGGCGGCCGTTGCCGGTCGGCGCCATCCCCATCAGCCGCGCGTTGAGCGTGTCCTGCAAGTAGCCGGTGAGCACGCCGTCCTCGATCAACGTCGTGGACTGCGTCGGCGTGCCCTCGTCATCGCAGTTGAGCGACCCGCGGCGGCCGGCGAGCGTGGCGTCGTCGACGATGGTCACGCCCGGCGAGGCCACGCGCTGGCCCATGCGCCCGGCATAGGTCGAAGTGCCCTTGCGGTTGAAGTCGCCTTCCAGCCCGTGCCCGACCGCCTCGTGCAGCAGCACCCCGGTCCAGCCGTTGCCTAGCACCACCGGCATGACGCCGGCCGGCGCGTCGATGGATTCCAAGTTCACCAGCGCCTGCCGCAGCGCCTCGCGCGCGAACTTCTCCGGCTGCCCATCGCCCAGCAACTGCGCGTACGAATAGCGGCCACCAAAGCCGGCATAACCGGATTCGCGCCGGCCGTTCTGCTCCACGATCACCTGCACGTTCATCCGCACCAGCGGTCGCACGTCGGCGGCGAGCACGCCGTCGCTGCGCGCGACGAGCACGGTGTCGATGGCGGCCGACAGGCTCACCATCACCTGCTGCACGCGCGGATCCAGGCCGCGGAGCAGCGCGTCGACGCGGCGCAGCGCCTCCACCTTCGCCTCGTTGCCGAGGGCGTCGATCGGATCGTCGGCGCGGTACAGCAGGCGCGCATCGCGACGCGCGAGCGCCTGCGCGGCGGACGCGCCACCGTCACGCGCGATGGCGCGGGCGGAACCGGCGGCGGCCAGCAACGCGGCGGCATCGATCTCGCCCGAATACGCGAAGCCGGTCTTCTCGCCGCTGATCGCGCGCACGCCGACGCCCTGTTCGATGGCATGCGCGCCGTCCTTGACGATGCCGTCCTCCATCGACCAGCTCTCGCGCCGCGAATGCTGGAAGTAGAGGTCGCCGAAATCCGCGCCGCTGGCGAGCAACGTGGAGAAGGTGCGTTCGATGTCGGTGGTCGACAGGCCGGCCGGCGCCAGCAGGCGCGATTCGGCGATGGCGAAGTTCTGGCTCATGCGTGCGTTCTCATTGCGATGGCGTCGATCCGGCGCGCGGTTTCGCCATCACTTCGACCTTTGGATTGTCCCACGGGCCCGTGACCCGATAGGTCTTGGCGCCGACCTCGCTCAGGGGCTTCTTCAACACCGCGTTGGCGACCGCGCCGACCGCCGCGCCCACCGGGCCGCCGGCCAATGCACCGGCGACGGTGAGCAGGTTGCCGGTGCGCGGCTTGACCTCGATGGTCTGGTCGAAGCGCTGGGTCACCATGTTGGCGCTGCCGGCGATGTCGATCTGCGCGGCCGGTCCCTCGATGGTGAAGCCCTCGCTGCGCGCCAGCCCGTTGCCGAACGCGAGCCTGCCTTCGATGCGGTCGAAGGCGAAGCCCTTGTCGAAGAAGTCGCGGAAATCCAGCGTCAGGCGTTGCGGCAGCCGCGCCACGCTGAGCAGCCCGAGCAGGCGGCCCGCACCGGGTTCGAGCTCGACCAGCTGGCCATCCTTCGCCTTCACCCGCAACTCGCCATCCAGGCCCGCGAGCGCGAATTCCGAAGGCGCGCCCGGCCACGCCAGCGACGCCGTGACATCACCCTGTCCCTTCTTCACCTGCCCGCCCAGTCCCAGCTTGCCGGCCAGCGCGCCGAAGTCCTGGCTGTGCACCTGCGCGTCGAGCCGCGTGCGCGCGGCGTTCCCCCGCCCGGTCCAGGTGCCCTGCACGTCGACCGCCTGCTTCGGCGCGCGTAGCGCGAGCGTCTGCACCTGCATGCCGCCGACGATGGGCCGCGTGCGCAGCGACAGCGTGCCGAGCGCGTTGCCGTTCACCCGCATGTCCTGCACGCTGATGTCGAGCGGCGGGACTTTCGATGGATCGATGTCGTCGCCCGGATCGTTCGCCCCGGTCCGCGCACCCGGCGCCGGCTTGCCGACCGCGAAGGCGGCACGCGCGAAGCGGCCGGTCACCGTCGCGCCGTCCGCGCTGGGGATGTCGAGGTTGCCGCTGATGCCGCTGCCGTCCACCTGCACGCGATGGCCGTTGCCGGACGGGGCGAACTGCAGCCGCGCATCGGCATAACGCTGGCCGAGCAGCAGCAGGCGCGCGGCCTGCACGTCGATGCGCACCGGGCCGATGCCGCCTCCGCCGCTCGCGCTGCCGGAGGCGAAGCCGGCCCAGGCCAACGCATCCACATCGCCCGCGCGGCCTTCGACGACCAGCCCCTGCGCCGGCGGCGCCGCCGCGACACGCCCGCCACCCAACTGCGCGCGGATGCCGGTGCGCCCGCCGCGCGACTGCGCCCGCAGCGTGATCCGGCGCCCCATCGCCACCTCGATCTCGCCGCCATCGGCCGGCAAAGGGATGCGCACTTCGGTCGGCAGCGGTTCGCCGGCCGGCTTGCCCAGCGGCGCCGGCAGGGTGATCGCGGTGCCGACCAGGTTCGACTGCAAGGCCAGGCGGCTGGGTCTGGCGTTGGCGCCGTCGCTGCCTTCGGGCAGGGCCACGGCGACCGTCCATTCGGATCGCCCGCGCAGCCAGGGTTTGAGCCAGGCCATGTCGGGCGCGCGCGCCAGCAGCGCGTCGCTGGTGAGCGTGGCCGCCAGGTCGGCCTCGAAGGCGTTGCCGCGTTCGCGCACATGCGGCGCGCCGGCACGCAGGCTCAAGCGGCCGGGCTGGCCTTCGTGCACCACGGCAAGCCGGTCGGCGCTGAAGCCGTGGCCGTCGTAGCTGGCACGCCCGCGCACGTCGGTGAAGGCGAGTTTGAGTTCGCGCTCGGTCAGCGTCGCGCCCTGCAGGTCCACGCTGCCGGCGATCTTCTGCGGCGGCGCGTCGTGGTGGAACGGCTGGAACATCGAGAAGGTGACGCCGGCCGGGCCCTTCGCGCCGAGCCGCGCAAACGTGCTGCCCAGCGTCTTCTCCAGCGGGCTGGCGCGCAGCAGGCCGAGCAGCTGCGCGGCATCGCCATGCCCGCTCGCCCCGATCGCCAGGCCGCCCTTGCCGAAGTCGGGGATCTCCGCCTTCACCGCATCCACCTTCACCCCGGCCAGTTCACCGCTGCCCTGCACGCTCATGCCGGGGCCGATGAAGGCGGCATGCAGGCGCGCGGCCTGGATCACCGGCCAGTCGGGCTGGAAGCGCAGCTGGCCGTTGTCGATGTCGGCGTGCGCCTCGAAACGCCCGTTGTTCTGCTTGAACGGCCAGTCGTCCAGATCGCCGCTGACCAGCGCGCGGGCGTTGCGGACCTTGCCGCCGACCAGCGCCATGTCCAGCCATTCGATGGCCGAAGGCGGCATCAGGTGGTGGATCCAGAACTTCTTCGCCACCGCGACATCGGCATCGTCGATGCCGGCGGCGATGTCGATCCACGGCCGGGTGCCGTCGTTCTGGAACCACATCCCGCCGCGGGCGTGGGCGCGGTAGCCGACGCCGTCGATGCGCAGGTCGCCGGTGCCGACGCGCACGCCGGCGCCTTCGCGCCACAACGCCACGTTGCCGGCGACCTGGATGGGATGGGCGACACCGAAGCCGCGCGGCCAGTCGAACACCATCCGTGCCTTCGGGTCGAACCGCAGCGACAGGCCATCGCCATCGCCCAGTACCTCGCCCGACACGCCGCGCAGCCCCGGCGCATCGCCGACCGGCGAAAAACCCAGCCCCTCGGCGCGCGTGGACAGCCTGCGCAGGCGGCCGCCTTCGCCATCGGCCTGCACGTCGGCCAGCACGCCATGCGGCCTGGCGCGCCCCATCCAGTGGCGCAGCCCGGTCGGCACGCGGTCGCTGAGGTCGAGCACCTGCAACATCGGCCCGAGTGAAAGATGGCCGGCGCGCGCGGCCCAGCGGTCTCCCGCGCGGCGCACCTGGATCCCGTCCATGCGGGTGTCGATGCCGGCCTGCGTCCAGCCCAGCGTCGGCGCCTGCAGCGACCAGCCCTGTTCCCCGCGCGCGAACCGGCTGCGCTGCTCCAGGCGGTCGAAGCGGACTTCGGCCGCCGCGCCCGGCGCCGGCGCGACCGGCTGCAGCACGACACCGCGCAGGTCGCCCACGCTGGTCACCGACGCCACGCGATGCGCCTTCAAATCCAGCCACGCCTGCGCGCGGCCCTGCCCGGCCACCAGCATCACGCCCTGCCAGCGCAGCAGGCTGGACCAGCCGGCCAGGTCGAGGCGGCGGGCGCCGGCATACATGCGTCCGTCGCCCCGGGTGCGGTCGATGTCGAGGCTGGCGAGCAGGGGCGTCTTGCCGTTCGCTGGCCAGGCGCGCACGCCGGCGCGCACGCGCGGCCCGCTGACCTGCACGCGCAGGTCGATGCGCGGCACTTCGACATCGATGCCACTCGCCGGCGCACGCACCCGCAGCCGCCCGCCGATCACCTGCAACTCGCCCAGCCCTTCCAGCGTCTCCAGCGGATCGCGGCCGCTCGATTGCCCAGGCAGCCCGCGCACATGCCATTCGCCGGTCGCGCCACGTTCCAGCGTCAGCGCCAGCCCGTGCAGGCGCAGTTCGGTGAAGCGGCGCCCGGGCAGCCAGCCGGCATACGGCGTCACCAGCACTTCGGCCTGGCCCATCGGGATCGCGTCCGCCCCGGGGCCGATGCGCAGGTCGCTCAGGCCCAGCAGCGGGCCGCGCCGCGTCCATTCCGCGCGCAGCGAGGAGAAGGTCACCGGCTGGTTCGCCTTCGCCGACAGCCAGCGCGACACCGCCTGCGGATTCGCCTCCACCCAGCGCAGGCCCTGCGTGGCCACGCCGACCGCGATCGCCAGCATCAGCACCAGCAGCGCGAACCCGTACCACGCGGATTTCCCGGCCACGCGAAGGCCGCGACGCAACGGCGTCGGCATCAACCGGCCCCGCGGTTACAGCAGGACCACATCGTATTGCTCCTGCTGGTACTGCTCGTCGGCCTGGAAGCGGATCGACTTGCCGAGGAATTCCTCCAGCTCCGCGACCGAGGCCGACTCCTCCTCGGTGATGCGGTTGACCACGCCCGGCGAGGCGATCACCAGCAGGCGCTCGGCCTCGAACTGGCGCACCGCGCGGGTGACCTCGCGGAAGATCTCGTAGGTCACGGTCTCGGTGGTCTTCACCGTGCCGCGCCCGCCGCATTCGCCGCACGCCTCCGACAGCTGGCGCTGCAGGCTCTCGACCGTGCGCTTGCGGGTCATCTCCACCAGGCCCAGCGGCGAGAAGTCGTACACCGTGGTCTTGGCGTGGTCCTTGGCCAGCGACTTCTCCAGCGTGCGCAGCACCTGCCGGCGATGCTCCACGTCGTGCATGTCGATGAAGTCGATGATGATGATGCCGCCCAGGTTGCGCAGCCGCAGTTGGCGCGCCACCGACTGCGCGGCTTCGAGATTGGTGCGGAAGACGGTTTCCTCCAGCGTGCGCTGGCCGAGGAAGCTGCCGGTGTTCACGTCGACCGTGGTCATCGCCTCGGTCTGGTCGATGACGAGGTAGCCGCCCGACTTCAGCGGCACTTCCTTCTGCAACGCGCGCTGGATCTCGTCCTCCACGCCGTACAGGTCGAAGATCGGGCGCTGGCCGGCGTAGTGTTCGATCTTCTCGGCCAGCCCGTCGTCCCCGCCCTCGGCGAGGCCCGGCATGTATTGCGATGCGAACGCGCGCAGCTTCTCGAAGGTCTCGCGCGAATCCACCCGCACCTTCTCCACGTCGCGGCGGATCAGGTCGCGCACCGCGCGCAGCGGCAGGCTCAGGTCCTCGTAGACGCATTCGCCCACCTTCGACTCGCGCGAACGGCGCTCGATCAGCGCCCACACGCGGCTCAGGTAGGCGATGTCCTCGGCCAGCGCCTCGGACGGCTGGCCTTCGGCATTGGTGCGGACGATGTAGCCCGCGGCGGACGGCATCGACAATTCGCCCACCAGGGTCTTCAATCGCGTGCGTTCGGCCTCGTCCTCGATGCGCGCCGACACCCCGATCACCCGCGACTGCGGCAGCAGCACCAGATAGCGCGACGGGATGCTGATCTGCGTGGTCAGCCGCGCGCCCTTGCTGCCGATCGGGTCCTTCAGCACCTGCACCACGATGTCCTGGCCTTCGCGCAGCAGCTCGGTGATCGGGCGCGCCGGTGACGGCGCCTGCGGTTCTTCCAGATGCCGGTCGTCGTTGCCCACCGCCACGTTCGGACGGTGGATGTCGTTGGCGTGCAGGAAGGCCGCGCGGTCCAGCCCGATGTCGATGAAGGCGGCCTGCATCCCCGGCATCACCCGCTGCACGCGGCCCTTGTAGAGGTTGCCGACCACGCCGCGCTGGCCGCCGCGCTCGATGTGCAGCTCCTGCAGCATGCCGTTCTCGACCACCGCGACGCGGGTCTCGCGCGGGGTGACGTTGACCAGGATCTCCTCGCTCATGCCGGCTGCCCGAAGCCGCGCAGCAGGGCGGCCGTCTCGAACAGGGGAAGCCCCATCACCCCGGAATGACTGCCGGAAAGATGGGCGATGAAGGCCTGGGCCGCGCCCTGGATGGCATACGCGCCGGCCTTGCCCTGCCACTCGCCGGTGGCGAGGTAGCGCGCGATGCGGTCCTCGTCCAGCGTGTCGAAGGTGACTTCGGAAATGGAAGTCGCGTGGCGTTCGTCGCCGGCGGAGACCAGCCAGACCACGGTGGCCACGGTGTGCGTGCGGCCGGAGAGCCGGCGCAGCATGCGTGCCGCGTCCTCGGCGTCGGCCGGCTTGCCGAAGACTTCGTCGTCCAGGATCACCTCGGTGTCGGCGCCCAGCACCAGCGCATCCGGCACCGCCACCACCCGCAGCAGGCCGGCGCCGGCCTTCTCGCGGGCCACGCGCGACACGTAGTCCAGCGCGGGCTCATCGGCGCCACGCTGCTCGGGCACGTCGAGATCGAGAAGGCCGAATTCCAGCCCCAGTCGGGCCAGCAGTTCGGAACGGCGGGGGGAACGCGAGGCGAGATGCAGCATCCGGGCAGGATAACCCGGCAAACCTGCATGGAATGGCCCATCCGGGCCGCGCGCGATGAACCTTCGGCAACCGTTCCGCGCGCCGCAACCCCGCCCCGTGTCACGACCCGTTAACCGCCGGGAAGACACCCTTTCCGCAACCACAGGAGTTCACCCGTGACCCGCAACCGACTCTCCCTTCGTCCCCTCATGCTGGCCATCGCGCTGGCCACCGGAACCGCCATGACCGCCGCCTGCGCCCAGACCTCCGCCCCCGTTGCCCCGATGGTATCCAGTGACGGCACCCTGCTCTCGGTCAGCGCCGAGGCCAGCAGCAAGCGCGTGCCCGACGTCGCCACCATCTCCACCGGCGTCGTCACCCGCGGCGCCGACAGCAATGCCGCCATGCGCCAGAACGCCGACCAGATGGCCAAGGTCATGGCGGCGCTCAAGGCCGCGGGCATCGCCGAGCGCGACATCCAGACCAGCGGCATCAACCTCAACCCGCAGTACCACTACCAGCAGAACGAGGCGCCGAAGATCACCGGCTACGAGGCGCGCAACACCGTCAGCGTCAAGGTCCGCGACCTGGGCAAGCTCGGCAGGATCATGGACACGCTGGTCGCGCAGGGCGCGAACGAGTTGAACGGCCCGAGTTTCGAGGTCGACAAGCCCGACGAGGCCTATGACGAAGCGCGCCGCGCCGCGCTGGA
>JAANMY010002142.1_pt1 | contig 19514 bp, 22 predicted proteins | sample 7279691 | NCBI WGS metagenome assembly JAANMY01 (sample SAMN14094543, study PRJNA606508) | bioreactor metagenome | isolation source: A lab-scale SPAN reactor treating ammonium-rich wastewater day 388 | place: Ireland: Galway | collected 2018-02-07
CGCAAACTCAAAGCACACACCGGTTGGGCCATTGGTGATGCCGTGAGCCACACCGAGGCGACCCACTTTATCTTCTACCAGGAATCAACGGGCTACTGGGCAAAGGCTACGGTGGGGTTGCCCTACTACGCCAAGAACGGGAAGGTAGGCCCCCCCGCACACGGCCGGTTCCTCCACTTCACGAACGAGAAAACCGCTCATGCAGTCTGCGCCATACTCAACAGCAGCCTCTTCTACATCTACTTCATCACCCACGGGGACTGCTTCCATCTGAGCGACACACTCGTTACGGGTTTTCCGGTGAGCCCTGCCCTCCTCGAAGCCCCTGCCCTGGTCCAACTAAACCGACGACTGATGCGGGATTTGACAGACAACGCCGAGCGGAAGACAATCCGCACCAAGGACGGGGACACCATCGTGTACGCGGAGTTTGTCGTCTCTCGCTCCAAGGAACTTATCGACCAGATCGACGATATCCTGGCGCGGCACTACGGATTTACAGCCGAGGAACTGGACTTTGTCAAGAACTTCGACGCGAAGTACCGCGTTGGCAAGAACAGCGAATGAGACGTGTCCGGTGCAGGATGTACCGACGGCTGGGTAGCTGTCTCCAATGTTGGTGCTGCCCCAGATGACCGCAGAGGCTGCTTGCGAGAGAGTATGCGCCATGAGTCCTGGCGCCGGAGAATGCATTCGCGCCGCCGGCAACCATTCTGATGTAGTAATGACTACCGCACCTTGAAGCCGAGAGTGCCCACCTGGTCCCTGAGGAGAGTCTTCTGTGCTCGAAGCCTTTCCATCAGCTGAATGGATGTGTCTTTCCGGTAGTTGATTCGACGATCAAGGCGCAAATTGTCAGGGATGTCCACCTCAGCCAGGTTGGAGATGAACTCACGCCGCTGGTCAGGGGGAAGCGACAGCGTCAGGAAGGCAATCCGATCAGCGGATTGAAGAAGCGCATGAGCCGCCGAAGCGGGCATTGGTTCACCATCACGGTACAGAACTTTACTGATCTGCTGGCTTTTTTTGTCGGCCAGAAGGCTGACAATCGAGTAGTCGAAGTTCGTTAAGCTATAAGAAATCTCAAACGGCGTCTTGACATCGGCCTCGAATTCGTACTTCCCAGTATCCGGGGCGGTCCTGGTTCCCGCAACAGACCCGGACTTCCCAACAACCCACACCGAAACTTTCACCCCACCCAGCGGCTTCCCCCCGCTGTCGAATACATAGCCCTCAAGGCGAACCTTCTGGGGTTGACGCTGTTGTTTCTGGTTGCGTGCAACACCACCAGCCAGCAGCGCGGCAGGGAGGAGGATTAAAGCCGCACCTGTGAACACTCGACGCATGACAGTCACTCCTTCGGCGGCACCAATCTGAGACTGCTCACGGCGGTTAGGTCAGCAGGAAACTCGGGTGTGTCAGGCGCGGTAATGCGCGCGACAACCAGTAACACATCGCCATCTTCACTTGCAGGGATCGCAAACACAACGGAGTGTGCTGCCGGGAGGGTCACGGGGACCGGCTCGTACAGGGTACGGTCCGCCGTAGAATGCAGGCGAAAGGCGTACCCATTTACAAGGTACTTCCCTCCGTCAACCTCCAACGTGCAGGTGAATGGTGGCGTGGGGTGTTTGAAGGGTTTAGTGGTCCCGAGGACGATCCGGAAGGGCTTCCCGGAGCCCCCGCCCTCTTCTTCCAGGGAGGTGATAACGGCTCGCAAAAACGGGGCCCTTTTGAAGAGGGCTGCTTCTCGGCTCGCCTGATGGTAACGAAGCTCCGCAAACCTGATGCTGGTCGGCGTGGCCGTCCAGAAGAAGTGGTACAGAGGAGAGGTGAAAGCAATTCCGAGGGAGAGGACGACCACCGCGGCAAGTATGGCGACGAGGATATTGATACACTTGGAGGATTCCTTCAGATCGCTGGCAACTCGTTTCTTCTCTTCAGCCTTCGTGTAGTCGCTGGCCTCAAGAATACGAATTGCATCAGCAATCTTGCCCCTCACCCCGGCAACGAGAAACGAAGTGGCGAAAAGCGCCAGGAAAGCAGCAGGTACAACAACCCCAACGATCACCCCTCGCTCCGCTCCGAGGAGCCAGCCGGCGGGGAGAGCCGCTGCTGCAGAGATGAGGCCAAGGATCTTGGCCCAGTCGTACAGGTTTTTCAGCCATTCCGGGACTTTCATCGCAAGCCCTTCCTGGCGTCAATCCCTCGCCGAAATGCTGGCCTGGTATAAAAGGGGTGTTGAGACGCCCCTCCCCGGAAGGCTGCCCTGTCGCTCCTCTGAGCATCAGTGTACGGCGCTGCAGCATCCCAGCAAGGCGCCTCGGTGAGACTTTCGATGACTCGAAGTCGAGTAGGCATTCGACACTGCGCGGCTACGGCGCACGGGGTGGAGTGGTCCTCCGGGTAGAGGTGAACTTCGTTCGACCGTTGGCACATCCACAGCGCAGATCTTCAATCCAGGACGCCCGTCCGCCAGTAGCTCCCGAGCCACCGTCTCGACCTCCGCCCGGTGCGCATGGTAGGTATCCTCCTGCTCATTCTCAGGCAATCAGCCGGCGCTCGGGGAGCACAGGCGGAGGGGTGTCGGAGAAGAGAATTACCACAACTGCGGCCCGGTGAGGCGGAAAAAGACGGGAAAGCGCTCACTTTGCCCGAGTTCCTGTCTGGCGCAAGGTTGGGCGCAGATTAGGGTCATCGCGATGCCCCTGGCTCGGGGTATTGCGTGATTGCGATACCCCGATTTACCCTTGCCCGGAGTGCGATTTTGCTTGACAGCTGAGCCCGCTGTCAGTTCGATGGAGGCTGGTCAATCCAACTGCCTCGGTCCCAAGAGAAGCCCCGATGATTCGTCAGATCTGCGCCCTCGCTGCCATCGCCGTTTGGCTGTCCGTGATTCCCCACTCGCGGGCGGACTTAATCGTCAACGGCGATTTCGAGTCCGGCAACACCGGCTTCGTCACCCAGTACACCTTCGCCGCAGGAGCGGGCATCGGTAGCCAGCAGTCGTTCGACATAATCACTAACCCGGCCGATCATCACCCGTCCGGGGGGAACTACGGCGACCACACCACGGGTACAGGGCACATGATCGCCGTTAACGAGTCACTCACGCCCAACCAGCTGGTGTGGGGCCAGACGGTGCCCGTCGTGCCTGGCAGTGGTTATCACTTTGAGGCGTTCATCTCGTCCTGGGTGGCGACGGCGCCCAGCCAGCTCGACGTACTGTTCAACGGCGTCTCGCTCGGGACGATGCAGGCGCCGGGCACGACGGCCCGGTGGGTCGAGTTCCACCTGGACTGGAACTCCGGGGCCGCCACCTCGCTGAACATCCAGCTACGCAACATCACCACGGCGGACGTTGGTGGCGACTTCGCTTTGGACGACCTCTCCCTGACAGGGCCTACCCAGGCCGCCACCGTAATCCCTGAGCCCACATCGTTCCTGCTGGCTCTCGCTGGTGGTACGGGTCTGCTGGGATGGGGGTGGATGCGACGTCACCGGGGCTCACCCCACCGAGGGGGGCACCCATGATACGGTTCGCCTGCCCCCGCTGTGCGGCGGTCCTCTCCGCCCCCGATGACTGCGCCGGGCGAGTCAGCCGGTGCCGGTGCGGGCAACAGGTGGTCGTCCCTCACACACCCAGTAGCCACGCCCAGCCGCAGATACCGCCCGGGGTGGTGAGCGTGGTCACCTCTTCGCCGGCGTCTCGTGTGACCGTGCCGCCGATTCGCTTCGCCTGCGTTCGGTGTCAAGCCGTGCTGGAAGTACCTGGCGATCAGGACGGACAAAAAGTCGCGTGTCCGGAGTGCGGCCAGCGCTTGCAAATTCCCGCCCCGCGGGTGAACAGAACCGTGCTGGCGCCTTTGGTCAGCGGGCCGCCCACGGCACTGTCGTCGGAGCAACCGCCAAGGGAACCCGCCGAAAAGCGCAGGCCCGGCAAGTCCGTCATCTCAAAGGTGTTCTCCGTCATCATCTGGTCGTGCGGCCTCGCCAGCTTGGTCTGGCTGGCCATCTTGACGGATGACTGGCAGGTTGTGGCTGGGAGTTTGTGCCTGGCGTTAGTTCTGGCCTTGCTACTGACCGCACTCACGGACCCCCTGGTGTGGCGTCTGGTCGCCGCGTATTTCCTGATCAAGCTTCTGGTGTTCGTGGGCCTCGTCGCCCTGGTTGTGCTGGCCCCCCTGGCAGCCAAACTAGCCCAACAGACAGCCCCCCGCGTTAATCCCCCCGACCCTCCCAACGTGGGTAACCTGGTTCCAGGCGGGAAGACGAAATGAAGTGTGCTCCGACCTGGCCCCGAACACCTGCGAAATGCAGAATAGTCCCCCCGCCTGCTCTTGCTGCGCTTCGGCGCTCTCTGTTCTCCGACGAAAGGGCTGGCGGAGCACGCGATGCCGTGGTTGTGCGCACCACTTACGGCCCACATTCACGATGCACGGGCTCAGGGAATTGTCTGAGCGAACGAGAAAGTGGAGTCGGTAAACGGTTGTAAAAAGATAGACATTATATACAATAACACTCGAAAAATTTGGGAAAAATTTGAAAAAAATGTCGGGGGGCTGACCAACCCCTCCCAAACCAATTGCTGGATTCCAATACGACAGGTTGTCCCACTTCGCTGATGGGGATCAAGATGGAGATGCTCACCACAGCCGTCTCCACAGCGGCTCTGGAATTCCGAAAACCTCTCGGATCGGCGCCGGTCTGAAAACGCGCTTCCGCTGTTGGGGCTTCGGGTGGCGATTGTCCTCGACAGTGGAGACGGGAGCACGATTTGCAGGTTTCTCGGGCAGTGGAGTAGTTGCCAGCTTCTCTACCTTCGTCGGGAGCTGAGACGGCGCTTCCTCTGGGGCAGACGCAGACTGTTCGCAATACTGGGGTGGATCAGGCGCCCCCTGCCAGCTCCCATGCGTCACCGCCTCGATAATCTGGCGCTTGAGATCATCGGGTAAGTCGAGGACATCAAGAGGGATCGCGCCAGACTTGACCTGTTCGGGGTGTTCGGCCTCGTACCGACGGGTCGCATCCAACATCTGCAGGCGGACGCTCAGCGGGAGGGTGCGCAGCACCTCGGTGGGGATCAGCTGACTCTTCCTCCTTCCGTCAGCGCCTTCACCTGGGCCAGCGCTGGTCAGGGCTTTCTCGATCTTCTTCATCCGGGCGCGCAGGTTGCTCACTTGCCCCTCCCATTCAGTTTGCTGCTGGAATCAGTCTGCAGGGCGGCCAGCTGCTTCTCCAGCCTGGCGACTGCTTCCTCCAGGCCCTCGCCCCCAAGCAACTTGCCCACATGGTCGAGAACGCCAAGCGCCGAGCGGATTTCCGCCCCCGGGTTGCCACACGTAAGGTTGCGCTCCAGCGTCCCGACGGCCTTGCTAGTCAACTGCGAAAGCCGGCTCACAGCGACATCAACAATGCGCCGACGAGCAGCTCGATACGCGGCCTGAAACTCAGGCCGGGCGAGCCAACGGTAAACGGTCGCCTCGTTAACGCCGACCTTCCGGGCGGCGTCTCCATAGGTTGATTCAGTCAGCAGGGCGGCGATCAGAGCCTCCGCCTTCCGGGTCATTTTCTCTCCGTGTCCTTGCATCTGACTCACTCCTGCTTGCGTTTTTTGTTCAGCGCTTGCCTACGCGCCCATCGGGCAACTACACACCCCCTGTCCACTCGAAGACGCGCAGCCCAACCGCCTCCAGCTGGCCGCCAACCCCACGCACCTCACGCAGCACCCTGAGCAATTCCTCGCGGGTCAGCAGGTCGTGCGCAACGGCGCGCTCCAGCGAGTCATCGAGTTGCTGGGCGGTGTCGGTCAGGTCAGCAAGGCTGTTCCGGATCGTCTCGAACAGATCAGTCATTGGATCACCTCCGCTCAAATCAGCGGCAGCAGGTCAGCGCCGCTGTACCGTCAGATCGGCGGGATGGTCAGCAAGTCGCTGTCGGTCATGGTGCGAATCAGGGTGGCCACCTCGCCCTGGTCGTGTTCCTCGTACCAGTCGGCAAGTACCTCGCGGGCCTCGATCATCAGTGTTCCCAAATAACCCCACAGATTCAACGAAGGCAACGGATCAGGAAGCCAGGGCGGCCAAGGCAACTTCGGCGCCACCTTCCTGCGACAGTCATTGCGCAGCCGTGTCAGATACCTCAGCGTCGTGGGCGACGGAGGAGGGTAGCGACACTGGCGCTCGTACCAGTCTGGCCGGATCTGTGATAGCCATTCCGCCCTTGCAGGATCGGGGGGACCATACCGGAGCACGAGCCAATGTATGTATCCCCGACACGTGCGGGCTTCGAGTGGACCGGGGAATGGAAGCGCCTTGCCGCAGGTTTGACAATTCCAGGTCCACCTCCACAGGTCGATCATGAATTACATCTCCTTTCCTGTTTGTTCCCGACCGTTTCCCATGTCTGGGCCGCTCACCCTGCCTGCTGTGACGCTGGCCAGACGGGTTGTGTTGGGTTGTGTTGAACGTTGACAACCGCCTGACCAATACATGAACTGCCACAGCCAAACGGCATCAGGTGAGGGGCGCCCAACACAACCACTTGCGTCTCTGAACATGAACACCACCTCCTCGCACAAACAGCTCATCTGTCAACACCCAACAAAACCAAACGAAACCCCGATTTCTCTGAGAAACCCTTCAATCGGAAGGGTTCTGTTGGCAGTTTCGTTGGGTGTCCTCGTCCTTCCCGTCACTGCCCTCAGTCGGGTTCTGTTGGGTTTTGTTGGGTGTTGACAAGATCAGGGTGCGCGTGGGGCGCCCTCCTCGGTCGGTAGAGGGTTTCGCGCTCCACGTTGCCAGCCCAGCTTGTACCAGCACCTCCAGAGCCGCTTCGGCCACGTCTGCGGTTGGATACTTTCTCGGGTTGGACATTTGCAGCGTTCGGACCCGGATTCGGCCACCCCTGGCGCGGATGAACTCGACCAGCCGGCGAGAGTCCCGTTCTTCGGTGGACTCCGAGAGCATGGCGTAGATGCGGCGCACCTCAGCGGCGAACCAGCGGCACAGCGTTACTCCTGCATCGACGCTTTCCTTCCTGATCCGTACCAGCGGAGCAGTTTGCCCGCGGGCCGTGCGCCCGACGACGTGATGCAACAGAGCGAAGCGCGCTGCGTACCCCTCCAGCTTGCTCAGAGCTGCGGCCAGTTCGCCCTCCGCAGCTGCCTGTTCGCGTGCCCATTCGTCGTAAAAATCCACCCAGGCGCGTTTCGCTCCCGGGCCTAGCTCCATAACGTAGGGCAACTTTTCCCCGTCCGTGCCGATGTCGGAGTCGAGGGCGAGGAGGGCGTCGAGGGTCTTTTCGTATGCTCGTTCCACGTCTGGAGCGATTTCCACCTCGGACCAGCGTTTCCTCTGCTTGGGGGGCATGGCGAGCAGTAAACGCGCGGCCAGCCCGGCGTCAAGAAAATCGGGGGTCAACGCGCGGGCCAGTACGCCCGGCTGAATCCCGCCAGTGATCGAGACAGCGGCGCGCGGGATGTAGAGCGTCTGCCGCTCCGAGGTCTTGCGGTCCACGATGACGGTGCCGGCACGGTGCATCTCCAGCCAGTTCGGCAGGTCCGTCCCCCCGGCCTTGCCCTTGTACCGTGTGAACGAACCGAGCCACCCGGCCAGCTCGTCCCGAGCCACAAGGATGCCATCCGGATTATCCTCCAGAATTTCGGCAAGCTTCTCGACGGTCGTGTCGCTCACAACTACCCGCGGCAGGAGGGGCGCCGCGGGCGGAGCCCCAGGATCGGTGCCACCTTCCTTCGCCTTCCGCTTGGCCGCTTGATGTTCTTGCATCTCTTCCCGATACTTCGCGACCCGTGCTTTGTGTTTTGCCAGCAGCTCCCTTTGCAGCTGGAAGAGGTGCCCAACAGCCTTCAAGTAGGCTGGACTTTTCAGCGTACCACTGTCGCCGACGATGGCCGACCAGATGATGCAGGGCTCGTCCCAGCCGCGCTTCAGGCGGATCGTGCGGCGGTTGCCGATTACTGAGGCGGCCACGGCCAGGGCAGGCAACGCCAGGTAGGCAGGATCGCAACCGAGAGCGAGCGCTCCCTGACGCACGTACTCTCCCAATGGTTCGGGCAGAGCTTCGACGGGGAAAGGCTGGTACGGCTCAAGTGTGCGGACCCCGCGCCCGGGCGCAACCCGACCCTGCCCGTCACGCGCTGGCGGTCGGACTTTCGCAAAGAGCCGCGGTGGGTCGTAATGCTCAGGATCAGGCGGTCCGATCTTGGCCTTGAACTCCTGCCAGCCTCGCCCGGCACAACTGTTGTGAAAGCAATGCGCGCTTAGCTTGCCGGCGCTGTCCTGCATGATGCAGGTGTCCCCGCCCACGTGCGAGTTGTCGAAAGGGCACGCGATCAGGTAGACCGTGCGTCCTCCTGACGCAGGGGTCAGTTTGACCGTGAAGGCCACGCCACGTGCCTTCAGCCAGCGGGCCACGTCAAGCCGATGCCCCCCGGCGTGTCCATTGCTAACGTGGCCGTTGGCCGGTGGCATCTGCGGCGGAGTCTCAACCTCGCCGGCAAGGGCCTGCAGCAGGTCTGCCGGAACGGGATTGATGATCGAAGGTGACTTCACAGGACACCCCCCTGACGATGCGGACGGTCAGAGGTGTCGTCACCCTTGCGCGCCCAGGTGCCCGGCACCTTGGCAATGCGAGCTGGGTTGAACACCTTCTGGTCGATCTTGGCTGCGTCAGTGTCGAAGCGCTGCGCCAGGGCCTTGAGACAGCGCTCGACGATACCTCCGTCCTCAGCTGGCAAGTCGATCCGATAAAAAGCGTGGTACCCATTGCCCGAGTCCGCAAGGATCGGTTTGGGCCAGCCCAGCCCAGTCAGGTGCTTGCGAACCGCCCGCATCACTTGCCAGGCCTCGGCCTTCTCCTCGTCGGTGGCAGAGACGCCCGAAACCTTCGCGGGGTCCACGTCAACCAGCAACCACCGCCGCCGGAGGATGTGTTGGTCGCCCGCCTGGTCGCCGGTTTCCGCGACCTTCACGCGGTTGGCGCAGCGGGCCAGGATTTCCGGCTTGAGGGGGTTCATCACGAAGTAGACGCCCTGGGCGGACTGACTCAGACACAGTGCTTCCTTCGCCATCGCCAGGAGGTGGTCATAATCGAAGAAGCCCGCCTCGGTATGTGGCCGACGATAGGTGGGCGTCGAGACACGAAGAGCGCGCAACTCAGTGACCTGCCCGGGCTCTATAAAGCGTTGAAGCCATGTGTGGACGTCAGCCGCGCAAATTCCCTCGGAGTCGGGTAACGCCCGGCCGTTGGCAGGCGAATTGTGCTTCTTCGTGCCCGCGCGCTCTTCAACGCTCATCGGGACTCCTTCATTCAGGCTCAGCCATCACGAGAACGTTGCTCAGCTTCTCGGTGATTTGCTCCAACCCGACCAGGATGTAAGCCCAGTTGCGCGGCAGCAGTTGGTCGCGATTGCGGCCGAGCAGGGCGTTCAGCCGGTTCACGCTGCGAATAACTTCTCTGAGTTCGTGCCGAACGTCAACGAGCATGCCATCATCGGCCATAACTTGTCTCCCTGTTGGGTTTGAGATAATCGTTCCGCGTCAATCGGGGTAGTAATCGACAAAACCGGTCCTCTTTGAACCCCGTTTTGATTTCGCGGGCTGACCCGCGGTTCGCCGCTTCTCGAACTCCACGAGCGCCTCAGCCAGCACGATCCAGCGCGGCCGGCCGCACAGCATGGTGGCCGTGTTCACCGCCCGCAGTTCGCCCTTGGCGATCCAGGCGCGCACCTTGTCCCCCCCGACTCGATAGCGGCGGGCTACGTCGCGCACGGTCAAGCCTGCTGCCTGTGACAGGGGGATGTCAACCGACATGTGTCGTGTTCCCCTGCTGGGCGTTGCGATGAGCCTCCCGGCGTCGCCGAGCCTCCCGCGCGCGCTCGGCGGCCACGCTCGCCCGAAGGAGGCGGCGGAGTGCCTTTAATTCCTCCTCAGTGGCAGTGATTTGCTCGCGCACCTGGGCGGGCGCCGGGAGGGAAACGGAGGCAAGGAGTTTGTCGCTCATCCCCCCAGCATGGGAGGTGAGAGTTAAGCGACAAAGCCAATCGAAATTAAATCCGTGGGAAACGGTTTACGATTCGCAGCGGGAGCTGGAATCGCTGTCCACCAGCCGGTAGCCGATCTTGCGGAGGTTCTTGATAGCGAGCCCTAGCGGCTTGATAATCGTTCGGGCCGTGACGAGGTGTGGGCGGAGATTGTCGGCGGTTTTGTCGCCCCCATCAAGGCCGGGCCACACCGATTGAATCAACTGGTCGGTCGGATAGTAGTCATCACTGTGTCCCTTCGCGAGGACTTCGACAATCCGCCAGGGTATGGTCTTGTCCCCGAAGTCGGCTGAGACATCCCCCCGAGTCACCTTGCGGCTATCGAAATGAAGCACAATGCCAAATGGACCATCAAACCTGTTGGGCCTGCGGCTGTCGGAAGGCACGGGAGACAATTTCTGATGCGCGCCCTGATCGGCAAAACGGTGTCCCTCAGTCCCAACCGGGCTGGTCAGATCACCACTCCGCCGCGAACTCAACCACTTCAGCATGCGGTCAGCCGCACTGTAGGCTTTACGTAACGCGAGGTTCAGGACATTGAAGTTCCAGGAGGCGTCCTCCGCTTGAGACAAGTACGTATCGCGAAAGTCACTCAGCGGGGTGGCGCTGACGTCCGCCGGTTTGTCCTTCTCCGCCAGTGTGTCCCAGCCCGTCACAGCAGCGTCAGTTGCGGAGCAGAGCCGATCTACCAGGACAGACAGTTCTTCATTTCTCCCGTCCCAAGCTGCGGCGGCAGCTGCAGCTTCCTGCCAGTTACGCAAGGCGGTCTTGGTAGAGTCGATGGCGGCCTCGGGCGGCTGGTCGGGGCGGGGATGCACGTCAGACATATATACCTGCTCCATGACGAAGGAAGGCCCGAGTGAGCGCTGGAGTCACACAGCTAACGCCAATCGCTCCCCGAGCCTGCGGTGCGGTGAGTCTGCCTCACGATCACTTGGCCACGTCCCCGAACAACCAGGCGCGAACGTGATCGGTCACGGCTCTCAGCCGCGCGTCGCTAATCGTCTCGCGGTAGACGGTACTCATGTGCGGCACTTCGTGGCCCATGATGAAGTCGGCCGCGGGCTGATCTCGTGCCTCATCTGCGACGGTCCGGAAAACGTGCCGCAAGGTGTAGAATCCCAAGCCCTTCCGGCCGTTGATACCCAGCGACTTGAGCAACTTGGCGAACTCCTTGCTGATCGCCGCCGGGTCATCGTCCCGAGCCCACGGTTGCCCATACTTGGTGATGAAAACGAGCCCGGCGTGTTCCTGGCTCTTCGGTGTCGGGCGAGAGGCGAGCGCTTCCCGGAGCGCCTGGACCGTCTCAGGCCAGAGAATGCAGCGCCGGGGTATGCCCGTTTTCGGGCGCGGGAAGTCGATGACGCCGCGGTCCAGGTCAACCGCGAACAGGGGCAACTGTCCGCAGTCCGCATTGCCGAACCCGCAGTTGATGCCCAGGAGGATCATTGCCTTGAGTGGCGTGCCGGCACTGTCGATCAAGCTGCAAACCTCATCGCGCTTGAACAACTTCAACCCCTGCTGGGCACGGTGGACCCGGAGGGTCTTCTGGGAAGGGCGCTTGAAACCCGGCCCGAACCGTACCGCCCGGTCGATCAGATCGGAATCGAGGGCGTACTTGAAGATGGAGCGCATGTACTGGACGGTGTTGCCCAGCCATTGCGGTCCCCGTGTCGCGGCCAGTTGGTTTCTGAGTTTGGCGAAGTCGTCCGGGCGCAGGTCGGTTACCAGGCGGTGCTTCCCGAACGCGCTCACCAGCAGATCGCAAGCATCCTTGTAACCGTCCCAGGTTCGCTGCGACAGTTCCCCGGCGTCCACCATCGCTTGCTTGTGCTCAAGGAGGGCATTGGCCAGCCCCTTAACGGTCAGGGCGGCGGGGTCGGGCCGTGGGGTGCGGCCGGCGTGCAGGTCGTCCTTTTGTTCGAGGTACTTGTTCAGGGCACCATCGGGATCATCCCACGGACCGAAGTAATGCAGTTTCCCGCGAATCTTCTTCGCCCAGACCCCAGCGGCGTGGGCGAACAACGGGAACTCAGGATACGGTTTGGCGGGCTTGCCGGACGGACCGGGCGCGGTAGAATAAGTTTCGGACATGGCAACGTCTCCTCAACCGGGGTTGCTGTGTTCACCGGCCGGGGCGTCACCACCGCTCCAGCCACTGTTCATAAGTGTAGCGGGTGTAGGAGCGGGTGTAAAGGCAAGTTGGGTGGCGAAGAGGAAATGACGTAAGATCTTGGCAAAACAGAACATTTCCCCGATAGCTCAATGGTAGAGCAACCGGCTGTTAACCGGTTTGTTCCAGGTTCGAGTCCTGGTCGGGGAGCTTTTTAGTCCGGTATCGAGCAAGCCAGACAGACGAGTTACCAAGAAACGCCGAGAGCATCGCCTCTCGGCGTTTCGCGTTTCCGACCTTTCTTGCGGGGTTTCCGCAACCCCGACCACACCCCCGGCACTCTCTGGTTCGAGCGAGAGCATCCGGGGCACGGCTGCAACCCCCAGGGTTATGTTCGCACCCCAGAACTCTCCCGCCAAAACTCTCAGAGTCTCTCGTTGCCAGGCCCCTCGGAGTTAACACTGCTCTTACAACCGTGGGTACGAACAATCGCCACCTGCTCGGCCGCGCGACGGTCAGGCGTCCGGCTCCAGTCGGAAGACGGTGCGCCAGCCCTTGCCGTCGTCCGTCAGGACAATGGGCTCGCCGTCGATGCGGAAGAACGCCTTGAGGTCGCGGGCCAACAGCTCCCGTCGCTTCTTGTTCTTCCGGTCGGCACCCCGGCTCCTCCACGTCATCACGCCGCCGACGCGCGCGAGGTCGCGGAGAAAATCCCACTGCTTGGTCGGCTTGGCGTTGCGCCCGTCGGCCATCCCCATCTGCGCGTAGAGGTACGTCCCCCCGATGCCCCCGACTTTCACCGCCACAGTCTCGCCGTCCACAATGCGCACGCTCAGGTCGCCCCAGGTCGCGCTTGCCGGCGTCGGGAAGAACGTCGCGCCGTTCGCCGTCGTGGGGGCCGGCAGGTGGGCCTGGCGGAAGCGTTCCAGAATCCGCCCGGCCACGCCCGTCGCTGTCAACGCCCCTGAATCGGCGATGGCTAGCGCCTGGGACAGGTCCACGAAGCACGCCTTCTTCCGCTCCAACACAGCCCGGCCGTCCGCCTGCAAGCGGCGGTCGGTCGGGGCCAACAGGACGAACGGCTGCTCCCCGGCGGCCACGAGGGCACAGATGGTCCTCGTCAAAGTTCGGGACTCCAACGGGATCGTCAGGTACACCGGGAACGAGTAACCCGCGCACGGCTGGTATGCCCCGACCAGGTGCGTCGCTGGCGGGAGGCCAGCGGGGGCATCGTCTTGATGCCGGAACCCCAGCGCCGTGGCCAAGGACCGCGTCAGCCTGCGACAATCCAGCTCGTATACGACGAGGTCGCTTCGGATGAGCGCGATCACGTCGCCGGAGTCAGGGCAGACGCCGGCGTAGTCGTCCGGCCCGTGCTCGACGACGGAGTACGGCAAGCCCTGGTAGCCGCCGCCCAGGCGGGGAAAGGAGGCCGCCAGTGTCGCCGCTGGCTGGAGGTAGGGCATCAGGACGTCGTATTCGCCGTCCAGCAGCTCCCGCCACTGCGCCTCGACCGCCGCCGTTCCGGGGATCGCCTCAAGCGCTGGCCATAGCCGCACGAGCTGTCTCATGCTCCTCGACCGCCTTGCTGATGATGAAGCCCCGCTTGTCCAACCACTCCTCGACCTGCTCCGCGTCACTGTCGCGGGTGAACTGCGCGATGTTCGACGGCCGGATGGTGACCGACCGCGGCGTCTTGGAGTCCGTGAACTTGACCTGGAAGACCGCACGGATGAGTCGGGCCGTTTCCGGCAACGAGCGGTTCCGCCCCTTCAGCGCGGCGAAGACGTCGTCGGCCTTGCGGATTTCGACCTCGCTTTGCGGGCCGCCCCAGTAAAGGTGGACCTCCTTCAGCTTGATCCACTCCAGGCCCTTGACGTCCGCGCAGCGGAGCGACGCCTCGCCGCTCTCCCGCAGCGGGTCGAGCGTGTACTTGTTGGTGCCGGGAAAGAAGTTCTCGTCGGCGAAGAGGTGCTTGCCGAACTGGGCGCAGTACAACTGCTTCTCGCCCTTGGACCGGGCGTTGATCCGCACCTCGCCGATCGCCGGAAGGTAGACCAGCACGTCGTACTTCGAGGGCCGGTAGCAGACGCTGGAGGGTTCGGTGCCGTCCAGGCTCTCCTCGCGCTTGAACGGTTCACCGTGCCGCACCAGGAACCAGACCCCGTCGTCCCGCGTGTAAGGGAAGACGCGCGCCCCGCGCCCGCGCTGCTTCTGCTCGAACCAGTCGTCGAGCGCCTGTTCCAGGTTGCGCAGTTGCGCGGCGGTCGGAGGCTTGAACGGCGGGACCGGGGATCGGTCGGTCTGGTAGGACTCGAACGAGCGCGGCTTGACCAGGAACTGCTCCGCGTGCTTGCGTTCGAGGAGGTCCTTGTCGAGGAGCCACACCTGCACCGCCACGTCCGCGGGCGAATGGTCCGTGCCGGGATCGAGCTTCAGCCGTTGCCGGGTCGCTTCGGCCAGGAGGGAATCCATCCCCTCCGTCGTGGCCATCTCGTCCACGAAGAAAAGGGCGTCGATGAGTTCCTTGGGTGTCTTCACGTCCGGGGACATGAAGATCTCGATGAGTCCTTTGAAGTCCAGCTCCTCCGTCGAACCGGGCGGCGGCATGGCGAAGCCGCGCGACGTGAAGAACCGCCGCTGGGGCTCCAGGAACGCGATCAGGCGTTGCGGGGCAACGCCCTTGAGGATCTCAGGACACGAAAACCGTCGCAGTCGAAAGGTCGCCATCGAGTCGCCTCTCCTTCGGTTCCGGCGAGTTGCTTGCGGGGCGCGCTGGATGAAGCCCTGCAAATCGTATCTGTACATCCGTATCATATCCGGCGGCCCGTGCAAGCCCGGACAGGATGTTGGATGCGCGGCCGTCGTTGCAACCATTCTACCCGCAACACCTTTAGCGATTCGAGGTCTCTCGCAGTTCTTGCCACATGCGCCGTTGCAGCTGCCAAGCGAGCGCAGCTGCAATGGGTTGCAGCTGACGCAGGTGGATCGGGTCGCGGCCGCGCTCCGTCCGGGGCAGGAACAGGATCGCCTCCTGGATGTCGGGGGCCAGGTGGACCAGGTTCATGATCTGGCTCACCCGCGCCCGCGTGACGTGGCCGAGCCGGGCCAGCTCGGTGTAGTGGGCGATCTGGCCGGCGCGGAGGAGGCCGTCGAAGCGGATCGCCAGCGCCATCAGGCGGGCGACCCGCGGCACCCGACCCGCCTCGGCCGGACGCTGGGGCTCCGCGCCCGGCCGCAGCTCCTTGCGGCTGCCGCGGCCGCGCCGGTGGAAGTGGACCTTGCACTCGAAGGTCAGCGGGGTCGTCATGCGCTTCTCTCCTCGCGCCGGTCGGCCAGCTGCTGCGCCAGCGCTTTGATGCCCGTGGGGTGGAAGGTGATGGACACTTTGCCGTCGGCCCCGTCGTAGTCCACGCGCTCGACCAGGAGCCCGATGACGCGGGCCTGCTCGCGCGGGGTCAGCGCGTCCCAGACCGGGTCGAAGACGGACATGGCCAGCGCCGTCTCCTCCTCGTCGAGCAACTGCTGGTGAACCGCCTGGACCTGCTCGCGGACCTTCTTGACCCGGCCCTCGACCAGGCCGATCCGCTCCTGGAGGTCGGCGAGGCGGGAGATGACCGAGCCGTTGTCGTCGCCGGGCCTGAGCTGGCAGGAGAGCTTCCGCACCTCGGCGTGCCAACGAGCCAGGTCCTTCTCCAGCCCGCGCTGCTCGGCGTTCAGCTCGCCGGTGCGGGCCTCGTCCTGCTTCCGGGCCTGGGCGAGGACTTCGTGCAGCAACGCTTGGTCCTGGCCGATGCACTTGATCTGCCCGACGACGAACTCCTCGATCTGTGCGGCGGGGATGGACTTCGACGGGCAGGTGTCCCAGCCGCGCTTCTGGGCGCTGGAGCAGACGTAGTAGCGGTAGCGCTTGGTGCCGTTGCGGGTGGTGTGCGAGGGCGTCATGGCGCAACCGCAGGGCACGCACCGCAAGAAACCTTTCAGCAGCGCCCCGAACTTGTTGCGCACCTGCGCGCCGCGGGTCTGGCCGTTGCGCTGGAGAATCGCCTGGACGCGAGCGAAGACGCCGGGGTCCACGAGGGCCTGGTGTTCGCCGTCATGGACCTCGTCCTTGTAGCGGACCTTGGCGACGTAGGCGACGTTGGTCAGCAGGCGGTACAGGCTGGTCCGCTCGAACGGCTTGCCGCCGCGCTCGTGGCCCTTGCGCGTCTGCCAGCGCTTGTTGACCCAGCCGCGCCGGTCCAGTTCCTGGACGACGGGCAGCAGGGACTCGTGTTCGAGGTACAAATCGAAGATGGCCCGCACCCGGACGGCCTCGGCCTCGTTGACCAGGAGCTTCGAGCCGCGCGGGTCCACGTCGTAGCCCAAGAGCGGCATGCCGCCGGCCCACTTGCCCCTGCGGCGCGTGGCCGCGATCTTGTCCCGCGTCCGCTCTGAGATGATCTCGCGCTCGAACTGGGCGAACGACAGCAGCACGTTGAGGACCAGCCGGCCCATCGATGTGGCCGTGTTGAATTGCTGGGTGACCGAGACGAAGGAGACGCGGTGCTTGTCGAAGGCCTGCATCATCTGCGCGAAGTCCAAGAGCGACCGGCTCAGGCGGTCCACCTTGTAGACCACCACGCAGTCGATCTTGCCCGCCTCGATGTCGGCCATGAGGCGCTGCAGCGCCGGCCGGTCCATGTTGCCGCCGCTCCAGCCGCCGTCGTCGTAGCGCTCGGGCAGGCAGGTCCAGCCCTCCTGCCGCTGGCTGGCGACGAACGCCTCGCCGGCCTCGCGCTGGGCGTCGAGCGAGTTGAACTCCTGCTCCAGCCCCTCCTCGGTGGACTTGCGGGTGTAGACGCCGCAGCGGACGACCGGCAGCGTGGCCGACTTCGCGGCCTTGGGATTGCGGTTCATTCGTCACCCCCTTTGTCGCCGAGCCGGAAGAAGAGGTAGCCGTTGCAGTGCGAGCCGGTGACGGCCTTGGCGACCGCCGAGAGCGAGCCGTAGACCTCCCCCTCGTACTCGAAGCCCTGGGGCAGCACCTTCACCTGCAGCACCGCGCCCTTGTACCGGCGGGTGAGGACGGTGCCCGGCGGCGGCAGGCGGTCGTCCGGCTTGAAGGCCAGGACGCGGGCGGTCGTCCTCTCCGCGGCGGGTTCGGCCGGGGCGGCCTTGGGCGGGTTCATGCGCAGGTCGGCGTCGTTGGCCAGCTCGGCGGCGCGCTGGCGGGCGCGCTCGGACAGGTCGCCCTCGGCCAGGGCCTGCAGCCGCCAGGCGATGCGGCGCAGCAGCCAGGTCTTGTTGTTGGCGTTGGTCTCCTCGGCGAACACCTCCGCGTACCTCGCCCGCAGCTCCGTGACGCCCAAGCGCTGGAGCGCGGCGAGTTCTTTCCCGACGTTCAGGTCCATGTGGTTCTCCTTTCTCAAAGTCTCGGACGCGGTTAACCCGTGTGGACACTGAGCACGGTGTTCGCGGAAACCTCAAGGCATCTGTGGCCGGTTTCCGCCAGATTTTTCGGGCCGGGCTGCCCGGCCGCGCCGGCGGCCGTGGCAGCGCGGAGGCGCAGGACGCCGACGGCGAGGAGGCGGGCGATCTCCTGGAAGCGCTCGGCCGGGGTGAGGGACGCCGGGTCGTCGAACGGCCGCATGGGACATCTCCTGTGGGAAACGCCCACAGCGACGTTCGCTCGGCGGCTCGAACGCTGTCTGGCGGGTTGCGGGGAACGATGCCTCTACCTGTTAACCTTCCCCGCGCCGGTTCGAGTTGACGCAGCAGGTTCGGAATCGGTCGTGGGGACGGTTCCTCCGGCCGACCGGGGAAGCGCCCCGGCGAATTTTCGCCGGGCATTTCTTGCGACCCCGAAAAAAGTCCCGAGTCACATCGCCTTGCCGTCCAGCAGCTTGCATCGCCGCCGGCAGGGCGGCCCCTCCGCGCCAGCGAATTTTCGCCAGTCAGGGGCGATGGGTCTGGCGACCTCGACACCGCTTTCGATTCCCGCAACCGCGGGCCGAACTCCACGGGCACTCTTCACGCCGGACCTGTCGCCCGTGGGATGTCGTCGGCCCCGCTAACGGAGGTCCGGCATGACCCAGTCTGTGACCAAGGCGTCGCTGTCACCCGCGCGACGCCGCCTGCTCGAACTGCTGCAGCAGGTCAACTTCGGCCGGGTGGAGTTCCTCGCCGTGCAGGACGGCGAGCCCGTCTTCGACCCGCCGCCGCGCGTGATCCGCGAGATCAAGTTTGGCGGCGACAACGGCCCCCGCCCCGAGCGGGACGCCGCCGACTTCGCGCTGAAGGCGCAGCTCGTCGAGTTGTTCCGATGCTTCGACCAGGTCGGCGACGGCACCATCGAGGTGCTGGAGATCAAGCACGGCCTGCCGTTTCGCTTGATGGTCGCCGAGCCCGCCGCCTGACGGCAGGCTCGGCCCCCGAACAGACAACCCGGTTCCGATTCTATTCACCCGACATTTTGCCGGCCGCGCAGCGGAGGCGACTGTGGGCGACGCCGATTCAGGCGCCTCTCGCACCGCCTCCGCTTCGCGTTGGCCTGCACCCCATCGCCTGTCGTCGTGGCCCACGCCCTCTCCTCCGCGGCCGGAGGAGAGCTTCGATGCTTCACGACGATTCCCGACCGCAGATCGACGACGCGGCCCGCCGCATCATCCGCCGCAAGGCCAGGCAATTCGTCACCCGGATCGGCCTGGCCCGGCAGGAGCAGGAGGACCTGGAACAAGAACTGACCCGCCGGCTGCTCATGAGCCTGCCGGCCTTCGACCCCGGCCAGGGGCACTGGAACGTGTTCGTGACCACGGTGGTCGAGCGCTCCGCCGAGAAACTCCTGCGCCGGCACCGGGCCGAGAAGCGCGACTGCCGGCGTGTCTGCTCGCTCGACGCGCTGGTCGAGGCGGACGACGACCCGGCCGGTCTGGGCGACACCGTCCGCCCACGCGAGCAGGTCGCCCGCCGCGCGAACGGGTCGCGCGACCCCCAGGAGCTGGCGGCGCTCGCTCTCGACGTGGCCGAGGTCCTCGCCCGGCTGCCCGCGCCGCTGCGCGAGGTCGCGGAGTTGCTCATGACGCTGTCCGTCTCGGAGGCGGCGCGCGCGCTGGGCGTGCCGCGCACCACGCTGGTGCGGTGGGTCGAGCGCCTGCGGCAGTGCTTCGAGGATGCCGGGATGAGGAATTACCTCTGACGGTTGCGTCAACTCGGCCGGCGACGGGGAAGGTCTACCAGTAGGGGACCAACTTCGCAAAGGACTAGGTCGTTTCTGACAATTTGGTATCGATCCTATAATGAGGGTAGATCCCTTCTCGCGAGATGGGAGGTTTCCTGAAGGAGGCCACCCATGTACCG
>JAANMY010002143.1_pt1 | contig 19504 bp, 14 predicted proteins | sample 7279691 | NCBI WGS metagenome assembly JAANMY01 (sample SAMN14094543, study PRJNA606508) | bioreactor metagenome | isolation source: A lab-scale SPAN reactor treating ammonium-rich wastewater day 388 | place: Ireland: Galway | collected 2018-02-07
CGATACTGTAAAGATCAAAAGCGGGACTTGGCCCTGCATGGAATTGGGCCCGCTCCAGCAGCGGCATCGCAACGGCGCGCACGTAGGCACGAATCTCGCCCTTCCGTGATTCGAGCTTCCGGCCGTCGCTGTTCTACCGCTGGGGGCTCGACGACCCCGACAAGCGCGGCTCGCTCGCCCTGTATGGCGGCTACGAGCACGAATCCAACGGCAAGGAGGACATGCCCTCGCGCAGCATCGACACCCTGTTCGCGCGTGCCGATGCACGCATACGGGTGGGCGAATCCGGCACTTATGTCGGCATCGCGCCCAAGGTGTGGACCTACCTCGATCGTGAGGACAACCCCGACATCGCGCGCTACCGCGGCCATGCCGAGCTCGGCCTGCGCATCGGCCGCGACGACGCGCTGCTGTTCTCGACCCTGATCCGGCGCGGTAGCGCGGGCAAGATGGGCACCCAGTTCGACCTGTCGTATCCGCTGCGGCGCAGCGTGTTTTCCGGGGTGGGAGCCTTCGTCCACCTGCAGGCCTTCAAGGGCTACGGCGAGACCCTGCTCGAATACGACCAGAACAAGGAGACGCAGTACCGGCTGGGGATTTCGCTGGTACGGTAGACGTTCCCATTTGCCCCATCGATGTCGTCCCTTGTGGGCGGCGCAACACGACAGACGAGGAGATCACCCATGAACCATGCGATCCGTATTCACCGCACCGGCGGTCCCGAAGTCCTGCAGTGGGAGACGGTCGATGTATCTGGCCCGGCCGCCGGCGAGGTGCGCGTGCGCCACCACGCGGTCGGGCTCAACTTCATCGATACCTACCATCGCAGCGGCCTCTATCCTGTCCCGCTGCCCTCGGGGCTCGGGCAGGAAGCAGCGGGTGTGATCGAGGCGGTCGGGGAGGGTGTGGCCGAGTTTGCCGTGGGCGACCGCGTGGCCTACACCGGCGGTGCGCTCGGCGCCTATGCGGAGGCGCGCAACATCGCAGCGGACCAGCTCGTGCCGCTGCCGCCGGGCATCTCGTTCGAGCAGGGCGCCGCGATGATGATGCAGGGGCTCACCGCGCAATACCTGCTGCGACGCACTTATCGCGTGCAACCCGGTGACACCATCCTGATCCATGCCGCGGCCGGCGGCGTCGGCACCATCGCGTGCCAGTGGGCGAAGGCGCTGGGGGCGACGGTGATCGGCACGGTGAGCTCCGAGCAGAAGGCCGAGATTGCCCGTGCCCACGGCTGCGACCACCCGATCATCTACACGCGCGAGAACTTCGTCGAGCGTGTGCGCGAGATCACCGGCGGCGAAGGCGTGCCGGTGGTGTACGACTCGATCGGCAAGGACACTTTCATGGACTCGCTCGCCTGCCTGCGTCCGCTTGGGCTGATGGTGCTGTTCGGCGCATCGTCCGGGCCGGTGCCCCCCTTCGACTGCACCGTGCTGGCGCGCATGGGTTCGCTGTTCCTGACGCGGCCGACGCTATTTACCTATGCGGCGAAACGTGCCGACCTGCTGGCGATGGCCGGCGAACTGTTCGACGCCGTTGCCAGTGGCAAGGTGCGTGTCGAAATCAATCAACGCTACCCCTTGCGTGAGGCCGCGCAGGCCCATCGGGATCTGGAGGGGCGCCGGACGACCGGTTCCACCATTCTATTGCCCTGATGCGAGGGGGTCTGCGGGCAGACGTTCGTTGCTGCCCGCGAGTCACCGAGTTGATGCAGCACGGCGCCCCCGGGCGCCGTTGATCTTCGATCTCGGCGGCACGGCAATCTGTGCGACCAGCCCGCCGGCCTCGATCGCACCGCGTCGGGTAAAATCGCGACATGACTGCCGCCCCGAATCTGCCCAGCGCACCGCGCTTCGTCCACCTCCGCCTCCACTCCGAATACTCGATCACCGACGGCATCGTTCAGATCGACCAGGCGATCGCCGCCGCGGCCGACGACGGCATGCCGGCGCTCGGCATCTCAGACCTCGCCAACCTGTTCGGCATGGTGAAGTTCTACAAGGGCGCGCGTGGCAAGGGTGTGAAACCGATCGTCGGCGTCGACGCCTGGATCCAGAACGAGGCCGAGCGCGACAAGCCGCACCGGGTGCTGCTGATCTGCCGCAACCGCGCAGGCTACGGCCAGCTGTGCGAGCTCCTGACGCGTGCCTACCTCGACAACAAGCACCGCGGCCGCGCCGAGATGCGGCGCGAGTGGTTCGAGAACGGCGCGGCCGCCGACCTGCTGTGCCTGTCCGGGGCGATGAGCGGCGACATCGGCGCCGCGATCGCCGCCGGCAACCTCGAGCAGGCGGCGCAGCTCGCCGCCGATTGGGCGCGGCTGTTCCCCGATGCCTTCTACATCGAGATCCAGCGCGCCGGCCACCCGGGCACCGAGGGCTACATCCGCCACGCGGTGGACATCGCCGGCCGCCTCGGCCTGCCGGTGGTGGCGACGCACCCGGTGCAGTTCCTCAAGCGCGAGGACTTCAAGGCCCACGAGGCGCGGGTGTGCATCGCGCAGGGCTACGTGCTCGCCGACAAGCGCCGGCCACGCGACTTCACCGAGGAGCAGTACCTCAAGAGCCAGGCGGAGATGTGCGAACTGTTCGCCGACCTGCCCGAGGCGCTGGAGAACGCGGTCGAGATCGCCCGCCGCTGCTCGCTGACGGTGCAGCTGGGCAAGAACTTCCTGCCGCTGTTCCCGACCCCCGAGGGCATGACGCTGGACGACTTCCTGGTGCAGGAGGCGAAGGTCGGCCTCGAGCGGCGCCTCGCCCAGCTCTACCCGCACCCCGACGAGCGCGAGAAGCAGCGTCCGCGCTACGAGGAGCGGCTCAAGTTCGAGGCCGACACCATCATCCAGATGGGCTTCCCCGGCTACTTCCTGATCGTTGCGGACTTCATCCGCTGGGGGAAGAAGAACGGCGTGCCGGTCGGGCCGGGCCGCGGCTCGGGCGCCGGCTCGCTGGTGGCCTATTCGCTCGACATCACCGACCTCGACCCGCTCGAATACGCGCTGCTGTTCGAGCGCTTCCTGAACCCGGAGCGGGTGTCGATGCCCGACTTCGACATCGACTTCTGCCAGGACAACCGCTACCGCGTCATCGAGTACGTGCGCGAGCGCTACGGCAAGGACGCGGTGAGCCAGATCGCCACCTTCGGCACCATGGCCTCGAAGGCGGTGGTGCGCGACGTGGGGCGCGTGCTGGACTTGCCCTATGGCCTGTGCGATCGCCTGTCCAAGCTGATCCCGATCGAGGGCGCCAAGCCCGTCTCGTTGAACAAGGCCTACGAGATGGAGCCGCAGATCGGCGAGATGATGAAGGACGGCAACGACGGCGAGGCCATCCAGACCCTGTGGGGGCTGGCGCAGCCGCTCGAGGGCCTCTCCCGCAACGTCGGCATGCACGCTGGCGGGGTGCTGATCGCGCCCGGCAAGCTCACCGACTTCTGCCCGCTCTACATCGCCGACGGCGACGAGGCTACGCCGGTGTCGCAGTTCGACAAGGACGACGTCGAGGCCGTCGGCCTGGTGAAGTTCGACTTCCTTGGCCTGCGCAACCTCACCATCATCGAGCTCGCGCTCGAATACATCGCGCGCATGACCGGCAGCCGCCCCGACCTGATGAGCCTGGGCTTCGAGGACCCCGCCGCCTACCAGATCCTGAAGGACGCCAACACCACGGCGATCTTCCAGGTCGAATCGGACGGCATGAAGAAGCTCCTGAAGAAGCTCGCGCCCGACCGCTTCGAGGACATCATCGCGGTGCTCGCGCTCTACCGGCCGGGGCCGCTCGGCTCGGGCATGGTGGACGACTTCATCCTGCGCAAGAAGGGCCAGCAGGAGATCGACTACTTCCACCCCGACCTCAAGGCCTGCCTGGAGCCGACCTATGGCGTGATCGTGTATCAGGAACAGGTGATGCAGATCAGCCAGATCATCGGCGGCTACACCCTGGGCGGCGCCGACATGCTGCGCCGCGCGATGGGCAAGAAGAAGGCCGACGAGATGGCCAAGCACCGCGCCACCATCGCGGAGGGCGCCAGGCACAAGGGCTACGACCCGGCGCTCGCCGAGCAGCTCTTCGACCTGATGACCAAGTTCGCGGAGTACGGCTTCAACAAGTCGCATACCGCGGCCTATGCGGTCGTCACCTACCACACCGCCTGGCTCAAGGCGCACCACTGTGCGGCCTTCATGGCGGCGACGATGTCGTCCGACCTGGACAACACCGACACCGTCAAGATCTTCTTCGAGGACACGCTCGCCAACGGCATCAAGGTGCTGCCGCCGGACGTCAACACCTCCGACTACCGCTTCGTGCCGGTGGATCGCAAGACGATCCGCTACGGCCTGGGCGCGGTGAAGGGCGTGGGCGAGCCGGCGGTGCGCGCGATCCTGGCGGCGCATGAGAAGGGCGGAGACTTCCGCGACCTGTTCGACTTCTGCGAGCGCGTCGACCGGCGCATGGTGAACCGCCGCGTGATCGAGGCGCTGATCCGCGCCGGCGCGATGGACACGCTCGTGGGCCACAAGGGCCTGGATCGCTCGCAACTGATGGCGACCGTGGCGCTGGCGATGGACGCCGCCGAGCAGGCCGCGGCCAATGCCATGCAGGGCGGGCTCTTCGACCTGATGCCGGAGGCCGCCGGCGCCGCGCCCGAGTTCGCGAAGGTCCGCCCGTGGAGCGAGCGCGAGCGCCTCAAGGAAGAGAAGCTCGCGATCGGCTTCTTCCTCTCCGGCCATCCGTTCAACGCCTTCAAGCCCGAGGTGCGCCGCTTCGTGCGCCGCACGCTGGCCCAGCTCGAGCCCTCGCGCGACATCACCATGCTCGCCGGCGTGGTGATGGAGCAGCGCACCAAGGTCGGCAACCGCGGCAAGATGGCCTTCGTGCAGATCGACGACGGCACCGAGCCGCGCGAGGTCACGGTGTATTCGGAGGTGCTCGAGGCCAGCCGCGGCAAGATCGTCACCGACGAGGTGGTGGTGATCGAGGCCAAGGTGAGCAACGATGACTTCTCGGGCGGCCTGCGCATCATCGCCGACCGCGTGCTGACCCTGGGCGAGGCGCGCGGCCGTTTTGCGCGCGCGCTGTCCTTGCGCATCAACGGCGAGGTGGGCGCGAGCGGCGGCGCGATGGCCGCCGCCGGCAAGCTGCAGACCCTGCTCGAGCCCTTCCGCGAAGGCGGCTGCCCGATCCGGGTCAGCTACCGCAATGCGAGTGCGGAGGCGGAGCTGCCGCTGGGGGATCAATGGCGGGTGCGGCTGGAGGATTCACTGCTGGAGAGCCTGCGCGAGTGGCTGCCGCCGGAGGCGGTCGAGGTGCTCTACCCCTGAGCCGGCGGCCCCGGGTTCACAGCGTCGCCTCCTCCCGATCGGCGCTGCATGCCGCGCAGGGTGCCGGCGGCTGCGCAAGCGGCGTGCCCCGTGCCCGCAGCGCCGCATCGATCAGGCTGAACACCTCGTTGCGGCAGATCGGCTCGCGGTCGTGCTGCGGCACCCAGTATTTCACCCGGTAGGTGATGCCCTGGGGACCATAGTGCAGGACCTGGGCGTCCGGCGGCTTGTCGCCGACGATGCTCTCCGCGCCCTGCAGGGCCTCCAGGATCAGGGCCTTGGCTTCGGCCACCGGGAGGTCCACCGGCAGGGTGAGTTCGGCGTGGTCACGGTATTCCTTGCGCGGCGCGCTGAAATTGGTGATGCGCTGGCGCGAGATCTGGCTGTTGGGCAGGATCACGTAGGTGCTGTCGCGGGTCACGAGCCGCGTGGTCCGCCAGCCGATCTCCTGCACCCGCCCCTGCGCCAGGGTTTCGATCCGCACCCAGTCGCCCATGCGGAACGGTGCCTCGATGCCGAGCGCGATGCCCGACAGGGTGTCGGCGACGACGTTGCGGATGGCGAAGCCGAGCACGGCCAGCACCAGGCCCGAACCGGTGAGGATGCCGGACAGATCCTGGCGGAACAGCAAGGACAGGGCGACCAGTAGCGCGAGCGCGAACAGGAACACCCTGAACAGGTCGAGCAGCACCTTGGGCACCGGCCGCTGGCCTTTGCGGCGCTGCGTAAGCCGGGCCGCCACTAGCGAATGCACGAGGTGGGCGCCTGCGAACATCGCCAGTGCGATGGCGGCGTTGCGCAGCGGCTCGAGCCAGGCCTGCAGGCCCAGCCCCGGTGGCAGCAGGCCGATCAGGGGTTCGGCGAACATTGCCGTCAACACCAGCAGGGCGAGTCCGATCGCGGTGCGCAGCCAGGGTGCGAGCACGGGGACGGGTTCGGGCGTCTTCATTTCGCCCCCATCGCAGCTTTGGCTCCGGTGACAAGCGGGTGGGGCGGCCCTCCGGCCGATGAGCGCGCGCGATGGGCGCGAGGCCGGCGAGGGGAGTGGGGAGCCGGGAGGTCGGTGCAGGGGCGGCGCATCGCTGCGGCCAATCGCGGGCGGGCGCCTGCAAGCAAGGCGAGATTCATGGCATGACCTGAGAGATGAGGGAGGAAAGCACTCAAACGCCCCGGCCTGCCGATCTTCGCCCTTGTCGGGCTATCGGGGCCGGGGCCGGACATGCGCCTGCACAAGGCGCATGACGGATCTCACGGGGTAGCTATGGTTCATCTCGAGGCGGTTGGAGGGAGTCGGCCGGCGCGCGCAGGGTTGGCGGTGGAGTGGCTGAATATTTATTTATTTCAGGCACTTGCCATTATAGCAGGAGAGCCGCCCGGTGGCCCGCGGCGGTCGGGAGGCTCAGGCCGTCGGCCGCTGCTCGAAGCCGCTGAGCGCCTCTGCCTCGGTTTCGATCACCTCGACACGCAACACCTGCGCCTTGGCCGGTCCCTGATGCGCCCAGGCGATGAAGGCCTCGACCTGGGTGTGGCCGCCGATCGCGAGCGCCTCGACGCTGCCGTCGCTGCGGTTGCGCACCCAGCCCGCGAGGCCCAGCCGCGAGGCCTCGGCCTGCGCGCTGGCGCGATACCAGACGCCCTGCACGCGGCCGTGGATCCTGAGCAGGCGGGCGATCTTGGGTGTTGGGCCGGCATCGGGTGTTTCAGGCATAGGCGATCTCCGGTTCGCTGGCGCTCAGTTGCCGAGCACGGGCAAGGGCCTCCTCGAGCGTGGCGGTGATGTTGTCGTCGCCCAGACGGTCGAGGAAGCCGGAACGGAACACGATCGAGCCGGGCTGCGAGGCGAGCCGGCACAGGATCAGGTGGGCGCCGCGCTTGTGCAGGTTGCGGTGCAGGGTCTGCAGGATGTCGAGGCCGGTGGTGTCGAGGCTGATCACGCGGTCCATGTCGAGGATGACCACGTCGGGGTGGCCGTCCTGCATCAGCAGCAGGTGCTCGAGCTTGTTGGCTGCGCCGAAGAAGAGGCTGCCGGTGAGCTTGTAGGCGAGGATGCGCGGCGTGCCATCCTCGCGCAACTGGGTTTCGGCGCCGTCGAGGTCGGGCAGGGTGATGCGCTCGATGCGGGTGAGATCCGACATGCGGTACATGAAGAACAGGCTCGCCAGCACCATGCCGATCTCGACCGCGAGCGTGAGGTCGAACACGACCGTAACCAGGAAGGTGCCGAGCAGGATGGTGCGGTACTGCAGCGAGTAGCGCAGCAGTTCCTGCGGCGAAAAGGCGTGCCATTCGCCCATGTTGATCGCCACGATGACCACGATCGCCGACAGCGTGGCGAGCGGGATGTGGGCGGCGAGCGGGGCGAGCGCGAGCACGATTGCGAGCAGCACCGCGGCGTGGATGATGCCCGCGATCGGCGTGCGCCCGCCGGTGCGGATGTTGGTGGCGGTGCGCGCGATCGCGCCGGTGGCAGCGAAACCCCCGAACAGCGGTGCGGCGAGGTTGGCGATGCCCTGCGCCATCAACTCCTGGTTGGGGTCGTGGCGGTCGTCGATCTGGCTGTCGGCCACGCGTGCCGAGAGCAGCGACTCGATGGCGCCGAGCAGTGCGATCGTGATCGCCGGCGCGATCAGCTTGCCCAGCGTGGACAGGCTCAGTTCGGGCAGGCCGAAGGGCGGGATCTCCTGCGGGATGCCGCCAAAGCGGCTGCCGATGGTGTCGACCGGGAGCGCAAGCAGCGCATTGACTGCGGTCATGACGATCAGCACCGCCAGCGGGCCGGGCAGGCGCCGCATCCACGCGGTCCTCACCGCCTGCCGGTTCCACGCCAGCAGGATGGCCAGCGACACCAGCGCCACGGCTACCGTGGGCAGATCCAGGGTTGGCAGGCCATCGATCAGCGCCCCCATCTTGGCGAAGAACTCGCCCGGCAGGTTGTCGATCTTGAGGCCGAGGAAGTCCTTGATCTGCGAGATGAAGATCACCACCGCGATGCCGTTGGTGAAGCCGATCACCACCGACAGCGGGATGAAGCGGATCATGCTGCCCAGGCGCAGCGCGCCCATGGCGAACAGCAGCACGCCCGACATCATCGTGGCGATGAGCAGATTCTGCACGCCGAGGTCGGCGACGATGGTGTAGATGATCGGGATGAAGGCGCCGGTGGGGCCGCCGATCTGCACGCGCGAGCCGCCAAGGAGGGCGATCAGCAAGCCGGCGACGATCGCCGTCCAGATGCCCGCGGTGGGCGACATGCCGGAGGCGATCGCGAACGCCATCGCCAGCGGCAACGCGAGCACGCCGACGGTGACGCCGGCGGAGAGGTCGCCGACGAAGGCCGCGCGGCCGTAGCCGGGCAGGGTGTCGAGGAGCTTGGGACGGAAGTTGATCTTCATGTTGTCTCCGCTGCGTACTTGAACAGGACGGGGCGCGAGGCCCGGATAGCACCGCCGCCATCGATGCGATGGCGAGCGGCGCGGGCTGCGGAGACGGTCACCCTCGGCCCGCGTGATGCAGGACGATCCAGCGTTTCGAGGGCGTGAGCGGCATGGTGGCTGCGGGCTACTTCAAGAGGATCACTTCACCTTCATGCCCGGCAGCGCACCGGCGTCGGGCGACAGGATGAAGAGCCCCGGCGTCCTGCCGTCGGCGTCGGAGGCGGCGAGCACCATGCCCTCGCTCATGCCGAACTTCATCTTGCGCGGCGCCAGGTTGGCCACCATCACCGTCATGCGCCCGATCAGCGTCGCCGGGTCGTAGGCCGACTTGATGCCGGCGAACACCTGGCGTGGCTTGGGGTTGCCGGCCTCGTCGGTCTCGCCGATGTCGAGCGCGAGGCGGATGAGCTTGTCGGCGCCCTCGACGTGTTCGGCATTGACGATCCTGGCGATGCGCAGGTCGACCTTGGTGAAGTCGTCGATCGAGATGTGCGGCGACGGCGTCTCGGCGGCCTGGGCGGCGTGCTGCTGCTTCTCCGCATGGCGCTGCGGCGAGGACGCAGCCTTGGCCACCGCCTCTGCCTTGACCGGCGCAGCAGCGGCCGGGGCGAGAGATTCGCGGTTGGCTTCGAGCAGCGCGTCGATCTGCTTGCGCTCGACGCGGGTCATCAGGTGGCTGTAGGCCTGGATGGCATGGCCCGCGGGCAGCGGCGCCCATTCGCCCTGCCAGTCCATCGCCGGGATCGCGAGGAAGGCTTCGACCTGCGCGGCCAGCGCCGGCAGCACCGGCTTGAGGTAGCGGGTGAGGTCGCGGAACATGGTCAGCGCGGTGCTGCACACCGTGTGCAGGCGGGCGTCCTGGCCTTCCTGCCTGGCGAGCTCCCAGGGCTTGTGGTCATTCACGTACTGGTTGGCGAGGTCGGCCAGGCGCATGGCTTCGCGCAGCGCACGGCTGTAGTCGCGCTCCTCGTAGGCCGCGGCGACGCGGCCCTCGGTCCACGCGGCGGCGAATTCGGCACAGGCGGCGGCATCGACTTCGCCGAGCTTGCCCTCGAAGCGCTTGCCGATGAATCCGGCGCAGCGGCTGGCGATGTTCACGAACTTGCCGACGAGGTCGGAATTGACCTTGGCGATCATGTCGTCGAGGTTGAGATCGACGTCTTCCATGGTGCCGTTGGACTTGCCGGCGAAGTAGTAGCGCAGCCACTCGGGGTTGAGCTTCTGCGCGATGTAGGAGTGCGCGGTGATGAAGGTGCCGCGGCTCTTGCTCATCTTGGCGCCGTCGACGGTCAGGAAGCCGTTCACGCACAACTGGCTGGGCGTGGCGTAGCCGGCGAACTTGAGCATCGCCGGCCAGAACAGGGCGTGGAAATAGAGGATGTCCTTGCCGATGAAGTGCACCATCTCGGTGCCGGCTGCGGCGGCGCGGGCGGCGTCGGTGTAGTCCTCGACGGCAATCGTTTCGCCGGCGGCGGCGCGCTTTTCGGCCAGGTTGCGGAAGCTGGCGAGGTAGCCGATCGGCGCATCCAGCCAGACGTAGAAGTACTTGCCGGGCGCACCCGGGATCTCGAAGCCGAAGTAGGGTGCGTCGCGCGAGATGTCCCAGTCGGAGAGCTTGTTCTCGCCCTGCTCGCCGAGCCATTCCTTCATCTTGTTGGCGGCTTCCAGCTGCAGGCGGCGTTCGCCGCCGGCGTTGGTGCCGCGCGTCCATTCGCGCAGGAAGGCCACCGCGCGCTCGTCCGACAGGCGGAAGAAGTAGTGCTCCGAGGTCTTCAGCACCGGCTTGGCGCCGGACACCGCCGAGTACGGGTTCTTGAGTTCGGTGGGGGCGTAGGCTGCGCCGCAGGCCTCGCAGTTGTCGCCGTACTGGTCTGCCGCGCCGCATTTGGGGCATTCACCCTTGATGAAGCGGTCGGGGAGGAACATCTCCTTGACCGGGTCGTAGTACTGCTCGATCGAGCGCGTGTCGATCATGCCGCCCGCCTGCAACTTGCCGTAGATGTCTTCGGCGTAGAAGCGGTTCTCGCTACTGTGGGTGGAGTGATAGTTGTCGAAGGCGACGCCGAATGCGGTGAAGTCGCGCAGGTGCTCGCCATGCACGCGGTTGATGAGCTGTTCGGGGGTCAGGCCTTCCTTCTCGGCGCGCAACATGACCGGCGTGCCGTGCGTGTCGTCCGCACACACGTAATGCACCGCGTGGCCGCGCATGCGCTGGTAGCGCACCCAGATGTCGGCCTGGATGTAGCCCACCAGGTGGCCGAGGTGGATGTCGCCGTTGGCGTAGGGCAGGGCGTTGGTGACGAGGAGCTTGCGGGGCATGGTGGCGGTGGAGGTGTCGGCGAATAAAAGCGGAAGTTTAACAAAGCGCGTGGGGGCGGGCGCCGGTGCGTTGGTGCAACGGTCGACAACCGGGTTGCTCAGGGCTGGCGGCTCAGGATCAGTTCGATGCGTCGGTTGCGCACACGCCCCTCCTCGCTGGCGTTGCTGGTGAGCGGGTCGGCTTCGCCACGGCCGTCGGCCGCGAGGCGATCGAGCGCGATGCCGCGCTGGCGCAGGTGCTCCACCACCGCCTCGGCGCGGGCGATGGACAACTGCAGGTTGATCATCTCGCTGCCCTGGCTGTCGGTGTGACCGACCACCTTCACCGCCGCGCCCTGTTCCGGGGCGAGCACCGGCGCGAGCGCGTCGAGCGCTTTGGCCAGGGAGGGGCGGATCTCGGTCTTGCCGGTGGCGAAACCATCCGCAACCGGGATCTGCAGGCGCAGGCCCTGCTTGTCCGCCTGGCCGATCTCGATGCCCTTGATGCCGCTGGTGGCGTCGGCGAGGCGCTGTTTCAGGGCGGGCCAGTCGGGTTCGGGCGCGGGCACGCGGACGAGCGCGTGACGATTCACGGCGTCGATGGTCGGCGTGGTCGAAGGCGTGGCGCAGGCGGCGAGCAGCGCGACGAGGCCCAGTGCGGGCAGCAAACGGATGAGGCGTGGGGTGTTCATGTCGGGGCGGTGCATGGGTTCGCGCCGCGCAGGCGCGGTGGGGAAGGAGAAGCCGGGGAACCGCAGGGAGAAACCCTGCTCAGATCGCGGGTGAGTGAAACTGCCCGCTCCGGTATGATTCTGCCGCTTTCACCCGGCAGCGGGTGCACCGATTTTCGAGGAAAACGCGATGAGTCTTGACCAGCAAACCGTAACCGAAGCGCTCAAGCAGGTGATCGATCCGAACACCGGCAAGGATTTCGTCGCCGGCCGCAGCATCCGCAACCTCGCCGTCGAGGGCGGTACGGTGCGCTTCGAGGTCGAACTCGGTTACCCCGCGAAGAGCCAGCACGAGCCGATCCGCGCGCTGCTGGCCGCCGCAGTGTCGAAGCTGGCGGGGGCCGAGCGGGTCGAGGTCAAGGTGACCAGCAAGGTCGTCGCCCATGCGGTGCAGCAGGGCGTGAAGCTGCTGCCGGGCGTGCGCAACATCATCGCCGTGGCCTCGGGCAAGGGCGGCGTGGGCAAGAGCACCACCGCGGTCAACCTGGCGCTGGCGCTGTCGGCCGAAGGGGCGCGCGTCGGCTTGCTCGACGCCGACATCTACGGTCCGTCACAGCCGCAGATGCTGGGCATCGGCGACCAGCGCCCGGTGTCGGATGACGGCAAGACCATGATTCCGCTCGAGGCCTACGGCATCCAGGCGATGTCGATCGGCTTCCTGATCGATCCCGACACGCCGATGGTTTGGCGTGGCCCGATGGCCACCCAGGCCTTGAACCAGATGCTCAAGGACACCGCCTGGAACGACCTCGACTACCTCGTCATCGACATGCCGCCGGGCACCGGCGACATCCAGCTCACGCTGTCGCAGAGCGTGCCGGTGACCGGCGCGGTGATCGTCACCACGCCGCAGGACATCGCGCTGCTGGACGCGCGCAAGGGCGTGAAGATGTTCGAGAAGGTGGGTGTGCCGATCCTCGGCGTGGTCGAGAACATGAGCATCCACATCTGCTCGAAGTGCGGGCACGAGGAACACATCTTCGGCCAGGGCGGCGGCGAGAAGATGTGCGCGGACTTCAACGTGCCCTTCCTCGGCGCCTTGCCGCTCGACATCCAGATCCGCACCGAGGCCGACAGCGGCGCGCCCACCGTGGTCGCCGACCCGGATGGCCGGATCGCGTCGATCTACAAGCAGATCGCGCGCAAGGTGGCGGTGCGCATCGCCGAGCGCTCCAAGGACATGACCCACAAGTTTCCGAACATCGTCATCAAGAACACCTGATCCGGTTGCGCGTCCCGGGCGCATTCCGGGGCCGATCCGATCTGGATGCAGCCGCGCCGGGGCGAGTTTTGCACTGCAGCAAAAAAGCTGCGGTGAACGCTTTCCCGGCCGCGGTGCTTGTCCTACACTACGCCGCTTTTCCGACCACGCTACCGCTGGAACCCGCGCCAATGTCCATCAAGTCCGACAAGTGGATCCGCCGCATGGCCGAACAGGCCCGCATGATCGAGCCCTTCGCGCCGGATCTGGTGCGCACCAACGACACCGGGCGGATCGTTTCCTACGGCACCTCGAGCTACGGCTACGACGTCCGCGTGGCCAACGAATTCAAGATCTTCACCAACATCAATTCGACCATCGTCGACCCCAAGGACTTCGACGCGCGCAACTTCGTCGACTTCAACGGCGACGTGTGCATCATCCCGCCGAACTCCTTCGCGCTTGCGCGCACGGTTGAATACTTCCGCATCCCGCGCAGCGTGCTGACGGTGTGCCTCGGCAAGAGCACCTATGCGCGCTGCGGCATCATCGTCAACGTGACCCCGCTCGAACCCGAATGGGAAGGTCACGTGACGCTCGAGTTCTCCAACACCACGCCGCTGCCCGCCAAGATCTATGCCAACGAGGGTGTGGCGCAGATGCTGTTCTTCGAGTCGGACGAGGTGTGCGAGACCTCCTACAAGGACCGTGGCGGCAAGTACCTCGGCCAGACCGGCGTCACCCTGCCCAAGATCTGAGCGCCGCGACGTCGCAGCGTTGCATTCACGGGGCCGCCGGACGGCCCCTTGTGCTTTTTTCGATTCAATTTCGGTAACGCCCGGGCAACGTTCAGGGGGTTACACTTTCGGTTTTTCCGTCCCGCACGGACCACGCTGGAGACGACCAGGATGAAATTTCACTTCCCCATCATCATCATCGATGAGGACTTCCGTTCCGAGAACACGTCCGGTCTGGGGATCCGCGCGCTCGCCAAGGCGATCGAGGAAGAGGGCATGGAAGTGCTGGGCGTGACCAGCTATGGCGACCTGACCTCGTTCGCGCAGCAGCAGAGCCGCGGCTCGGCCTTCATCCTGTCGATCGACGACGAGGAGTTCTCCTCGCCCGAGGCCTCGGCCAAGGCGATTGCCGACCTGCGCGCCTTCGTGGTCGAGATTCGTTTCCGCAATGCCGACATTCCCATCTTCCTGCACGGCGAGACGCGTACCACGCGCCACATCCCCAACGACGTGCTGCGCGAGATGCACGGCTTCATCCACATGTTCGAGGACACGCCGGAATTCATCGCGCGCTACGTGGTTCGTGAGGCCAAGAACTACCTCGAGTCGCTGGCGCCGCCGTTCTTCCGCGCGCTGGTGCACTACGCCGCCGACAGCTCGTATTCCTGGCACTGCCCGGGGCACTCGGGTGGCGTCGCTTTCCTGAAGAGCCCGGTCGGGCAGATGTTCCACCAGTTCTTCGGCGAAAACATGCTGCGTGCGGACGTCTGCAATGCGGTCGACGAGCTCGGCCAGCTGCTCGACCACACCGGTCCGGTGGCGGCCTCCGAGCGCAACTCGGCGCGCATCTTCAACTGCGATCACCTGTACTTCGTCACCAACGGCACCTCGACCTCGAACAAGATGGTGTGGCACACCACGGTGGCGCCCGGCGACATCGTCGTTGTCGACCGCAACTGCCACAAGTCCATCCTCCACTCGATCATCATGACCGGCGCGGTGCCGGTGTTCCTGACCCCGACCCGCAACCACTACGGCATCATCGGCCCCATCCCGCTGGAAGAGTTCTCGATGGAGACCATCCAGAAGAAGATCGAGGCCAACCCCTTCGCGCGCCAGGCCAAGAACAAGAAACCGCGCATCCTCACCATCACCCAGTCGACCTACGACGGAGTGGTGTACAACGTCGAGACCATCAAGGACATGCTTGACGGCCAGATCGACACCCTGCACTTCGACGAAGCCTGGCTCCCGCATGCCGCCTTCCACGATTTCTACGGCGACTACCACGCGATCGGCGCCGACCGCCCACGTTGCCGCGAGTCGATGGTGTTCTCTACGCAGTCGACGCACAAGCTGCTGGCCGGTCTGAGCCAGGCCTCGCAGATCCTCGTGCAGGACTCGCAGACCCGCAAGCTCGACCGCGACATCTTCAACGAGGCCTACCTGATGCATACCTCGACCTCGCCGCAGTACGCGATCATTGCGTCGTGCGACGTGGCGGCGGCGATGATGGAAGCGCCGGGCGGGCCCGCGCTGGTCAACGAGTCGCTGTCCGAGGCGGTCGAGTTTCGCCGTGCGATGCGCAAGGTCGATGCCGAGTTCGGCGACGACGAGTGGTGGTTCAAGGTGTGGGGGCCGGAATTCCTCGCCGAAGAGGGCATCGGCAGCCGCGAGGACTGGACGCTGAAGGCGGGCGAGCGCTGGCACGGCTTCGGTGATCTGGCCGAGGGCTTCAACATCCTCGACCCGATCAAGGCCACGATCATCACCCCGGGTCTGAACATGGACGGCGACTTCGCCGAACATACCGGCATCCCGGCGGCGATCGTCACCAAGTATCTCGCCGAGCACGGCATCATCGTCGAGAAGACCGGGCTCTATTCGTTCTTCATCATGTTCACGATCGGCATCACCAAGGGGCGCTGGAACACCATGGTGACCGAGCTGCAGCAGTTCAAGGACGACTACGACCGCAACCAGCCGCTGTGGCGTGTGATGCCCGAGTTCATCGCCAAGCACCCGCGCTACGAGAAGGTGGGGCTGAAGGATCTGTGCAACCAGATCCACAGCTTCTACAAGGCACACGACATCGCGCGCCTGACCACCGAGATGTACCTGTCCGACATGGTGCCGGCGATGAAGCCGGCCGATGCCTTCGCCAAGATGGCGCATCGCGAGATCGAGCGCGTGGCGATCGACGAACTCGAGGGCCGCGTCACTGCGATGCTGGTCACGCCCTATCCGCCGGGCATTCCGCTGCTCATTCCGGGGGAGCGCTTCAACGCGACGATCGTGCGCTACCTGAAGTTCGCGCGCGACTTCAACGCGCGCTTCCCCGGTTTCGAGACCGACATCCACGGCCTCGTGAAGAGCGAGGATGGCCGCTACCACGTGGATTGCGTGAAGGACTGAGTCGGCAGGCCCCCTGTGCAAGGGGCTGAATCACAGCAAGAAAAGAAGGGCCGCGGTGAGTGGCCCTTTCTTGCGTGTCGCCGCTTGTGGTGTCTGCGTGTTGTTGAACTCAGCGCCGGCGATATTCGACGAAGTCGAAGTCGAAGTCATTGTCTGCGTCGGCTTGGCGAGGATCGCGCCGCTCCTCGACGAAGTCGTCGCGGTCGAGCATCGGAAAGCGCGCATCGCCTTCAACGTCGGCCCATACCTCGGTCAGCACCAGCCGGTCGGCTTGCGGGAGCAGGCTTGCGTACAGTTGAGCGCCGCCAATGACGAAGAGGCGTGCGGCGTCCGATGCCGCCGCGATCGCCGCTTCCGGGCTGTCGAACACCTCGGCGCCGTCGGCCCGGAACGCCGGGTCGCGTGTGACCACCATGTTGCGCCGCCCCGGCAATGGCCGGCCGAGCGAAATCCAGGTGTTGCGCCCCATCAGGATCGGGTTTCCCATGGTCAGTGCGCGGAAATGCTGCAGGTCGGCCTTCAGCCGCCAGGGCAGGCCATTGTCGCGGCCGATCACACCATTGCGGGCGAGGGCGGCGACGATGACGATCTCGGGTGTGTTCATACGGCGACCGGTGCCTTGATGTGAGGGTGGGGGTCGTAGCCTTCCAGGGTGAAATCCTCGAAGCGGAAGGCGAATAAATCCTTGACCGCAGGGTTGATGCGAAGTTGCGGCAGTGGCCGGGGCTCGCGACTCAGCTGCTCGCGTGCCTGCTCGAGGTGATTGAGGTAAAGATGGCAGTCGCCCCCGGTCCACACGAAATCACCCGGCTCGAGTTCGCAAGCCTGCGCGATCATGTGCGTGAGCAACGCGTACGACGCGATGTTGAAGGGCACGCCCAGGAAGATGTCCGCGCTGCGCTGGTAGAGCTGGCACGACAGGCGCCCATTTGCGACGTAGAACTGGAACAGTGCATGGCACGGCGGAAGCGCCATGTTCTCCACCTCGCCCGGGTTCCACGCCGTCACCAGATGGCGCCGTGAGTCGGGATTGCGCTTGATACCGTCGACCAGGCGACTGATCTGGTCGACGCTGCGTCCGTCGGCCGTCTCCCAGCGCCGCCACTGCTTCCCGTAGACGGGACCCAAATCTCCGTTCTCATCCGCCCATTCGTCCCAGATCGACACGCCGTTTTCCTTCAGGTAGCGAATGTTCGTGTCGCCCTGCAGGAACCACAGCAGTTCGTGGATGATCGAGCGCGTGTGCAGCTTCTTGGTCGTCAGCAGCGGGAAGCCGTCCTGCAGGCGAAAGCGCATCTGCCAACCAAACACAGACAGCGTGCCGGTGCCGGTACGGTCGGTCTTCCGGTCGCCGTGTTCGAGCACATGGCTCATGAGGTCGAGGTACTGGCGCATGGGGGATTCCGGCAAAAAAACGCGATTCTACCGTGCGGCCTGCCATGATTCTCGTGCCCGGGGTGGCTGAACGCGTCTGCGGGCTGCGGAACGAAGACTGTCGCAGCCACCACGCACGTATGCTGTGGACATTGCGCGGGCCTTCGGCGCAGAATCTTGCAAGCCGTTACAAACTTCAAATTGCCTCGTACAAGTCCAGCCCCATCGGGTCGAGCGCCGGCTGTGGAGAACCGATAGTGGAAAATGCCGCGCGGACCCTCGATTTCACCCCCGCTGGCGTACTCGCAGGCGGCGGGGACGCTGTCGTCGGGCTCGAGGCCGCAACCGCCACCTTGCGAGCAATCTACAAGCCGGGCAGTCCCAAAGCCGAGGCGGCCGGGCTGCATATCGTTTCCGGTTTCGACGACGCCCTGCAGTTGGCCATTGAGGCGTCCGCGCCCATCCGGAAGAGGGTGGTCGGGGAGGTCGCTGAGCATGATGCTGCCTGGTGGTCGCGGTGGCTGGCCGGTGCCCGCGACGCTTCTCATGCAGTTTGCGATGCGTACTGGTGCTTGTCTCGATCGCAAAGCTCGGCAGGGCTGGATTCTGTTCGTCATCGGCTCGCGATCAGCGTGGTTGAAGCGCTCAAGTGGTCGGCCTGTGACCGCTTCAGTCCGGACGAGACGCTCTGGGGGCGGATCAGCCAGCTTCTCGTGGACTCGGCCGAGTTCAGCGATAGCGTGATTGGTGGCGATCGGCCCGGAATCGGGCGCGAATACCTGCGGGCGGTGGCCTATTACAGTGCAAACCTCGATCAGGTTGAACTGAACATGGCCATCGCCCTTGTTCACCTGATCGATCTGAGCCTGCCGTTTCTCGAATTGACCCGCAAGGCTGCTCGTGCGCCGCAATACGTCGTTTATCCAAGCCGAGGATCGATCCCGGTTCGACGGGCGAGCGACCTGGATCCGGGTGAGTGGCATTTTGCTCCTTGGGCTGCGGACGAGTTTCTGGCAGACCTCGAGTCCAAGCTGGAGGCTGGGCGGATTCCCAAGGCGCTTGGAGTCTTGCCTCTGGATGAGGTGCGCCCGGCGCTCAAGTATTTGCGAGCGCAGTGGTCGATGAGTCCGCCCGTTCGGCATCGGCGGCGATTTCCGCAGGACGCCGCTGTGATGGTCGCCCGGGGCTTTTCCGCTTGTCTTGCCGTGCTGCGGGGTGATCCGCTGCCTGCGCCGCGCTCGTGGCGGGTGCTTGATTTCAGCCGTAGCGGACTTTACATCCTTGCGAACAGCGATCCGACCCGCGCGTGGCCCGATATAGGTGAGTTGCTGGGCGTGCACTTTGTTGACGGCGATGGCTGGCAACTCGGCATCGTGCGACGGCTGCGAATGTGGCCCAGTCATGCCGGGTTGGGGATTGAACTGCTTGCATGGAAGCCGTCGATTGCCGTGATTGATGACGGCCAGTTCGCAGTGGAAGGGATCCTGTGCGATACCCCAGAGAAAGGAGCGGTGATTCGGCTCCTGACGCTGGCCAATGCGCCGGAACTGACGGAGCCCTTGTTCCTGCGCGAGCCCGGCGCCGTCATCAAGTTGCGATCTCTTGAGACGCTGGCGCAGGGAGCCGGGTACAAACTGGTCGCCTATCAGGTGCAGTAAGCGCGGGCTTCACGCCACGTTGCTTTTTGACGCGCCAGTTCGGACGCTTTGGCCGAGGCTCCTGCCCGCCCTCTTCGAGACGGACCTCATTTGCCGGCGTCGCGCGGCAGGCCAGGGTGGTCGGTGTGCTGTGGCCTTGCGCAGCGTCGCTGATGGCTGCATAAGAATCTTCCTGGATTCATGAGTTGACGCGGGGAACTGGATGTCTATAATTCGGCCTCCTTCAGCGCTGCAGCGGTTGGTACGCAAGACGAAGCGGCGGTGGAGAATGTTGTAGCTCAGGTGTTTTGTGGTCTTTGCTCGGGTGTTGTGCCGGGGCGGCGGTTAAAAAGA
>JAANMY010002144.1_pt1 | contig 19503 bp, 25 predicted proteins | sample 7279691 | NCBI WGS metagenome assembly JAANMY01 (sample SAMN14094543, study PRJNA606508) | bioreactor metagenome | isolation source: A lab-scale SPAN reactor treating ammonium-rich wastewater day 388 | place: Ireland: Galway | collected 2018-02-07
GCGCAACCAGGTCGGCATGGTGCTGCGCCGCATCGAGACGCGCATCCCGACGGTGGAGGAGCTCAGCCTGCCGCCGATCGTCAAGACGCTGGCGATGACGAAGCGCGGGATCATCATCTTCGTCGGCGCCACCGGCACGGGTAAATCGACCTCGCTGGCGGCGATGATCGGCTACCGCAACGCGAACTCCACCGGCCACATCATCACCATCGAGGACCCGATCGAGTTCGTGCACAAGCACGACGGCTGCATCATCACCCAGCGCGAGGTCGGCATCGACACCGACAGCTGGGACAACGCGCTGAAGAACACCCTGCGCCAGGCGCCGGACGTGATCATGATCGGCGAGGTGCGTACCCGCGAAGGTATGGATCACGCCATCGCCTTCGCCGAAACCGGCCACCTTGTGCTGTGCACGCTGCACGCCAACAACGCCAACCAGGCGATGGACCGCATCATCAACTTCTTCCCCGAGGACCGCCGCAGCCAGCTGCTGATGGACCTGTCGCTGAACCTGAAGGGCGTGGTCGCGCAGCAGCTGATCCCGACCCCGGATGGCAAGGCCCGGCGGGTGGCGATGGAAGTCCTGCTGGGTACCCCGCTGGTGCAGGACTACATCCGCGACGGCGAGATCCACAAGCTCAAGGAAGTGATGAAGGAATCGGTCCAGCTGGGCATGAAGACCTTCGACCAGAGCCTGTTCGAGCTCTACCAGGCCGGCGAGATCAGCTACGAGGATGCGCTGCGCTACGCCGACTCGGCCAACGAGGTGCGCCTGCGCATCAAGCTGGCGCAGGGCGGCGATGCCCGCACCCTCTCGCAGGGGCTGGATGGCGTGGAGATCGCCGAGGCGCGCTGACCGTCCCGGCCGGCGGCACGCCCGCCACGCTAGAATGCGCGGCATGGATGAGCACGGCGAACGCTTCGGCAACCACCTGCTGATCGCGCTGCCGTCGCTGCGCGATCCGTACTTCGACCGCAGCGTCACCCTGATCTGCCAGCACGACGGCGACGGGGCGATGGGGGTGATGGTGAACCGTCCCTCCGAGTACACCCTGGGCGAGGTGTTCCGGCAGATGGGCATCGCCAGCGAGGATGCGGCACTGCAGGCCCAAGTAGTGCTGTCCGGCGGCCCGGTGCATCCGGAGCGCGGCTTCGTCCTGCACGATGGCGATCACGCCTTCGATTCCAGCCTGGAAGTCGCCGATGGCCTGTACCTGACCACCTCGCGCGACGTGCTGGAAGCGATGGCGCGCGGCGACGGCCCGCCGCAGGCGCTGGTGGCGCTGGGTTGCGCCGGCTGGGGCGAAGGCCAGCTGGAGCAGGAACTGGTCGACGACAGCTGGCTGCTGGTGCCCAACCGGACCGATGTGCTGTTCCAGCTGCCGATCGCGCAGCGCTGGCAGGCCGCGGCAGGGAGCATCGGCATCGATCTGCTCAACCACGCCAGCCACAGCGGACACGCATGAGCGAAGCCGCCGCCGCGCCGCAGATCCGTTCCGACGGCACCGTGCTGGGCTTCGACGTGGGCATGCGCCGGATCGGGGTGGCGGTGGGCAACGCCATGACCGGCGGCGCGCGCGCGGTGGCGGTGGTGGACGTGCGCGATGCCGGCCCCGAGTGGGCGCAGGTGGAGCGGCTGCTGCGCGAGTGGCGGCCCGATGGCCTGGTGGTCGGCGATCCGATGACCCTGGACGGCGGCGACCAGCCGATCCGCAGCGCCGCCCGCGCGTTCGCGCGCGAACTCCGCCAGCGCACGCATTTGCCAGTGGTGATGATCGACGAACGCAACAGCTCGCAGGAGGCGGCGCGCCGCTTCGCCGCCGCGCGCGCCGAGGGCCGCCGCAAGCGCCGCGATGCCGAGGTGCTGGACGCCGTGGCGGCGGCGGTCATCGTCGAACGCTGGCTGTCCTCGCCGCGCGATGCGCAGCTGGTGGACTGATCCTTCCCTTGTCACCCACTTCCGGATCCGCATGAACCCGCATAACGACGCCGACGGCCGCCTCCGCCACCTGCTGGACCTGGAGCGCCTGCCGCCTGCGCAGCTGGATGCGCTGCTGCGCCGCGCCCAGGCCTTCGTCGACGGTGCGCAGGCGCCTGCCGCGCTGGCCGGCGTGGCCGTGTGCACGCTGTTCTTCGAACCTTCCACGCGCACCCGCCTGAGCTTCCAGCTGGCGGCGCAGCGGCTGGGCGCGCACATCCTCAACTTCGATGCCTCCACCTCGTCGGCCACCAAGGGCGAGACCGACCTCGATACCTTCCGCACCATCCAGGCGATGGGCGTGCGCGGCTTCGTGGTACGGCACAAGGCCGATGGCGCGGTAGCCGCGCTGGCGGCGGCGGCCAATCCCGGCGTGGCGTTGCTCAATGCCGGCGATGGCCGCAGCCACCACCCCACGCAGGGCCTGCTGGACATGCTGACCCTGCGCCAGGCGAAGGGCGAGGACTTCTCGAAACTGAAGGTGGTGATCGTCGGCGACGTCAAGCACTCGCGGGTCGCGCGCAGCGACCTGCATGCGCTGCGGGCCCTGGGCTGCGGCGAGATCCGCGTGTGCGGACCGAAGTCGCTGCTGCCGGACGACGACACCCTGCACGGCTGCATCGTCAGCCACGACCTGGACGCCGCGTTGGACGGCGTGGACGCGGCGATGATGCTGCGCCTGCAGCGAGAGCGCATGGCCGAGGGCCTGGTCGATTCGCTGGACGACTACCACCGCGATTACGGCCTGACCGGGGCCCGCCTGCGCCGCGCCGCGCCGGATGCCATCGTCATGCATCCCGGCCCGATGAACCGCGGCGTGGAGATCAGCGACGCGGTGGCCGACGGCCCGCACTCGCGCGTGCTGGCGCAGGTCGGTAACGGCGTGGCGGTACGGATGGCGGCGCTGGAGGCGCTGCTGGCCGGCTGAATCAGCCTTCCGCCGCGTCCGCCGCCTGCAACTTGCGCTCCAGTTCGGCGCGGTGCGCGCGCACGAAGTCCAGGTGCTGTGGCGCCAGTTCGGCCGGCAGGTCCTTGAGCAGGCCGGCTTCCTGCGCGCCCAGCGCCATCAGCGTGGCCACCAGCGCTTCGCTGGTCTGCGCGTATTCGCGCGTGGTCATGCCGCCGCGGGCGATCGCCTCGCGCAGTGCGGGCGTGCTTTCGAGGCGCGCGATGTAGGCGGCTGTGTCCTCGGTCGACGCGTTCATCGCGCTGTCCAGCGTGCTGTCCGCCCGCTCTGCCGCCGCCAGCTGGCGGGTGGCCGCCAGGAACCGGTCCACTCGGGCCATATCGAGCTCGAACCCGTCGGTGCGGGCCGCGGCGGTCGCGGCTGGCGCCGTTGCTGAGGCAGGCGCGGCAGCGGTAGCGGCAGGCGCGTCCTGTCCGGCGCAGGCGGACAAGGCGATGGCGAGGGCGAGCGACAGGGAAAGGCGTGAGGGCATGAAAGCGGCATCTGGTGGAAGAAGGGCCGCGATCATGCGGGCACGCTGCCTCCACCTCAATGCCACGGATTTGGCCGCGGATCCGGCCAGTGCCTCAGCGCAGCAGCACCACGGTCGCCAGGCCGAGGAAGGTGAAAAAGCCCATCACGTCGGTGACGGTGGTGAGGAAGATGCTGCTGGCCAGCGCGGGGTCGTAGCCGGCGCGCTTCAGCGTCACCGGCACCAGCACGCCGGCCACTGCGGCGAACACCAGATTGCAGGTCAGCGCGACGAAGATCACCAGCGACAGCCCCACGCTGTGGAACCACGCCAGCACGATCAGCCCCAGCACCGCGCCCAGCACCAGCCCGTTGAGCAGCGCCACGCGGGCTTCCTTCCACAGCAGCGGCTTGATGTTTGACGCGCCCACCTGGCCCAGCGCCAGGCCGCGCACCATCAGCGCCAGCACCTGGGTGCCGGCGTTGCCGCCCATGCCTGCGACGATCGGCATCAGCACCGCCAGCGCCACCAGCTTGTCGATGGTTGCCTCGAACTGGCCGACCACGCTGGCGGCCAGGAAGGCGGTGCACAGGTTGATCGACAGCCATACCAGCCGCCGCCGCATCGCGCGCCAGACCGGGCTGAACAGGTCCTCGTCCTCGTCCAGGCCGGCCGCAGACAGCACCTGGTGCTCGGCCTGCTCGCGGATGATGTCGACCACGTCGTCGATGGTGATGCGGCCCAGCAGGATGTTGTTGTCATCCACCACCGGCGCGGAGATCCAGTCGTGGTCGGAGAACTGCCGCGCCACTTCGCTTGAGGTCTCGTTGACGTCGATGGCCGGCTGCTCGTCGTCCAGCAGCTGGTTGATCGGTGTGCCGGCCTCGTGGGTCAGCAGCGCCTGCAGCGCGATCCGGCCGAGGTACTGGTGGCGCTTGCTGACCACGTACAGGTGGTCGGTGTGGTCGGGCAGCTCGCCGCGCAGGCGCAGGTAGCGCAGCACCACGTCGATGGTGGTGTCGGCGCGCACCGTCACCACGTCGGGGTTCATCAGGCGGCCGGCGCTGTCCTCGTCGTAGGACAGCACCTGCTCCAGGCGCTCGCGGTTCTCGCGGTCCATCGACTTCAGGACTTCGTCGATCACCGTATCCGGCAGGTCTTCGACCAGGTCGGCCAGGTCGTCGATGTCCAGGCCTTCGGCGGCGGCGACCAGTTCGTCCTGGTCCATGTCCGCGATCAGGCCTTCGCGCACCTCGTCGCCGACGTGCACCAGTACCTCGCCGTCGTCCTCGGGATCCACCAGCCCCCACACCACGGTGCGCTTGCCCGGTGGCAGCGATTCCAGCAGGTTGCCGATCTCGGCCGGCGACAGGGTGTTGACCAGCCGCCGCACCGGGCCCAGCCGGCCGCTGTCCAGCGCGTCGCTGAGCAGGCGCAGCTGGCGCGCGGTCTTGTCGTGGCGGATGGGTTCGGCCATGCGCGGCGTCCGGTGGCGGAGTGGGCCGCGACCGGGGCATCGGTGGATGCCCTGCAAGCCGCAGCGGATCAGGCGTTCATAGTGCGGGCATTATCGCCTGCGGCGCTGCGAATGCCCACCCCGCGCGGGCGTGGTCTTCGGCGATTGTGCGGTTTGTCATTCCCGCCTTCGCGCGAATGACGGGCGGGAGCGAAGCGTTTCGTATTTCCCGCCCGGCTATGCCGGCACGTGCGCGGCCAGCCACGCTTCGATGCCGGCGCGGTGGCGCGCGCGCAGCAGCGCCGGGGCAGCGCCGCGCAGGCGGCCGAGATCGCAGCCGCGGATGGTGCGGCGCACCTCCAGCAGGGTGGCCGGGTGCAGGCTCAGTTCGGTCAGGCCCAGCGCCAGCAGCATCGGCACGAAGGCCGGGTCTGCGGCGATCTCGCCGCAGACCGTCACCGGCTTACCGCGGCGCTGGCCGGTGCGCACCACGTCGCGCAGCACCCGCAGCACCGCCGGATGCAGCGGCGAATACAGGCCGTCCAGCGCTTCGTTGGTGCGGTCCGCGGCGAGCAGGTACTGCACCAGGTCATTGGTGCCGATGGAGAGGAAGTCGCACAGGCCGACGAAGGTGGGCAGCGCCAGCGCCGCCGACGGCACCTCGACCATCGCCCCCAAGGGGATCTGCGCCGCGGTTTCGCGGCCTTCGGCGTGCAGCTCGCGCAGCGCTTCGTCCAGTGCACGGCGGACCGCATGCACCTCTTCGCCGCCGCTGACCATCGGCACCAGCACCCGCAGCGGCCCATAACCGGAGGCGCGGGCGATGGCGCGCAGCTGGGTGCGCAGCAGCCCGGCGCGCGCCAGCGACAGGCGCACGCCGCGCAGGCCCAACGCCGGGTTGGGCTCGTCGCGCAGGGCCAGCCCGGTCTTGTCGGCCTTGTCGGCGCCGAGGTCGAGGGTGCGGATGGTGACGGTGCGGCCGGTCATCGCCAGCACCGCGTCGCGGTAGGCGCGGAACTGCGCTTCCTCGTCGGGCAGTTCGCTGCTGCCGAGGAACAGGAATTCGGTGCGGTACAGGCCCACGCCAGCCGCCCCCAGCGCATGCGCCTCGGTGACGTCGCTGCGGGACTCCGCGTTTGCCCACAGCTTGATGTCGACGCCGTCCAGCGTGCGGGTGGGTTCGCGTCGCAGGCGGTTGAGCTGGCGGCGCTCGCGCCGCGCTTCGCCGACACGGCGATGGTGCTCGCGCAGGTCGGCTGCGTCCGGCTCCAGCACCACCAGGCCGCTGCCGCCGTCGATCGCCAGCACGTCGCCGTCGTTGACCTTCTGCAGCGCCTGCGCGGCGCCCACCACCAGCGGCAGGTGCAGGCTGCGCGCCAGGATCGCGCTGTGCGAGAGCGGGCTGCCGCCGGCGGTGATGACGCCAACCACGCCCTGCGCCTGCAGTTCCGCCAGTTCCGCGGGCGCCACGGTGTCGGTGACCAGGATCTCGCCGGAAGCCCCCTGCAGCGCCGCGCGTTGGCTGTGCAGGGCGGCATGCAGGCGGCCGATCACCTGGTCGATGTCGTCGATGCGGCTGCGCAGGTAGGGGTCGTCCATGCCCTCGAAGACCGCGGCGATGCGGTTGCGCTGCAGGCGCAAGGCGTAGTCGGCGGTGTACAGCCCGGTACGGATCAGCGCATCGATGCCCGACAGCAGTTCTGGATCGTCCAGCAGCAGCGCGTGCAGGTCGAGGAACTCGCCGATCTCCTGCGCCAGCGCGCCGTGCAGGCGCTCGCGCAGGCCACGCATCTCGGTGCGTACCGTGGCCACCGCGTCATGGAAGCGCGCAAGCTCAGGCTCCACCTCTTCCGGGGTGATGCGTGCCTCGTCGATGTCCAGCGCATGCGGCAGGCGCACGCGGGCCCGTCCAAGCGCGCTGCCGCGGGCGGCGGCGGTGCCGGACAGGATCTGGCGCATCAGCTGTCCTCGTCGAAGCGGCGCTCGAACAGCGCCGTCACCGCATCGGCTGCGGCCTGTTCGTCTTCGCCGTCGACGCGCAACACGACCTCGGCGCCGGGGCCGGCGGCGAGCAGCATGACGCCCATGATGCTCTTGGCGTTGACCTCGCGGCCGCGCGCTTCCAGCGTGGCCTGGCAGCGGAAGCCGGACAGCAGTTGCACCAGCTTGGCGGTGGCGCGTGCATGCAGGCCAAGGCGGTTGGTGATGGTCAGTTCGCGGCGGATCACGCGCGTGCTCCGCGGCGGGGGGAGGGGGGATCAGGCATCATCGATGATGGCTCCATTGCGCGAACCGGCGGCGGCCACCGACGGCAGATCGTCCAGATCCAGCTCCGCGTAGTTCATCACCCGCAGCAGCATCGGCAGGCTCAGCGCCGACACCCGCCGAACCGGCGTGCCGATCCGCGCCAGCTTGGCGGCGATATTGGCCGGGGTGGCACCGTACAGGTCGGTCAGCACCAGCACCCCGTGGCCGCCGTCGACCCGGCGCATCGCCGCGCTGGCCAATGGCAGCATCGCGTCGGGGTCGGCATCGAACGGCACCTCGAAGGCCTCGCAGGCCAACGGCAGGTTGCGAAGCAGGCGCGTGGCCACGGCCAGCAGCGCGCTGCCGACGCCTTCATGGGTGACGAGGAGGATACCGACGGACATCCCGCAAACTTAACAGACGCGGGTTATGCCGCGAAAGCGGGGGCGTCATCCGTCCTGTCCCCGTAGGAGCACCGCAGGGGCGCGATGCTCTTGGCGCGATCCGGCAAGCGCGGTCGCGCCCGTCCCGTGCGCCTACAACCGTGGCAGTCAGTCCAGCTCGCGGTGGTGTACCGCCACCTCCGCCCAGCCGCTTTCGCGGCAGTGGCGGGCCAGCCGCTCGGCGAGGTACACCGAGCGATGGCGGCCGCCGCTGCAGCCGAACGCGATGGTGGCGTAGCTGCGGGTTTCCGAACGCAGCTTCGGCAGCCAGCTGTCCAGGAAGGCCTGCACCTGGCCGGCGTAGGCGATCACGTCGGGCTCGGCGTCGAGGTGTTCGCGCACCTCCGGGTCGCGCCCGGACAGCGGCCGCAGGCGCGCGTCCCAGTGCGGATTGGGCAGCACACGGGCGTCGAACACGAAATCGGCATCGGGCGGCACCCCGTGCCGGTAGGCGAATGACTGGAACAGCAGCGACAGCCCGGTGCCCGACAGGCCGAACTCGGCCAGGATGCGGCGGCGCATCTGGTGGACGTTCAGCTCGCTGGTATCGATGCGGATGTCGGCGATCTGGCGCAGCGGCTTGAGCGCCTGCCGGTCCAGCGATATCGCGTCCGCCAGCACCAGCCCGAGGTGGCTGAGCGGGTGGCGGCGCCGGGTATCCGCATAGCGGCGCAGGATCACCTCGTCGCGCGCTTCCAGGTAGAGCAGGCGGGGATTGGCGCCCAGCGCGCCGACCTGCGACAGCGCGGTGGGCACCTCGGCCAGGTCGCCGAGGTTGCGGGCGTCGATGACCACCGCGATCTTCGACGGCGCCGATTCGCCGTTCTGCAGCAGGCGGACGAATTCCGGCAGCAATTCCGCCGGGAGGTTGTCCACGCAGTAATAGCCAAGGTCCTCCAGCGTGTGCAGCGCGCCGGACTTGCCGGAACCGGACATGCCGCTGACGATCAGCATGGTGGGCACTTCGCGTGCGTTCATTGCGCGGCGTGCTCCAGGAAATGGCTGTGGCGGGCCATGAACGCGGCGGCCGGGTCGATGCCCTTGCTGCGCAGGATATGCATGCGGGTGGCGGCCTCGGTGAGCACGGCCAGGTTGCGGCCCGCCATCACCGGGATGGTGATCATCGGCACGTCGAGGTCGAGCACGCGGCGGGTGCCGAGGTCGCCGGTCAGCCGTTCCATCCCGCCGGTGCTGGACTCCAGCGACGGCTTGCTCAGGTGCACGATCAGGCGCAGGTACTTGTTCCGCTTGACCGCGGTGTCGCCGAACATCTGCCGGATGTTGAGCACGCCCAGGCCGCGCAACTCCAGCATGTCCTGCAGCAGCTCGGGGCAGGCGCCGTCCAGCACGTCGGGGGCGATCTGGGTGAATTCGGGCGCGTCGTCGGCGACCAGGCGGTGGCCGCGGGTGACCAGTTCCAGCGCCAGCTCGCTCTTGCCGGAGCCGGATTCGCCGGTGATCAGCACGCCGATGGAGTAGATCTCCATGAACACGCCGTGCAGGGTGACCCGCGGCGCCAGCGTGCGCGCGAGGATGTACTGCAGGTGGTTGAGCAGTTCATGGCCGCGGCGCGGCGACACCCACAGGGGAGTGTCGGATTCCTCCGCGGCGATGCGCAGGTCTTCCGGGCACGACTGGCTCTTGCTGATAACCAGCGCCAGCGGGCGGAAGTCGATGATCTTGTGGATGGTCTCCCAGCGCTGGCGGGCGTCCAGCCCGTCCAGCCATTCCAGTTCCTCGGTGCCGAGGATCTGCACCTTGTTGGGGTAGATGGCGTTGAGGTAGCCCGCCAGCGAGGGCCGGCGGGCTACCGTGTCCACCGCTTCCAGCACGCGCTGGCCGCCGGTTTCCTGCCCGGCCACCCAGCGCAGCGACAGCCGCTCCTGCTGGTTGGCGAACAGCTCGGCGGCGGTGATGCGGGCGGCGCTCATGCGGTGCGGGGGGAGCGGAGGAGGGTCATCGGCGCGGGCTCAGTCGACCGTGCCCATGCGTGCCAGCCCTTCGCCGCGGCGCTGCTCGACCTGCTTTTCCTTGTGCTTGATCAGCTGCCGGTCCAGCTTGTCCACCAGCAGGTCGATCGCCGCGTACATGTCTTGGCCCAGGGCATCGGCGTGCAGCTTGCGGCCGGCCAGGGTGACGTTGGCCTCGGCCTTGTGGTCCGGCTTTTCCAGCCCGAGCTGGACGCGGATCTCGCAGTCGCCTTCGAAATGCCGGCCGAGCCGCTCGAAGCGGGTCTCCACGTAGCTGCGCAGGGCGGGCGTGACGTCCATCTGCTGGCCGTAGGTTTCGATCTGCATCTTGACCTCCTTCTGCTGTGGCCGCCGGCAGGGTGCCTGCGGCCGGGGTGACGCACCGGCTCAGCCGATGCGCATACGCTCGTGCGATGCCGGGATCTGCAGGGCTTCGCGGTACTTCGCCACCGTCCGCCTTGCCACCGGCACGCCTTCCGCCTTCAACGTATCGGCAAGCCGTGCATCCGACAAGGGCTTGCGCGGGTTCTCGCCCGCCACCAGCTGGCGGATGCGGTCCTGGATCGCGGTGCTGGACGCGCTGCCGCCGTCGTCGGTGCCGATGCCGGAAGCGAAGAAGTCGCGCAGCGCCAGCGTCCCGCGCGGCGTGCGCACGTATTTGCGGGCGATCGCGCGTGAGACCGTGGACTCGTGCAGGCCCAGGTCCGCGGCCACGCTGCGCAGGGTCAGCGGACGCAGCGCCTGCGGTCCGAATTCGAGGAACGCGGCCTGTTCGCGCACGAGGCAGCGCACCACCCGCAGGAGGGTGTCGGCGCGCGCCTCGAGGCCCTTCAGCAGCCAGCGCGCTTCCTGCAGGTGACCCCGCAGGTAGTCGGCGTCGCAGCTGCTGGCGTGCCGGATCATCTGCTGGTAGTCGCGCTGGATCGTCACCCGGGGCAGTGCGCCGCCCGCCAGCGCCACCTGCCACAGGCCCTGCTGGCGCCATACCACGCAATCGGGGCGGATGTAGCTGCCGGCGGGCAGTGCGCCGTGCTGGGCGCCGGGGCGCGGATCCAGCGTTCGCAACAGCTGCACCGCGGCCTCTGCCGCTGCCGGGGGACAGCCGAGCAGGGCGCTGACACCATCGATGCCTAGTTTTGGCAGCTGCGGCAGCGGGCCAGCCGCGATCGACAGCGCCAGCGCGCGCGCGGGCGTGTCCGCCGGCAGCGCCTGCAGTTGCAGGCAAAGGCACTCGCCCAGGTCGCGCGCGCCCACGCCGACCGGGTCGAACTGCTGGATGCGGTGCAGCACCGGCAGCATTTCCGCGGGCGTGGCGTCGATGTCCGCGCGCAGGCTGGCAGCCAGTGTGGCCAGGTCCTCGCGCAGGTAGCCGTCATCGTCGATGGCATCGATCAGGGCGATGCCGATGCGGGTGTCGCGCGGACTGAAGTGGCCCAGATGCAGCTGCCACAGCAGGTGGTCCTGCAAAGACTCCTCGGTATCGGGCTGCTCGACCTCGCTGCCGTCATCGCGTCCCGCAGGCGCGCTCCCGGAGGCCTGCCACTGTTCGGTGTCGGTCTCCCAGCGCTCATCCGGCGCGGGTTCGATATCGCCGGAGGCGGGTTCTGGCGATGCGGGTACTGCGCCGGCAGTGACTGGTGGGTCGACCAGCGCCCCGTCGTCCTGCCAGTCCAGCAGCGGATTGCTCGCCACTGCTTCGGCCACCTCCGCCTCCAGCTCCGCGGCGGAAAGCTGCAACAGGCGAATCGCCTGACGGAGCTGCGGGGTCAGGACCAGGTGCTGCTGCGTCGCGGGGGACAGGCGCTGCTTCATCCGCGCCCAGCATATCGCCCGTGGCGCTAAAAAACCGTGGCCGGCGGTGGGCGATGCCCCGGCCGTCCCGGCGCGTTACAGGCGGAAGCTGTCGCCCAGATAGACCCGGCGCACGTCCGGGTTCTCCAGCAGTTCGGCGGGTGCACCCTGCGCCAGCACGGCCCCGTCGGCCAGAATGTAGGCGCGGTCGCAGATGCCCAGCGTCTCGCGCACGTTGTGGTCGGTGATCAGTACGCCGATGCCGCGCTGCTTGAGATGGCGGACGATACGCTGGATTTCGTTCACCGAAATCGGATCGACGCCGGCGAAGGGTTCGTCCAGCAGGATCATGCGCGGCTTGCCGGCCAGCGCGCGGGCGATTTCCACCCGGCGGCGTTCGCCACCCGACAGGCTGGCGCCCAGCTGTTCGGTGACGTGGCCGATCTGCAGTTCATCCAGCAGGGCGCTGAGTTCGTGCTCGCGGCCGTCCTCGTCCAGGTCCGGGCGCAGCTCCAGCACCAGCCGGATGTTGTCGGCCACGCTCAGCTTGCGGAACACCGACGGCTCCTGCGGCAGGTAGCCCAGGCCCAGCTTGGCGCGTGCGTACATCGGCTGGTCGGTGATGTCCTTGCCGTCCAGCACGATGCGGCCGGCGTCGGCCGGCACCAGTCCGACGATCATGTAGAAGCAGGTGGTCTTGCCGGCGCCGTTGGGCCCGAGCAGGCCAACCACTTCGCCCGGCGCCAGGGTCAGGCCGAAATCTCGGACCACCTCGCGCGAACGGTAGCGCTTGCGCAGACCTTCCGCGGACAGCATCAGGGCGTGCCCTTGCCGCTGGCCTGCGCCGGCTTCGGCAGGATCCGCATCTTGACCCGGCCGCCACCGGTGCCGCCGCCGCTTTCCAGCTGGCCGGTCCTGAGGTTGTAGACCACCCGCTCGCCGCTGAGGCTGCCGCGTTGCTGGGCGATGCTGACGTTGCCGGTGAACACGATCACCTCGTTGCGCATGTCGTAATCGACGTTGTTGGAGCGCGCGTCGATATGGTCGCCGTCGTCCATTTCCTGCTGCAGGCGCACGCCGCCGCTGAACTGCGCGCGGCTGGGCTTGCCGGCCACTTGGGTGACCACCGCCTTCTCGGCGACGATACGCAGGCTGCCCTGGGTGATGGTGGCCTGTCCGCTGAAGGTGCAGGTGGCGTTCTCGCCCAGGCCGCAGTCGCTGCGTGCAGCTTCGATGTCCATGGGCTGGTTGCGGTCGGAGGTGCGCGCAACGGCGGTGCCGGCGGCCAGCAGGGCCAGCGCCAGGACGGTGGCGGCGAATTCAGTCGTGCGGGACATAGTGGGTGCGTACCTGCGAGAGAAGCGAGACCTGCTGGCGGTCGAAGTCCGCCTCCAGACCGGTGCCGCGCATTGTAAGTCCGGGCCGGGTCACGGTGACGGCGGCGGTGGAGCGGGCGCGGTTGCGCTCCAGGTCCAGCGCCAGCCAGTCGGTTTCGATGCGGGTGGGCGGCGGGGCGTCGGCCGGGCTGTCCGCGCGCACCTGGCCGCGCAGTTCCAGCAGGTCGCCGCCGGCGGGGACGAAGCCCTGCTGCGCCACCACGTTCCAGTAGCGGCCCAGTCGGTCCGGCACCAGGAATTGCGGGGTGGCGAGGGTCATGGTGCGGTCGGCCGGGTCGCGCTGCAGCATCGGGCCGCGCAGGGTGAAAGACTCCTTGCCCTGCTTGTCCAGCGCGGTGATCTCGTAGTCGCGCAGCACGTAGTCCGGGCGGGTGCGCAGCACGCCGTCGTCGGCCGGGTGCGACATCCGCCACACCGACCAGCCGGTGGCGATCGCGCCCAGCAGCAATGCCAGCGTTAGGGGCAGGCGCCAGTTCACGGGTGCTCACCGTGTTCGAGCAGCGCATCGATGCGGCCCTGCGCATGCAGCAGCAGGTCGCAGGCGTCACGCGCCGCGCCCTCGCCACCGCGATGCGGGGTGACCCAGTGCGTGGCCGGCAGTACCCACGGGTGTGCGTTGGCCGGAGCGATGGCCAGGCCGACCGCGCGCATCACCGCCAGATCGGGCAGGTCGTCGCCCATGAAGGCGGCCTGGTCCATGCCGATGCCCATGTCCGCGGCGATGCCGCGCATGCAGTCCAGCTTGCCGCGCTCGCCGATGTGCAGGCGTGCCACCTTCAGCTCGCGGCCGCGCGCCAGGGTGACTTCGCTGCGGCGCGCGCTGACCAGCGCCACCTCGATTCCGGCTTGGCGCAGCAACACCAGGCCCAGCCCGTCCTGCACGTGGAAGCGCTTGTGCTCGCGGCCGTCGCTGTCGAACTGCAGGCCGCCGTCGGTCAGGGTGCCGTCGACGTCGAAGCCGATCAGACGGATCCGCGCGGCGCGTTCGAGGACGTCGGCGGGGAATATTGGCATCGTCATCACACCACCCGCGCGCGCAGCAGGTCGTGGATGTTGAGCGCGCCGACCAGTCGGCCGTCACCGCTGGTGACCAGCAGCGCATTGATCTGGTGCGCCTCCATCAGCTGCGCGGCTTCCACCGCCAGCGCGTCGGCGTCGATGGTGCGCGGGGTGCGGGTCATCACCGCGTCGATACGGGTGGCGCGCAGGTCCACCTGCGCATCGTCCAGGCTGCGGCGCAGGTCGCCGTCGGTGTACAGGCCCAGCAGGCGGTCGTCGCCATCGACCACCGCGGTCATGCCCAGCCGCTTGCGGCTCATTTCCATCAGCGCTTCGCTGATGCTGGCATCGGGCGCCACCTTTGGCACGTCGTCGCCGACGTGCATGACGTCGGTGATGTGCAGCAGCAGGCGCCGGCCCAGCGCGCCGGCCGGGTGGGAACGGGCGAAGTCGTCGGCGGTGAAGCCGCGCGCTTCCAGCAGCGCCACCGCCAGCGCGTCGCCCATCGCCAGCGAGGCGGTGGTGCTGGAGGTGGGTGCGAGCTTGAGCGGGCAGGCTTCCACCGGCACCGCCACGTCCAGGTGGACGTCGGCCTCGCCGGCCAGGGTGGATTGCGGCCGCCCGGTCATCGCGATCACCGTGTTGCCCTGGCGCTTGAGCGCCGGCAGCAGCAGCAGCAACTCGTCGCTTTCGCCGGAATAGGACAGCGCCAGCAGCACATCGGCGTCGGTCACCATGCCCAGGTCGCCGTGCGCGGCTTCGCCCGGATGCATGTAGAACGCGGGCGTGCCGGTGGAGGCCAGGGTGGCGGCGATCTTGCGCGCCACGTGCCCGGACTTGCCCATGCCAGTGCAGACCACCCGCCCGCGACAGGCCAGCATCGCCCGGCAGGCGGCGCTGAACGCGCCGTCGACGCGTGCGGCCACTGCCGCCAGGGCGTCGGCTTCCACGGCGAACACGCGGCGGCCGCTGGCGGCGAAATCGAAGCTGTCGGGCTGGGCGGACATGACGGGCGCTCGGCGGGTTTCCGCTAAACTGGGCCGTTCAGTTTACGCGAGTCCCCCTGCCAGCCCATGAACGCCGACACCATCCGCCAGCTGATCGAATCCGGCCTGCCCGGCGCCCGCGCCGAGGTGCATGGCGAAGACGGCGTCCATTTCGAAGCCATCGTGGTCTGCGCCGCCTTCGCCGGCAAGCTGCCGCTGGCCCGCCACCGCATGGTCAATGCCACCCTGGGCGCGCTGATGGGCCGCGAGATCCACGCCCTGCAGCTGAAGACCCTGACTCCCGAAGAGGCGGCTGCCTGATGCAGAAGATCGTGGTCGGCGGCGGCGCCCGCCTGGCGGGCGAGGTCCGCATCTCCGGTGCCAAGAACGCGGTGCTGCCGATCCTGTGCGCCACCCTGCTGGCCGATTCGCCGGTGCGGATCACCAACGTGCCGCGCCTGCACGACGTGCTGACCACGGCCAAGCTGCTCGCCGGCCTGGGTGCCGGCGTGGCCCACGAAGCCGACGCGATGACCGTCGACCCGCGCAGCGTCAACAGCCACGTCGCGCCGTACGAACTGGTCAAGACCATGCGCGCTTCGGTGCTGGTGCTGGGCCCGCTGCTGGCCAAGCACGGTGTGGCCGAAGTCTCGCTGCCCGGCGGCTGCGCGATCGGGTCGCGCCCGGTCGACCTGCACATCAAGGGCCTGCAGGCGCTGGGCGCGAAGATCAGCGTCGACCATGGCTTCATCAAGGCGAGCTGCGATGGCCGCCTGAAAGGGGCGCGCCATGTGTTCGAGCTGGTCAGCGTAGGCGCCACCGAGAACGTGCTGATGGCCGCCGCGCTGGCGGAGGGCACCACGGTGCTGGAAAACGCGGCGATGGAGCCGGAGATCGTCGACCTGGCCGACTGCCTCAACGCGATGGGCGCCCGCATCACCGGGCATGGCTCGGCGCGCATCGTGGTGGAAGGCGTGGAGCGGCTGCACGGCTGCGAGCATGCGGTGGTCGCCGACCGCATCGAATGCGGCACCTTCCTGGTTGCCGCGGCGATGACCGGTGGCCGCGTCACCGCCACCCATGCGCGCGCCGACACCATGGACGCAGTGCTGGACAAGCTGCGCGAAGCCGGCGCGGAGGTCACGGTCGAATCCACCGCCGATGCCGGCGACCGCATCACCGTCGACATGCACGGCAAGCGCCCGCGCGCGGTGAACATCACCACCGCGCCGCACCCGGCCTTCCCCACCGACATGCAGGCGCAGTTCATGGCGCTGGACTGCGTGGCCGACGGCGTGGGCGTGGTCAACGAAACCATCTTCGAAAATCGCTTCATGCACGTCAACGAACTGCTGCGCCTGGGCGCGGACATCCGCGTGGACGGCCATACCGCGGTGGTCCGCGGGGTGGAGCGGCTGACCGGTGCGCCGGTGATGGCCACCGATCTGCGCGCCTCGGCATCGCTGATCCTGGCGGGGCTGGTGGCGGAAGGCGACACCACCATCGACCGCATCTACCACCTCGACCGCGGCTACGAGAACATCGAAGCCAAGCTGTCTGCACTGGGCGCGAGCATCCGGCGGGTCGACTGAATCGCGCGCGCCGCGACGGTCAGTCTGCCAGCACGTGCCCGGCCGCCCGCAGGGTGGCCAGCGCGCGCGGCAGGTCCGTCGCCTTCACCAGCAGGTAGTCGGTGTCGAAGGTGCTGACCGCGAAGATGCCGATCCGCGCCTGCGCCAAAGGCGCCAGCAAGGCCGCGAGGATGCCCACCTCGTCGAACGCGAACGGGCCGTGCAGCTTGAGCGTGCGCCATCCGCCGTCCAGCTTCGGCGCCGGCGGTGCCACTGCCTGCGGGCACACGATCGAGAGCTCGTCGGCCGTCCGCGCTACCGAAACGAAGCCTGAAGCCTCCAGCACGCCGGCCGGCACCGGCGCATCGGCAGGCAGCCGCGCGATCACGTAGTCCTGCGGCAACAATGAAAGGCGCATCGGCATGCAGGAGTCCTGTCGGATTGGTCCGTCGGCTCAGGCGGCGAGGTACGACAGCGCGTAGCCCACCCACATCGTGGCCAGCAGGGCGAAGCCGGCAAGGAACACGGTGAACCGGTGCATCACCCGGTTGTAGCTGCACTGGATCGCGCTGTGGACAATCCGCAGGCCGACGAACAGCCAGGCTGCGGCCGGTAGCCATCCGGGTACGTGGGTGGTGGCGAGCGCAATCGCGCACAGGGCGTAGAACAGCACCGGCAGCTCGAACAGATGGTTGTAGTTGTCGGAAGCGCGGGAGTCCTCCAGCCGCTTCACGCGCTCCGCCGACAGTGCCACCGCCTGCGGGGGGATCCGCCGCGCGCGCATTTCGGCGATGCGCACCGCCAGCATGCGCAGGCCCACCACGAAGGTGAGTATTGCCAGCGCCGCGCAGGCGGCGACCAGGTGCTGTTCCCGACCCATCGATTTTCCCCGTTGCTGGAACCGTGATTGCGAAGCCCGCCTGCGGCCGCGTCAGCGCGCGGCCCACGCCAGGCACAGCGCGCCGGCTGCCGACAGTACCACCCAGGCAAGGTGGCGGCCGCGGGTGAACAGCAGCGGGAGCACGCCGCAGGCAAGCAGGCACCAGCCCAGCGTACGCGCGATCACCGCGGCGGGCGGGGCATCCCCGAGCTGCCAGAGCACCGCGCTGATGCCCAGCGCCAGCAGCGTGGTCAGGTGCCAGGCGAAGCGCAGGGTGTTGCGGGTGAAGGCGGAACCACCGAACAGCGGCGGCAGCTCGCGGCGGAACAGCCGGACCAGGATGTAGCGCTCGCCCAGCACGGAATGGACCAACCCCAGGAGGGCCAGCAGCAGCGCGGCGATTTCAAGCATGTGGTCCTTCCCCAGTGGCGCCGCGTGTGACGGAAGAGGCATGCGGGCCGTCCGTCGGCTGATTGGTGCCATCGCGGGTTGCCGCGTCGGCGATCGCGGAGGCATCGATGCCTTCCGCGCGGGGCCCGCGCCATGCAACCCGCTGGACCGCACAACCCGCCCTGAGCGTGTTGTGGACTTCGGCCCGGCGATCGGTTTCAACCAGCAGGAGATCGACCTGCTCCCGGGGCGCGCTGGAGTCCACCCGGGCGGAATAGACCACGGACTCGGCACCGAGACCCACGCCGTTGAATTGGGCGGATGCAACCACTTCGCAACCCGAGATCGGGATGCCGAGGCGGGCTGCCTCCCGGTAGAGATCATTGCAGTAGCAGGTGGCAAGCGCCGCCATCAACAGCTCGCCGCCGTTCGTGGCGCTGCCGGGCCCCGAGGCCTTGGCAGAGACGGCCAGCCGCTGGATGGCGCCTGCAGTGCGAAGCTGCACCTCGTGGCCGTCCGGGTTGTTGCGGATATAGGCTGAAATCTGCATGCAGGAGCCTCCTTCCCGAGCGGCCATGTACCTGGTTTGGCCGGGCCGGAAGGCGTCGGCCGTGGAAGACGTCAGGCCTCGTTGCGACGCAGGCCAATGAGCACCGCGGAAACCACGCCGATGAAGAGAAACGGGAGTGCAGCCCACAGCGGCCATGAACCGTGGAATGAGGTCAGTAGAAACGTGGCTCCCATCGAGGTGATCAACAGGGCGAGTGGGAACGCGATGCGATCATTCGCCGTGATCCCGGGCCAGCCCAGGAATCGAAACACCCGGGTGCGTCCGGGTGCACGGTGGAATATCGCGACAAGCAGTGCGCTAATCCCTACCACGGCCACTGTTGCGCCAATCAAGAAGGCGACGGCGTCCATCGATATCTCCTGTGAAGTACGTGATCTGGATGTGGGCTGCGCCGATGGGCAGGGATCGTCAGCAGGCAGCTGCTGGCCAGCCAACGTAAACCATCCGCGACGTAGACCCCAATATGCCCGAAGACGCGGCTGTGAAGCGATGGACATGCCTCGTTCCGTGGAGATGGGCTGGAACGAGGCGTCGGCTTGGACGAATAGTCAGCGCCCAAAGCGCTCGCTGACCGGTGAAAAATAAGAGAGGGCGAGGATTGCACCCCAGATCAGGGTCGCAGCCTCATTCAGTGAAGCCTCGAGCCCTGAGGACAAAGAGGAGCCCAGGAATGGCCAAGCAGCCAAGCCTGCGACCGTAGTGTAGAGCGACAGGGTGCGCCCCCATGCCTTGTATTTGAATAGTCCAGCCAGCCCCGTGACGACAGCGACGAGGAAACCCAACAACAACGTTATGACTTGCCATGAGGGGTGCGCTGCGGCGGTCTCGGCGTCAAACGCGGCGGCCAACGACGTTGAATGGCCAGAAAGGGTCGCTGCGATTGCAGCGAACGCAATGAGGATGACGTACAACCAGAGAATTTTTTGGAAGCGAATATCCGTCATTGGGTGCTTACACCTGAGGTAAGGCGCGCCACGAAGCGGTCTCGGCTTGAACGAATTGCTAGGCGCGCCGCGATAAGGCTGGCCGGACAACCCTGACTGCAAACCCGATCAGAAGAGCCACCAGGAAGCCAAAGCCTGTAAAGAGCGCAAATGCTTTGGTGATGGCGGGTTCGGGTGGCCCGCCTTCCTGAATAAAGCAAACCGCATAAAACACTGCACACGTGGCAAGTCCGCTGACTGCTGATGCCAGCCAGAAATTCCGTATGCGCCAGTGGCTGGTACAAGCCGCCAAGACTGCAACAACAAGCAACACGACTACGCCTTGGGGAAGAGACGACATCCGAGAATTCCTTGTCTAGCGCCTAACACCTTATGTCTTGAACACTCCCTACTCTAGGTGCCGAGAGCCCGGCGTGCGTGCCCGATAACGCCTCGGTGTCAGCACCACCGTAATTCAGC
>JAANMY010002145.1_pt1 | contig 19484 bp, 12 predicted proteins | sample 7279691 | NCBI WGS metagenome assembly JAANMY01 (sample SAMN14094543, study PRJNA606508) | bioreactor metagenome | isolation source: A lab-scale SPAN reactor treating ammonium-rich wastewater day 388 | place: Ireland: Galway | collected 2018-02-07
GCACCGGCGTCTAACGCCGCCTGCACAGTAGCCGCATCCGCGTTGGAGTGCCCCAGGCAGACAATCACCTTTAACGCGGTCAGCTGTTTGATCTGGGCCGTGCTAACGTTCTCCGGCGCCACCGTAAGCAGTTTAATGCCTAAATCGGTACGGCCATATAATGCCAACTCCTGCGCACTGAGCTCGCGGATGTGCTGGGGCGGATGTACGCCTTTTTTCGGCAGCGATAAATGCGGCCCTTCAAAATGCACACCGATAATGCCGGGTTCATCAGCCGCCATGGCCCCGGCTATCGCATCAGCTGCCTGTTGCATCACCTCGATGCTATCGGTAATCACAGTCGGCAGCATGGCAGTGGTGCCAAAACGGGCATGCGCCGCCAGCATAGTACGCAGGCTTGCCACGGTGGGCGTACTGTTAAACAGCACCCCGCCGCCACCGTTTACCTGGATGTCGATAAAACCCGGCACCAGCATGCCGGCGGTGATATCACCACTGGCAGGGTTAATGGCCTGCACCAGGCCGTTGTCGATGACAACGCTAACATTTTCCCGCCAGTGATGGCCGTCAAACAGCCGGCTGACATTCAGTTGCTGCATAATTTACAACCTTCTTTAAACCGTTTTCGTTACTTTATTCAGCCCCGGCGGTGCATCCGGATTAATGCCACGGCTGCGTGCGACCACTTCCACATCAAGATAGAACCGTTGCAGCACTAACAGCGGCAGCAACCGCGGATGAGCACTAATACCCCGATGATGCAGCTGCACCACAGCCGCACCGCGCCGGGTTACCTCGGCTATTTGTGCCTGGTGCGCGCCTAAGCTTTCATCTTCTACAGTCACATCGACAATAGCAAACTGATTTTTTACCAGCGTAACCGGGCCGTGTAAAAACTCGGCGCTGGAAAAAGCCTCGGCATGAATGCCACACACCTCTTTTAGCTTCAGCGCAATTTCACGCGAAATGGCATAGCCCAGGCCACGGCCCAGCACCACTAAATGCGCCACTGCGCCAAGTGCCTCGGCTTTAAGCTGTGCTGGCAGAGCAATAGCCGCCCGCAGGTTTTGCGGCAACTGCGCTAGTGCCTGCTGTAGCTCATGGTTGCCTGACCACACCGACACCAATTGCAAAATAGCACTTAGGGTTGCCAGGTAACTTTTGGTTGCCGCTACCGCTTTTTCTGCGCCAACATGCAGCGGCAGCACAAAGTGCGCTTGCTCTGCCAGCGGCGAGCTGGTGTCATTGACCAGTGCGACCACCATAGCGCCACTGCGCTTGGCCATGTCAACCTGCGCCAGAATATCCGGGCTGCGGCCAGATTGTGAAATGACCAGCACCAGCGCATCAGCCAGTTGCAGTTCTCTGTTGTACACACTGGCGATAGAGGGTGCGGCAGCAGCCACCGGCAAGCCCAGTTCAATCTCTATCAGGTATTTGGCAAACACACCGGCATGATCAGAGGATCCTCGTCCTACCATATAAACAAAACGCGGTTTACGTGCCTGAATTTGCGCCACCACTTGCGCGACTACGCCGGCATTAGCCGTTAATTGTTCGGCGATGCGCGTTGGCGCTTCTGCGGCTTCTTGCGCCATGATACTGTTGTACATAACTTTATTTACCTATAACGAGAGTGCGATAGACTGCGCCGAACCGCTTTGCCGGGCAAACCAGATAGCGCCAAGCTCCGGTGTTTGCAGGGCCGGAGTGACCTGTTGTTGAATATCTGCCGGCAGATAAGGCAGTAACTTCGGTGCCAGGCCGCCAATTAAAGACAATCTTGGCGGGTTGGCTGTCAGCAGCCGCCGGGCGATGGCAGTAATAAAACCGGCGCCTTGCGTAATGAGCTCAATAGCAGTGTCATCGCCCGCCTCGGCTGCCGTAAACACCAGCGGGGCAAAACGGGCATAAGTAGTAGGCGTGGCATGCATAAAATGCGACACCAGCGCCATCGTATCCTGCACAGCTAACTGCTGCTGGAGCAAGCCGGTCATTAACGTGGGCGGCGCCAGCTGATCCAAACTCAGTAGCACCTTATGCAGCAGCTGCATACCAAACCAGGCACCGCTGCCGTTATCACCGTACGGAAACCCGTGGCCACCTACTTCAATGATCTGGCCATTGACCGCCGCCAGGCCACAGGAGCCGGTACCAATAATAATGACTGCGCCATCCTGGCCCTGATGTGCGCCCATGCAGGCAATGTGTAAATCACTGGTCAGGTGCAAGGCTTTAAACGGGTGCTGCCAGTCACTAAACATTTTAAAATACTGCGGTACATTTAAGCCGGCCAAACCAGCGCCTACTGTCAGCCTTGCCATATCGTTAAACGCCAGGCCAGCGCAGGTCAGTGCCTGCTGGGTGGCACTGATAATAGAGTCTGTGGCCGTTTTCATGCCGCGCAGCGGGTTAGCCGGCCCGGATAAGCCTTCTCCCAATACCTGCTGATCGGCGGAGACAATCACCACCCGGCATTTGCTGCCACCACCATCAATCCCCAGATATAACGGCGTATCGCCACCGTGCGCTACACTCATCCTGTCCACCCCTTACACTCTTTGCTTAAATACGCTGCGCGTTTCGCTTATTGCCGCTTTTTACCTTACACTTGGTACTGCACGATAAAATTGACAGCGTTGTCATTTTTACAAATCAGCATATAATAAATCTGACAAATAACAAGTGCCTTGTTTAAAAAATACACTTAAAGGGAATGCCAATGCGTAAGTTACTGCTTGTTTTGCTCTGTTGTTACCTGCCCTCTGCCGCCGGTTTTACCCAGTCGCAACTGGCCGACTTTGCCGCCAACAGCAGCCTGCATTATCAGCTGCTAAGCAATCAACTGCCCGAACCCATGCAGTTTAACGCGGCACTGGTGCTGCGCAATGGCTCCAACATCGCCCTGCCTGCCGGCGAACACAGCTGGCAGCTGTATTTTCATCTTATTCGCCGCATTGACACCACAGAGCAGCAAGGCCTGCTGATTGAGCATGTGCAGGGCGATTTACACCGGGTGCGCCCACTGAGTAGCTTTTCTGGCTTGTTGCCACAGCAGCAACTGGCACTGCCGTTTAGCTCGGCACCCTGGATGGTGAGTTACAGTGACTTTATGCCACGCGCTTTTATCGTGGCTGAAGGTTTAACGGCGGAAATTATTGCCAATACCGATAGTGAGCACTTCGCCGACTTTGTGCTGCCGTTAACCGCGCCGGTGCAGCTGCAGCGTCATTTGGACGATGGTGCCGATTTAGTGCCAATAATTGACGCAGCCAGCCGTTTTGCCCATAACCAGGCGCTACTAACAGACTCGGCTAAGCTACCAAGCCAGCAGCGGGTTATTCCAACGCCAAAACAGGCGCGCTTTGGCAAAGGACAAGTAAAATTTGACAGCCAATGGCGGCTGAATTTTGCTGGCCGTTTAAGCAGCGAGGCGCAGTATCTGCAGGCGCAATTATTGACTTACGGTATTCAGTTAACCAACAACAAAGACGGTGCACAGCACAAAGCGGCTGAACTGAGCCTGCGTATCGCTGCCGATAACACCATCGCGCCGGAAGGCTATCAGCTTAACATCAGCGATAAAGCCATTAGCATTGTCGCCGCCGACAATGCCGGCGTGTTTTACGGCATTCAGACCTTACTGGCACTGGCTAAACCCGATCACAACAGTCTGTTGCTCAGCAAAGCCAGTATTAGTGATGCGCCCCGCGCCAGCTGGCGTGGCATGCATTATGATATGGGCCGCAATTTTCACGGCAAAGACGTCACCTTGCGCCTGATAGACACTATGGCGCGTTATAAGCTCAACAAACTGCATCTGCATTTAACCGAAGATGAAGGCTGGCGCTTGCAAATACCCGGCTTGCCAGAGCTTACCGACATAGGTGCCACCCGCTGTTTTGATTTAACCGAGCAGCGCTGCCTGCTTACACAACTGGGAACTGGCCCGCATGCCGATGGCTCGGGCAATGGCTATTACAGCACGGCAGATTTTATTGACATACTGCAATATGCCAAAGCGCGCCATATCGAGGTGATCCCGGAGATTGACCTGCCTGGCCATGCCCGCGCCGCCATTATGGCCATGCAGGCCCGCTATCAGCGCTTGATGGCCGCTGGCCAAAACGATGCCGCCGAACAATTTTTGTTGTCCGATCCACAGGACAGCTCACGTTATTTAAGCGTGCAAAATTATACCGACAACGCCGCTAATGTCTGCCTGGACTCTACCTATGCTTTTGTCGATAAAGTGTTGTACGAGCTGCAGCAACTGTATCGCCAGGCGGGCAGCAGTTTGCGGGTGTTTCATATGGGTGGCGATGAAGTCGCCGAAGGCGCCTGGCTGGGTTCACCTGCCTGTCAGGCGTTGTTTAGCCAGCCTGATAATGGCATTGCCGGTGTTGCCGATTTAAAACCCTATTTTGTCCGCCAGGTAGCCAAACTCAGCGCCGCACGTGGCCTGCAATTGGCAGGCTGGGAAGACGGCTTAATGTATGACCGGCAAAACACCTTTGATCGCAGTCAGTTTGCCAACAGCGCAGTTATCGCCAATGCCTGGGACAATATTTGGGAATGGGGCGTAGCCGACCGTGCTTACCGGCTGGCCAATAATGGTTATCAGGTGGTGTTGTCGCCGGGTACCCATTTGTATTTTGACCACCCGCACGAAGCCCACCCACAGGAGCGCGGCTATTACTGGGCCACACGCTTTAGCAGTCTGGATAAGGTATTTGGCTTTATGCCGGATAATTTGTATGCCAATGCCGACAGTACCCGTCGCGGTGAGCCGATTGCCGATCTGGAACGGCTGCTGGGCCGGGCACTGCCCAAACTGCAGCGGCCGGAAAATATCCTTGGTATTCAAGGCCAGGTTTGGAGCGAAACCATTCGCACCAGCGCGCAGCTAGAGCAGATGATTTACCCCAGGTTACTGGCACTGGCCGAACGCGCCTGGCATAAAGCCACCTGGGAACACACCGGCGATGCTGCTGCACGCCAACAAGACTTTTCTGCTTTTGCCAAACGTATCGCTGAGATAGAACTGACGCGCCTTACGGCAAACGGCAGTAGCTTTTATCTGCCACCACCCGGGGTTAAACAGGAACAAAGGGTGATCAGCGCGAATGTGGCCTGGCCAGGCTTAAGTATTGAGTACAGTCTGGATCAGGGAGCCAGTTGGCAGCCATACCAGCAGCCATTGTCGCTAACAAACAAGGATATCTGGTGGCGTAGCCGTTATCAGCAACAAACAAGCCGGCTGGTAAAACTACAAGGGTTATAACAGGATAAGCGCAGGCAACACCGCTGGTATTTGCCTGCGCGCTTTAGATAAAACGGCGGCCTTAACCGGCTTCAGCGATGCGCTTAACCAGTTTTTGCGTGTGTTGCAGTGACATCAGCTGGGCATAAATGGCGGTTAAGTAACCGTTTTTACGCAGTTCGATGAAGGTTTCATCGCTTAATTCATTCAGCTTCTTTTCGTCGATTAAGAAAATGCCGTTAATGCGACGCTCAGTGCCATTGATATTCAACGTCAGGGTTTGCTCTTTTATCAGCTCCAGGCTTTGCAGTTTTTCGACGAAATTGCGCGTAACCATGCCCATATCCAGGTATTCGGCCATTTGCTGCTTACGCTGGGTTAAAAACTCACTTTCGCTGCCATCTTCGTTAAATAACGGGTTACCGTCGGCCTGGCTCACACGCTCAGAAGCTTCATCTAATGCCACCATTAAACGGTCGCCATCCGGCTTATCTTTTACCAGCACCAGCGGGTAGTTGCGAACGGCGCGCGGCACGTAAAGCGCCTGCCACTCATTACCCTGCATAAACAGGTTTTGCTGTGCGGCTAAACCCAGCATGGCTACCGGCTGGAAGCCGTCATTGGCTTTAACAAAAACAATCGGAAATTCTGCGCCGGCCACGACAAACTCATGCACCACCACCGGCAGCATATGCTCGCCACTGATATGAGAAAAGGCATTGGTATTGTTAATCTTGGTTGCACTGTGCTGGTCTTTATTTAGCGGCACAATTTTTGGTGTTGAAGTCATAAACTACTCTTTAGTCTGTTCTTGGATTTGAGAAGTGCTGATAGCAAAAATTATTATCATCATAGCGCTGCAGGCTATCAGCAGTGCGGACTTATCATGCGCTAAGTTAGCACTGCGATCAACAGCTAGTCTGTGTATAACAACAGCCCAGACAGCAAGTCGCTATACCAGCAGTTATTTTTTTGCAAATCATCACATTTGACAACGCTGTCAACACGCAGTACAACAGTAGAAACGCAATATATTGGATTTGCCTTGAGTCAGCCAATGCCCTTAACCTCGCTGGCGAGCCTGCGCCTTATGCTACGCCGTGGCCAACTTAATGAAGTCGAAGCGCAGTGCCGGCACTTGCTAAATAAGCCGCCAGCAGAGCACGACATCTGCGTCTTGCTATTTCAGTTGCTTAGTCAGCAACGCCGTTTCAGTGAATTACTGGAACTGAGTCAACAACTGACCAGCCAACAGCCTGAGTTGCTGATTGCCTGGCAAGCACAATTACAGTGTCTGCGCCAATTGCAACGACATGCAGAAGCTATCAGTATCAATGAGCGCTTGCTACAACGCTTGTCGCACGTTGCCGAGCTTTGGTTATTACAAGGCATCCTGCTAAAAGATAGCGGGCAGCTGGATGCAGCCTTAACCCACTTACAGCAGGCCATTCTTTTGCAACCAAGGCTGTTTGAAGCCTATTGGCTCAGAGCCGATTTACTGAAAACCCCAACCGCGGCCGATATCAGGCACATGCAGCAATTGGCAACCACTTGTCGCAATGATAGTGAAGCCGCGCAGCTACACTACGCACTGGCCAGTGCGCTGGAGCGGCAACAGCAGTTTGCTGCCAGTTTTGCCCAGCTACAGCTTGGTGCCGCAGCAAAAAAACGCAGTTTACGCTACAACCATCAGCAGGAGCTGGAAGAATACCAGGCGCTGATGCAGACGTTTACTGAACCGTCACCGTTCACGCCGATAGCACATCACAGTACACCGGTTTTTATCTGTGGTTTACCGCGCTCCGGCACTACTTTGGTTGAGCAAATCTTGTCCAGCCATAAGGATGTCAGCGCTGGCGATGAGCTGTTTGAGCTGGCAGCAGCGACAGAACAAGTCTTGTCGGTGCAACAAAACCGCTTGCGGTTTCCTCACTGGGCCGCGCAGCTGGACAACCAGCAATGGCAGCAGCTTGGTGCGCGATACCTGCAACTGACTTCGAGGTTACAACACTGCCGCTATTTTACCGACAAGATGCCACTGAACTACAAAGCGATAGGCATTATTAAGGCAGCGCTGCCACAGGCAAAAATTATCTATTGCCAGCGCCATCCGTTAGATACCTTGCTCAGCTGTTTTAAGCAGCTGTTTGGCGAGGGTATTGCATTTAGTTATGATTTGACACAATTATCCGACATCTATATCGCTCAGCAACAACTCATGGCACACTGGCACAGGCTGTATCCCGGTCAAATCTATGTTGTTACCTATGAGCAACTGGTTGCACAGCAGCGACAGCAAACAGAAAAGTTGCTGACGTATCTTGAGCTGCCCTGGTCAGAGCAATGTATGCAGTTTCATACCAACCAGCGTGCCGTTTATACCGTCAGTAACAGCCAGGTGCGCCAGCCGATGTTTGCCTCATCTATTGGCAGTTGGCGGCGCTATCAACAGCAATTACAGCCGTTAATTCAGCGGCTACAACCCTATATTGAGCAGTATCAGGCCATGTTATGCAGCAACAATTAAAACAACATCTCTGGGTTTGGCTGTTATGGCTGGTCGGCTTTTATGCCGTCTGGCTGTATCTGGTTATAGGCATGGGGTACTGGCCTGAGGCCAAAGCACACTGGCCGATTGCGGTAGCAATGGCCATCGGCAGTTACGCCGCAGGCTCTACTCCTATGGGTGGTGGCACCGTCGGCTTTCCGGTTTTAGTCTTACTGTTTGAGTTACCTGCCACCCTGGGGCGTGATTTTAGCTTTGCGGTACAGGCCATCGGCATGACCAGCGCCAGTATTTTTATTCTGGCCCGCCGCCAGCCTGTGGCCTGGGCGATGTTAAAGGGCGCCATGCTGGGCAGTTTAATTGGCACGCCATTGGGGATCTGGTTTATTGCGCCTTATATTCCCGGCCTGTGGATAAAATTAGTGTTTGCCGTGGTGTGGGCCAGTTTCGGCTTGCTGCATCTGTACCGGCTGAATGAGATCGCCAGCCACACCGGCATGACCGAATTTAACGAGCGCTGGGATTTTAAAGTCGGCTGCTGGATTGGCCTGCTGTCCGGCGCTGCTGTAGCCTCTGTTACCGGAGTCGGTATTGATATGGTGTTGTATACCGCTCTGGTGTTACTGTGCCGGACAGATCTGAAAATCGCTATTCCCACCTCGGTCATTATTATGGCGTTTACGTCTGTACTGGGCGTTGTCGTTAAAAACCTCACTACCGGTATGCAACCCGGCGTGTTTGAAAACTGGCTGGCAGCTGCCCCTGTGGTAGCGCTTGGCGCCCCGCTTGGCGTGTTTATCGTCGCGCTGATTGGCCGCAAACCGACTCTAGTTGTGGTAGCAGTACTGTGTGTACTGCAATTTTTCTGGACCATGCACTCAGAGCAAGCCAGCCTGGGGCTAACCGGCACCTTGCTGTCTGTACTGGCTGTGGCGCTGTGCTTAGTCGGTTTTGAACAGCTACGCCGTTTTGGCGCCCGGCTGGTAGGTGAGCGCAACGGGCACAGCGCTGAGCAAGGGCCGCACGCAGTTACCACCAGGCTGCCCGATAGCCTCTAGCGGTTACCGCCCTTACTGCCTGAGCCGGGCCAGAAACTCACTGTGTGGTAATGTCATATTCAGCGCTTGTTGCACTCTGTTTTGCAACTGTGCAAATGGCTGCTGCGCATCTGGCCCTAACTGCATCTGCAAGCTGGGGTAGTGTTGCATGCCATATAAAATAAAACGGTAATTCTCGTCGGTAAAGGTCGTAGCATAGCCGCCGGCTAAATCATGATATTCACATATTTTATGCCGCCATAACGCCAGTTTTTCCAGCAGGCCGTCGCAGTGGCGGGCAGTGTCTGGCGCAGCCTGCCAAAAAGGTGTGTCAGTTCGGTTAGTCAGGCAGTAATGCAGCACAATAAACTGTTTTAAATCCTGATAAAAACCATCCATAGCCTTGTTATACGCATCACGCACTGTCTGACTTATTTCGGCTGCGCCCAAATGGGTACCCAACAGGCGCACACCCAGATTGATAAGATGCAAGCCGGTTGACTCCAGCGGCTCGATAAAACCACCGGACAACCCGATAGCGATACAGTTACCCAGCCAAAACGCTTTACGACAGCCGACATGCATTTGCAGGTGTTTGGTTTTTAATACTTTTGACTCGGGGCCTAAAAAGGCCCGCAATTCCTGCTCCGCCTGCTCCGGAGTCAAACGGTTACCGTCATAAACATAACCGGTACCCTGCCGGCTGGACAGATCAATTTGCCAGGCCCAGCCATAATCTAATGCGGTCGCCGTGGTATAGGACTTAGGTTGATATCCGGGCTCATGCTCGCGCTGCAGTGCTACCGCCTTGTTGCACGGCAAGGCATCGTTAAAGCTTTGCCAGTTATCGTCAGACAGTTTATTGATCAGCAAGCCGTTAAAGCCAGTCGCATCAATAAAGATGTCCGCGCTGTAGCTGGCAGTGGCCGAACTGACTTTGGCAATATTGCCATCACGCACTGTAACATCTGTAATGGTATCGCTAATGTGCTTTACCCCAGCTGCAACGGCTTTGTCGCGCAGATAGCGCGCCATCAACACTGCATCTACATGATAACCATAAGGCACCACCCCCTGAAAAGGCGCTGACTGGCGCCCTTTCGGGCTGTGGTTTTGCGCCATCAGATGCGCGCTTAAACTCACACCCTGATCATAACGCTCTTGCATGAAACGGCGGTTGAGTAGCCAGCTGCTGGAGATATCAATATCCCGACCGAGTTGCTGCTGTTCAAACGGATGAAAATACTCATGCGTCTGGCCATTAACCGGTTTCATCCAGTTGCGGAACAATATGCCGGTTTTCAGTGTGCCATGGGCATGTTGTAGCAGTTCGGTTTCATCAAGCCCCATCGCCGCGAAGAAGAAGCGGATGCTATGCACCGTTGCCTCCCCTACGCCAATAACGCCAATATCAGGGCTTTCCAGCACCGTAATGGCAAAATTCTGCTGGCTGCTGTTGAAATATTTGTTCAGATAAATGGCCGCCATCCAACCTGCCGCGCCACCACCGACTATGGTGAGTTTTTTTACACCTTGCATAGTTATCCTTTGCTGGTTAGACCGTGGCCAAGCCGTGCTTTTTTATCTGCTCTATTAACTGCCGGTGCGCTAACAAGGCCTGTTGCGCCTGGCTTAAATACTGCTTCTGCGCTGTCGCAAGCTGCGCAACCCGTTGCAGCTGGTTTAACCTTGGCGTTAACGCGCTGATATCCGTGTTAAACCGCATGCCGTAAAGTACATAGAGATAATTGTCAGTATGGAACACCTCAAACCGGCCCGGAAAATCATAAGGCGTCGGTGTGCGGTGTTGCCATAGCTGCAGTTTCTGTTGCAGGCTATGCGGTATGCTGCTTGCATTGCGGTTGTCGCGCCAGAATGCAGAGTCATCGCGGTCGGAAATACAATAATGCAGTTTGATAAAATCAATTACCCTGTCCCAGGCCTGCTTGACCTGCAGGTTAAATTGTTCTGCCGCCGCGGCAAACTGCGTTTTATGTGCCGGTAAGGTATCGGCCAGCATACGGGCGCTGGCATCGTACACCAGTAAACCTGTGGCTTCGAGCGGCTCAACAAAGCCCTGCGATAAACCGATGGCGACACAATTATGCTGCCAGAAGCGTTGCCGGTAACCCACTTGCATCGGAATATGTCGCAGGGATAACTGCTCTGCCGGTATGCCAACATAGCGGCCTAACGTGAGTTCTGCCTGCTCTTTGTCGCAATAGCGACTGGAGTACACATAACCCACACCTCGTCGTGAGGGGAGAGCGATATCCCACACCCAGCCAGCCTCCTGCGCCGTGGCCAGCGTGCTGCAGGCCAAAGGCGTATTATGGTCGGCATAAGGTACCTGCACCGCGATAGCGCTGTCACAAAACAAAACGTCGTTTTTGGCAATAAAGCCTACCTGCAGCGCTTCACCGAGTAGCAATGCCTGAAAGCCGCTACAGTCAACGTAAAGATCGGCCTGCAGATAACCCGCCGTATCGGTGTTAATGCCGGCAATATTGCCATCCGCGGCGGTGCTAACTTGCTGCACTTTGGCTTTGATATGGCGTACCCCCAGTTGCTCAGTGCCATGTTTGGTCAGTAGTTGCGCAAACTTAGCGGCATCCAGGTGGTAGGCATAGTTAGCAATGCCGTCATACTCCGGTTGCGTAATCAGTTTTGGCGCTAAGCCCATTTCACAGAGCTGGCTTTGAATGCCTACGAAATCAGCATAAGGTTGCCGCCGATCTGACGCCAGCCAGTATGGCGTCAGTTTTATGTCCTGCCGCTCTGGATAATCAAATACATGATGGTAAAAATCAGCCTGGCCTGCAGCTGGCTTCATCCAGTGCTGAAAACGAATACTTTGTTTAAAACTGGCATCACAATAGCGGATAAGGTCGGTTTCACTGATCCCAAGATATTGCAAGCTCTGGCGGATAGCCGGCACTGTGCCTTCGCCTACACCAATAGTGGGAATATCCGGTGACTCAACCAGGGTAACACTGACCGCCGGGTTACTGCGACACTGCAACGCTTTGGCCAGATGGCAGGCGGTTAGCCAACCGGCAGTGCCGCCACCTACCACCAGCACATGCTGCACCAGACCTTGCTCAGATACTGCCATGTCAGTTACTCTGGCCAGCCGCTTTTTTCACTAGGCGTTCAATATTCCTCAGCGACAGCAAATGCGCATACACCAGGGATAAGAAGCCGCGTTGGCGTAGCTGGTCAAATTGCGCTGCCGGCAAGGCGTTTAGTTTTTGCTCATCAATAAAATATAATCCGGTAAGCTGTTGTTTTTGCTGGGCGACAGTAATGTTGAGTGTTTGTGGCTGTAACAGCTGCAATTCGCCAAGCAGGGTAACAAAAGCCGATGTTAACTGGCTGGACTGGTAAAAATCTTCCAGCTGTTTTTTACGTCTGCCTAAAAATTCACTCTCGCTGCCATCGGCGTTAAACAGCGCTTCGCCATGCTGGCCATTAAGCAATTCAGAGCCTTCATTCACCCCTACCAGCAACTGCTGAGGGTTAGCCGCATCTTCAATCAATACCAGCGGGTAGTTACGCACTATCATAGGCGCGCTGTCTGCCTGCCAGCCCTGCGCCTGGTAATACAGATTCTGACCGGCCGCCAGCCCGGTTAGCACCACTGGCTGGAACGCACCAGTATTGGCATTTTTGACAAATACCAGCGCGTATTCCAGTGCCAGGCGGTTAAATTCGTGTACTACCACCGGCAACATATGCTCGTGTTGAACCTGAGCAAAACTTGGGTCTTGCGCCAGCTTCAGGCCGCTGTGGTTTTCTGGATTCAGAGGAGTAATAGCGTTCATACTTCGCGCTCTTTTTCATCACAGGTAAGTTACCTTACACTGTTGTCTCAGATGGAAAAAGGGAAGTGTTGCCACTTCCCTTCGTTTACGACTTGGTTAGAAGCGGAAACTGGCGCCTAATGACACCCGACGCGCCAGATCATACTGGAACACCGGGAATCCCCAGGCAAAACCATTGTAGTTGTTCCCTGCAGCACTACGGTTCTGACCGATCTGCTTAGAGCCTTCTTCCAGCAGGTTAACAGCGTCAAATTTGATATCAATATTATCCGTAACCGACCACACTACACTTAAATCCAGCGAGCCGTAATCATCGTGCAAACGATTACCATAAGAACCTGCCTCACGGATCATATATTCACTACGCCAGTTATAAGACAGGCGCGCCTGGAACATATCGTTTTCGTAGTAGCCACTGACGTTGTATGAATGGCGAGAACTGTCACTTAATACCGGATTAAGATCAGCAAAGGTATCGGCATCAGTAGAGGTATCGGTGTAGGTATAGTTGACAATAGCGCCAAACCCATTACCGAAGTACTGCTGGTACTGTAGCTCCATACCGGTAATCTGTGCGTCTTTACCATTACCTTTTTGCTCAACCAGCCAGCCAAAATCCGCTTCATCCTGTCTTACCAACTCAAACGGGATGTCATCTGCACTGGCGGTGCTGCTGCTAATGTTGACAAAGTTCTTCACGTCTTTGGCAAATAAGGCGGCAGACACTAATGAATTGGCATCAAAATACCATTCAATACCTAAATCAAACTGGTCACCGATAAAGGGTTTAAGGCCAATGTTACCGACAATCCAACGCTGGTTGTTTGGCACATCGTCATTAATCCCCATCACGTTTGGATTAACGTACATATCGGCATATTGTGGCCGTGCCATCACGCGTGCGGCAGACGCCCGCACAATCACATCAGATGCAACATCAAAAGCAATGTTAAAACTTGGCAAGAACTCGGCATAATCAGCGCTGCTTGACCCTTTAACGCCATCCAGATAGTAGGTGGATTTCGCATCTGTGGTGACATAGCGCAGGCCAAAGTTACCGCGAATGCCTTCAGTGCTAAATTTCGCCATACCATAAATCGCAAAGTTATCTTCGTCGATTTCACTGTAGGCGCCCAAATCTTCAGTTTCACCAACAATGCTTGAGCGGGCCCAGGCTTTTAGCGCTTCAGGATCAAAACGGATCATTTGATAATCCGCCGTACCGATATCAAAAGTCCCGGTATTAAGGCCACTGGTAGAAATCGTCGGATCAAAGCCCTCAGCCTGAATAAAATCAAACTTGCGGCTCCAGGTGTTGTGCTGTGATACTTTGGCACCAAACTTTAATGCACTGATAGGGCCGTAGCTAACATCAAAAGTAATATCAGCCTGAGCGTAAGTTTCCTCATCGCTTTTTGGCGTGCGGTTAAAATTAGCACCTGTGCCCATTACCAGTGAGCCAGGATCATAGCTGGTCAGGTTAAAACCATTCAGATCCCAGGTTTGCACCTTGCCGGTAAAATCATATTTACCACCTGGAATAGGTGTACCACCGGTACCATCATCGACGACCATTTCAAAGTCTGTACCACCGGTTGACGAAGTATCACCCACCTGGAATTCAAGCAAGTAGTTGTCGCCCTGATAATCTACTTTCAGGTCGAATACTTTAGACTTCATCGTCGCTTCGCGTGGCCGCGCCTGATAGTAAGCCACATTTAATGGACCTTTTACCGGCGTACGGGTATCAAGCCCGGGATAAGTTGTCCAGGCTTCAGTCGCAGAGGTGTCACCCCAGGTGGTATCCGCTTGTGTTAGCCATAACGCATAGTTGGTGTTGTTAGCCTCCATCTGCATGTCCATCGCATTGAACACAATATTCAATGCATCGCTGGGGCGATACTGAAAGGTACCAGTTAATGCAGTACGTTCACGGTCTTGTTCAAACCCCACCGGGCCGGCGCCCCATTGCCAGAACGCTTCGTTACCCTGACGCTGCAGGCTACGATTTTGCACCACACCGGCTACTAACACACCGAAGGTTTCGTTATCATTTTTCCAACTGCCTAAACCAGAAAAAAGTGGGTCGGTCTTACCAGAATCACTCTGGTATGAACCCTCTACCGAGGCATAAACCGTCAGCGGATCTAAATCAAGCGGTTTGCGGGTATTAACAATAACAGTACCCCCTACACCACCCTCGGCCAGATCAGCCTGTGAGCTTTTATACACTTCCAAATCACCGACAAGCTCAGAAGGTAATAATTCATAGTTAAAACTGCGTTTTGCCGGCTCGAGCACGAACCAACCAGTCGATGCGACATTTTGACCATTTAGCGTTGTCAGGGTTAAATCAAGGCCCGCGCCGCGGATAGACACGCCGGCACCTTCACCAAACTGGCGCTGAATAGTAATACCGGGTATGCGCTGCAATGATTCAGCCACGTTTTTATCCGGAAACTTACCCAGATCTTCAGCGGTAATCATATCTATGGTGCCATCATTAAACCGTTTCGCATTTAAGTTGGCTTCCTGTGATGCGCGAATACCGCGCACCTGTATCACTTCTACCTGCTGCTCTTTAGCGACTTCTTCCTGAGCCAATACCGGCATCGCTAAACTCGCACTGCCAACCATTAATCCAAGCTTCACTGCTATCGCACATTTCGTTATTTTTGTGTGCTGCATAACCCTCTCCCGTTCCTGTTCTCTTGTTGTATTGCTGTTTTACTTCCCGGACAAACCATGACAACGCTGTCATTGGAATTTAACATACACAAAAAAAATCGCCTTTGCAAACCGAATTCGATGATTTTTTAAACGCTATTGGCGCGTTCTAACAATGCCAAAATCACGGCAGGTAAAGAGGTTTGTAATATGCCGTAAGAAAATGACCGGCCATAACAAAATATTTTCTTGTTTTTATACAGCATGTTAAGCATATATTTTTCATCACTATCTTATTCAAGACAAAAGTCGTAGCAAAAATAAGCAAGAAATGTTTGCCGTTTCGGCAAAAAAGAGGTATCCATTAGTTCAATTTGATCTAATAAATGACCAGCGCTGTCATTAACTCTATAAAGAGCCGGGATCTCAGCATGAAAGTAACCATTAATGATGTCGCCCGCCAGGCCGGTGTCTCAATAAAAACCGTGTCCAGGGTGATGAACAATGAGCCCTCAGTGCGTAAAGACACTTATGACAAGGTGATGGCGGCCATTAACGAGCTGCAATATCAGCCAAACGCCGCCGCCCGCAATCTGGCCAGTAGCCGCTCGTTCAGCATTGGCTATATTTATGATAACCCCAATGCCTACTATGTTATCGACATGCAAAGAGGCATGCTGGATGCCTGTCGCAAACATGGCTACGAGCTGATTATCCATCCAACTAATGCCAAATCGGCCGGCATAGTGCAGGAAGTGTTAGATTTAGTGCAGCATTCACGCCTGGCAGGGTTAGTGCTGACGCCACCCTTTTCCGAGATGCCGGAGATTGCCCAGGCACTGGAAAAAATTGGTCTGCCGTTTATCCGCATTATTTCGGGATCTACCCCCTCACCTAAATTAAGCAACTGTGTGCTGGTGGATGACTTTACCGCCGCCTTTAAAATTACCAATCACCTGCTGGAGCTGGGCCATACTGACATTGCCTTTTTATGTGGTGACGATGAGCACAGCTCCAGTGGTGAGCGCTTAGCGGGCTACCAGGCTGCACTGGCAAAACGCGGCATAGCCGCTAATCCGAAATTTATTGTGCCGGGCAGTTACTCGTTTGAATCTGGCGTAAAGGGGGCGGAAAAATTGCTACAGCTAAGCAAAAGACCTACCGCTATTTTTGCCTGTAACGATGAAATTGCGGCCGGTGCTTTGTTTAGCGCCAGGCTGATGAATATTGCCATTCCGCAACAACTGGCAATAGCCGGCTTTGAAAACAGCCCCTTCTCGCGCCAAACCTGGCCGCCGCTGACCACCGCGCACCAGCCGAATGTGACCATAGCCCAGCAAGCGGCAGAGCTGCTGTTTCGGCATACCAAGCCCAATGCCAGTAAAAACCTGTCAGATAGGCAGCCGGTGTTTATTCCGGAGTTGGTCGTGCGTGAGTCCACCGCTGTCAGTAGTTAAGAAAAAACCGCAGAAAACTGCGGTTTTTTCTTAGTCGTTATCAGTTAACCAGCAAACTGCCTGGCCAGCAAACTGCCTAACCACCAAACTGATAGTAGGTCGGCGCGCCGGGCCCTACCGGCAAGCCAAATACAAATACCCACAGATAAAATAGCGTTACCCAGCCAACAAAGAATACCAGTGTGTAGGGCAACATGGTGGCAATCAGCGTGCCGATACCGAGATCTTTCTTGTAGCGTGCCGCCACCGCTAATATCAGACCAAAGTAGCTCATCATTGGCGTAATCAGGTTGGTTACCGAGTCACCAATACGGTAGGCGGCCTGGATCACTTCCGGCGCGTAACCGACAATCATCAGCATAGGCACAAATATCGGCGCGAAAATGGCCCACTGCGCCGAGGCCGAGCCCAGCGATAAGTTCACCAGCGCACACATGGCAATAAAGAAGACAAACAACAGCGGGCCGGTAAGGCCGATATCCTGCAACAGCGTAGCGCCCTTCACCGCCAGGATGGAGCCTAAATTCGACCAGCCAAAAAAGGCGACAAACTGCGCCGCGAAAAACACCAGCACGATATATAAACCCATAGAGCTGATGCTTTTGGACATGGCATTAATCACATCACGGTCGGTTTTCATGCTGCCAACAATACGGCCATAGATAAAACCCGGTATGGCAAAGCTAATAAAAATAAATACCACTATGCCTTTTAAGAACGGCGAGCCTTCAATCAGGCCGGTTTGCGGATGGCGCAACGGGCCCCACTCTGGCACCACACTTAACGCCAGCAACACCGCAATGGCTAAAAAGGCTACACCCGCCCAGCGCAGGCCGGTTTTTTCTGCAGCGGTAAGTTTGTCCAGTTGTTGCTTACCCAGATCGATACTGGCCTCACTGGGGTCATATTTACCCAGCTTAGGCTCGACGATTTTCTCGGTAACAAAAGCACCCAAAGCAGCGATGACAAAAGTACTCACGATCATAAAAAACCAGTTTGCATCTGGGCTAACGGTGTAATTAGGATCGATTAAGTTAGCCGCCGACTGGGTAAAGCCCGCCAGCAAAGGGTCAACAGTACCAATCAGTAAATTAGCACTGTAACCGCCGGACACGCCGGCAAACGCCGCCGCCAGCCCCGCCAGCGGATGACGGCCAAGCGAGTGAAAAATCACTGCTGCCATTGGAATAAGTACCACATAGCCCAGCTCTGACGCCGTGTTAGACACGATACCGGCAAACACAATAGTAACAGTAACCATGCGCTTAGAGGCGCCCATCACTAAACCACGCATAGCGGCAGAGATAAGCCCCGAATGCTCAGCAATACTTACGCCCAGCAGGGCCACCAGCACCACGCCCAGCGGTGGAAAACTGGTGAAGTTCGTCACCAGGTTCGACACTATGCGCTGTAAACCGTCGACACTGACCAGGTTCACCACCCGGATCACGCCATCAGCGGCGCGACCCGCCGTGCCCTCTGGCCGCGGGTCAATGGCGCTAACATCAAAATAAGCGGCAATACCACTGCCCAGCACTACCGCCAGGGCGAAGCAGGCAAATAAGGTTACCGGGTGCGGCAATAAGTTACCGAGAAACTCTACCGTATCAAGAAAACGGGTAAACCAGCCGCGTTTGCCACTGTCTACCGCGGCTGTATTGTCAGGCGCTGACATAGGGTGTCCTCTGTGAAGTCTTGGTTGGGCTGCTTTTTACGCCGGTCGCAACAAGATAATAGGCCTTTACACTGCGTTGCAGGGTAAAACAGCACTAAAGCGCTGAAATATTATAATTTTTCTGATAAAACCGGCCGGCTGCAGCAAGTTTATTATTTATTTAAACCGGCAGAATGTACCACAAGGCGCTTTGAGCACCAAATATTGCCGCCTATTTATTGATTTTAGCCGTGTAGCCACCTCTACAGCGTTTTTCCGACAAGCTGACACCTCATAGCACTAAAGTAGCGTTGCCGGTAAGCCGCTGTGCTCCTAGCATAAGGCCATAACCACAGTTTGGAGTAACAGCTATGCAGGTTTTGGTAACAGGCGCCACCGGCGGTATTGGCTTTGAGATCGCCAGCCAGTTTGCCAGCGCGGGGCACAGCGTCATTCTGGCCGACTTACAATTAGCGCAAGCAGAACAAAAAGCCGCCCAGTTAAGCGCGCAGGGTTTTAACGCCACGGGCATCCAGTTGGATGTTACTAATGAGACAGATATTGCCCGCTGCACCAGTCAGTTTGACATTGACGTACTGATTAATAACGCCGGCATACAGCATGTGGCGCGGCTGGAAGAATTTCCGCCGCACAAGTGGCAGCAACTGCTAAACGTGATGCTAACCGGCCCGGCCATGCTAAGCCGCGCCGTGCTGCCCGGTATGCGCGCGCGTAACTTTGGCCGTATTATCAATATAGGCTCTATTCACGCCCTGGTGGCCTCGCCGTTTAAATCGGCCTATGTGGCCGCTAAGCATGGCCTGCTCGGCTTTAGCAAGGTGGTGGCGCTGGAAAATGCCGACATCAACTTTACCATTAACACCATTTGCCCGGCCTATGTAAAAACACCGCTGGTCGAGCAGCAAATTGCCGCTCAGGCCAAAGAGCACAACCTGACCGAGCAGCAGGTGATAGAGCAAATTATGCTGGCGCCTATGCCACAAAAGGCCTTTATTGGTGTGGATGAAATTGCTGCCACCGCGCTGTTTTTGTGCAGCCCGGCGGCCAGACATATT
>JAANMY010002155.1_pt1 | contig 19411 bp, 15 predicted proteins | sample 7279691 | NCBI WGS metagenome assembly JAANMY01 (sample SAMN14094543, study PRJNA606508) | bioreactor metagenome | isolation source: A lab-scale SPAN reactor treating ammonium-rich wastewater day 388 | place: Ireland: Galway | collected 2018-02-07
GCGCAATCCGCGACCTGAAACCGCGCGGTGTGGTGGCGATCTATGGCGCCTATGACATGCCGGCGATGATCGCCGGGCAGGATGCCATCGAGATCGACCACACCGGACCGGATTCGCCGCTGGCGGCGCTGATCGGCGGCGATCCGGCGGGCCACCCCGACATTCTGGCCGCGATGAGCCCGCAAACCTATGTTCGCCCGGACGCGCCGCCCTTCTGCATCCTGCACGGGATCGACGACCATGTCCTGCCCTGGTCGCAATCTGCCGGTTTCGCCGCGGCGCTCGTGCGGGCGGGTGTTGCAGTGACGTTCGAAACGGTTCCCGGCGCCGGTCATGGTGACGAGAAGTTCCGCAGCGCGCCGGTTTCCGACCGTATCATGGCCTTCATTGCCGAGGTGACACGCCGCTGATCAGGCCCCGGCCAGCAGATAGGCATCGGTCCGGGTGACGATCGCTTCGATCTCGGACAGCAGCCATGCCCGGAATTCGCGCACCGCCGCACGGCGGCTGCGCAATTCCGGCTCGAACAGATAGACCGGGGTATCGGACGGGATGGCGGCGGGGAACGGCCTGACCAGCCGCCCGCTTTCCAGATCGTTCAGGACCAGTTCGACCTGGGCAATCGCCACACCGGCCCCCGACAGCGCGGATTCGTACACCAGGGTCGAGTTGGAAAACACCAGCATCGGCCGCTGATCGATCTGCGGATATCCGACGGCATCCAGCCATCGCGGCCAGTCGAGCATCCGGTTGCGCGAGGCGATGCGCGCAACCTGCGCCAGATCGCCGGGCGTCGCCAGCCGTTCGGCCAGTGCCGGGGTGCAGACCGGCGTGAGGCGCGGGGTCATGATCTGCTTGCGGTTCACGGTCCGGGTCGGCGCCGCGTGCATCGCCAGCGCCAGATCGGCGTCGGTCCGGCTGAAATCGACCGCCTCGATGCCGGTCTCGAACTCGACCGCAAGTTCGGGGTGGGCGCGGGTAAAGCCCTCGAGCCGCGGCACCAGCCAGCGGTTTGCCCAGGTCTGATAGAGGCGGATCTTCACCGATTGCTCGCCGCCGTCGGTCATCGCCTGCCGCACCCCGGATTCGATCAGCTCGAACGCCTCGGACAGCATGCGGCCCAGCCCGGCGGCGCGGGCGTTGGGGGTGACGCGGTTGCCGGACCGTTCGAAAAGCGCATGACCCAGCGTATCCTCGATGCGCTTGATCTGCTGGCTGACCGCGCTGGGCGTCACATTCAATTCGCGCGCGGCCAGATCGAACGTGCCCAGCCGCACGGCGGCTTCGAGATGACGCAGCGACAGAAGCGGCACGCGAGTCAGGGCATCGGGTTTCATGGCTGCCAGCGTAGCAGAACTGAATCCGGCCTTGCAGGGTGAATTGGTGTCGCGCCCCGGTTCAGTCGGGCTGCGATCCATGCGCGGCGGCTTTCCGGCCCCCGTCGGCATCGAGCGCCAGCCGGTCGTGCGACAGCTTTTCCAGATGCGCGGCCAAGGACCGCCCTGCCGTCGCGCCGCAGGTGCGGCGTTGGATCGGGCAGGTCCGGCGGATGCTCGGGCGGCATGGAAGCCCCGCACCGAGGCATCCGGCGGTCAGGGACGGCCCGGTGATCCTGTAATCCGGCTGCAGGGTCGCGCCGCGGCGCAGGCCAGGGCATGCCGTCGATGGCGCAGGCGTCCGGGGGGCCAATCCCTGCGCCTGTCCGGGTGGTCCCTGATCCGCGAGACCGGGCCGTTCAGGCCGCCGCCGCCGAGGGTACGCATGGCACCGGGCATAACCTTGAAGAATATCCAAGCAAAAACTCGCTATTTGACATATTCCCCGCGCCGCGTGCCCATTGTGAGTGCCCAAACGTCAAGAGACAGCAATCAACGAGGGGAAAAATGACTGCAACAGGGAAAAGAAAACTCTTTGTCGGCGTGTTGCTGACGGCCATGGCCTTCGCTGCGCCGACCTTTGCGCAGGAGGTGGTTTTGCGCGTTGGCATCGAAAACGCCGACATCGGCACGCTCGATCCGCATCGTGCGACAGCCACGCAGGACAAGGGCGTGGTCGGCTGGATCTTTAGCGGTCTGGTCCGTTTCCCGCCCGGGAGCGCCAATCCGGCCGATCTGGAACCCGACCTGGCCGAAAGCTGGACACGTTCGCAGGATGGCACCGAATGGGTATTCACCCTGCGCCAGGGCGTCCGGTTCCACGGCGACTGGGGCGTGCTGACCGCCGCCGATGTGGTCTATTCGCTGGAGCGGGCGCGCGATCCCGAACGGTCGTCCTTTGCCGCCTCTTATACGGCGTTCCGAACGATCGAGGCGGTGGACGATCACACGGTGCGCATCGTGCTGGATCACCCGGTTCCGGGGTTTCTGGGCCTCGTCGCCAATTACCATGGCGGCAACATCGTCAGCATGGCCGCCGCCGAGGCCGAGGGCGCGGATTTTGCCCGGCAACCGGTCGGAACGGGGCCTTTCGCCTTTGTCGAGCACGTGACCCAGCGCCATGTGCTGCTTGACGCCAACGATGCGTATTTCCGTGGCGTGCCCCGGATCGACCGGATCGAGTATCGGTTGATCCCCTCGGCTGCCAGTCTCGAACTGGCCTTCTCGTCGGGCGAACTGGACCTGATCTATGGCAGGCGCGAACAGCGTTGGATCGATCGCTGGAGCGGCGTCGACACCGCCGTCGTCGATGTGCTCTGGCCGGCCGAGTACCGCACGCTGCATCTGAACACGGCCATGGCGCCGCTGACCGACCGGCGCGTCCGCGAGGCGATTGCCCATGCGGTCAACGTGGACGAGATCGTTGCCTTTGTCGGCAGCGATGTCGGGCCGCGCGGCTGTTCGGTGGTGCCGTCGGGCTATCTGGGCGAAGATTGCAGCAGCGGGGTCTATACCTATGATCCCGAGGCGACGCGGGCGCTGCTGGCCGAGGCCGGATACCCCGACGGTCTGACGATCACCGGGGTTGTCTCGAACTCGAACACCCAGTTGCCGATCATGGAGGTGGTGCAGGCGCAACTGGCGGCATCGGGGATCACGCTCGACATGCAGGTGGTCGATCATGCAACCTATCATGACCTGATCCGCCAGGACCTCAGCGGCATCACCTTTTATGGTGCGGCCCGCTTTCCGATTGCCGACTCGTATCTGACCGAATTCTATCATTCGGCCGCCACCGTCGGCACACCCTCGGCTGTCACCAACTTCTCGCATTGCGCCGTTGCGGATGACCAGATCGAGGCGGCGCGGTCAGAGACGGACCCGCAGCAACAGCTCGCGCTCTGGGCCGAGGCGCAGCGGCTGATCCACGCGGAAATCTGCGCGATCCCGTTGTTCAACCTGCGTCAGGTCTGGCTGCGCAGCCCGCGGCTCGATTTCGGCTATGACCTCGAAGGCGCGATGAACCTCATTCCGCCGATCACCGAACTGACAAGTCTGCGAGCCGAGTGAGCGCATCGCGCGAGAGCGTCTCGGCGGTCTCGCGCACCGTCTGCGCAAAGCTGGAAACCAGGTGCCGGTTGCGTCCATGACGCGGCCGGCACATCAGAAAATCGTCGATCGGATCGGCCAGTTCGAACAGGCGCACCGCCACCCTGTCCTGAACGTTGCGGGCAAAGATCGGATGGACAAGGGCGATCCCCATCCCCCGCGCCACCAGTTCGCACACGTTCAGGGCAATGTCGGCCTCCATCACGACATTCGGGCGCAGGCCGTGGCTTTCGAACAGCCTGTCCATCTTCAGCCTGCTGTGACTGCCCTGCCGGAACGAGATGCACCCGGCCTCGGCGATGTCCTTGAGGCTGAGCACCGATTTCGCCGTCAAAGGGTGATCGACGGGCAGGATGCAGACCATCGGCAGTTTGAGCAGGGGTTCGATTTCGATATGCGCATCCTCGAACCGCGCCGTGACCAGGCACAGGTCAAGCTGACCCGAGCGCATCCATTCCACGAGATACTGCGAACTGCGGGTTTGCAGCGAGATATAGACTTCGGGGTTGCTGGCGCGGAAGGTTTCGATCACCGAGCAGATGAACGGCCCCGACAGCCCGGGCAGGACACCGATGGTCAATTGCCCGCGTTCCTCGCGCCGCAGATCATCGACCGCCCGGCCCAACTGATCCAGCCCGGCAAACACCCGGTCCACTTCTGCATAGAACCGAAGCCCGCGCTCGTTGGGGACCAGCAGCCCGCGACGGCGGCTGAACAATTCCAGTCCGATATCCGCCTCGAGGTTCGACAGCAGCTTGCTGGCGGCGGGTTGCGACATGCACAGCGCCTCGGCGGCGCGGGTCACGCTGCCCAGCTCGACCACGGCCTTGAGCACCTCGACCTGCCGCAGCGTCGGTTGGCGGTGCGTGCGAACCTGTCCCATCATTATATCCTTTAGGAATACCGATCACAATAAATGCTCTTTGAAGCATATCTTGAACCGCAGTAGTTTCGCAAGGCACGAAGGAGAAGCCGAGTGAACGAACGAGACGCGATCATCATCGGAGGCGGGACTGTCGGCGCCGCGATCGGCTACGGGCTTGCCCGGCGCGGGCTGAAGGTTTCGGTGTTCGACGGCGGTGACACGGATTTCCGCGCCGCGCGCGCCAACTTCGGGTTGGTCTGGGCGCAGGGCAAGGGGCGCGGCCTGCCGGCCTATCAGCATCTGACGCGGCAGAGCACCGACCTCTGGCCGGGCTTTCTGGACGAATTGCGCGATCATGCCGGCGGGATGCGGGTGGATTACGAACGCAACGGCGGGCTGAATTTCTGCCTTGGCGAGGCCGGGTATGCGCGGCGGGCGGAAGAACTGGCGCGGCTGGATTCCGAGCGTCTGCAGGGTGATCCACAATCCGGAACGACCGACACCGAAATGCTGGACCGCCGCCAGCTTGAGGGGCTGATGCCCAAGGTGCGGCTGGGCGACGGGGTCAGCGGCGCCAGCTATTGCTGGCGCGACGGCCATGTGAATCCCTTGCAACTGCTCGCGGCGCTGCATGTCGCGCTCACCCGGCTGGGGGGCGACTTGCGGACCGGCCACAAGGTGCAGACCATCCGGCCGCTCGCCCGGGGATTTGCCGTCGAAACGCCCCAGGGCTGCTGGCACGCGCCCCGGGTGGTGATCGCCGCCGGGATCGCCAGCGGCCAGCTTGGCGCGCAGGTCGGCATCACGCTGCCGATCCGCTCGCAGCGCGGGCAGATACTGGTGACGCAGCGGCTGGCACCTTTGTTGCCCCTGCCGTGCAGCGGCCTGCGGCAGACGGCGGAAGGCACCGTCATGATCGGCGCCACGCAGGAGGATGTCGGCGAGGATACGGCCGTCACCGGCGGGGCCTCGGGCTGGCTGGCGCGCAAGACGATCACGATCGCGCCGGATCTGGAGACCGCGCGCGTGGTCCGCCATTGGTCAGGGCTGCGGATCCTGACCCCTGACGGCTATCCGGTCTATGCCCAGTCTGAAACCTGCCCGGGTGCCTTTGTCGCCACCTGCCATTCCGGTGTGACCCTCGCGGCCATCCATGCCCATGCCGTCGCCGGTTTCATGGCCGATGGCGCGCTTTCGCCCTCACTTGCTCCCTTCCATCAAAGGCGTTTCGATGTTCAAGCAACTCGCTGATCCGGCCAGCATATCCTTTACCGTTTTCGTCGATGACGCCGAGGTTCCCGCCCGCGCAGGAGACACCGTGGCCGCCGTGCTGCTGAGAACCGCGCCGCATATCGCGCGCCATACCCCGATCACCGAGACGCCGCGCGCGCCCTATTGCCTGATGGGGGTCTGTTTCGACTGTCTGGCAACGGTTGACGGCCAGACCTCGGTGCAAACCTGTCTGCTGCCCGCCAGGCCCGGGATGCGGATCGTGCGCCCGGTCGGCAAGCTGAAGGTGGCATCATGAGCCCGCGCCGCGATGTTCTGATCGTCGGGGCCGGTCCGGCCGGGATGGCGGCGGCCATCGAGCTGTCGGCGCTGGGGGTGTCGGCAACGGTGGTTGACGAACAGCCGATGCCCGGCGGCCAGATCTGGCGCGCGAGCGAGCAGCCGCGCACCGACGCGCTGCGGGCGGCGCTGGGGCCGGATTATGCCGCCGGTGCCGCGCAGGTCGCCCGGTTTCGCGCCTCGGGCGTCGAGTATCTGGCCGAGACCCGCATGTGGCATGTGGAACCCGGCTTTCGCGTATTCATGTCGACGGGCGGCAAGGCGTTTTCGTCCGAATTCCGCTTTGTCCTGCTGGCCACCGGCGCGCAGGAGCGCCCGGTGCCGCGCCCCGGCTGGACCTTGCCCGGCGTGCTGACGGTGGGCGCGACGCAGATCCTGCTGAAAACCTCGGCCCAGATCCCCGACGCGCCTGTCTGGGTCGCCGGGTCGGGGCCTTTGCCGATCCTCTATATGCGGCAATTGCTGGCGCTGGGCGGGCAGGTGGCCGGGTATCTGGACACCACGCCGCCGGGCGCGGCGCGGCGGGTGATGCCGCATCTGCCCGGCGCGCTGCGGGGGCAGAAAGACCTGCGCAAGGGCCTGAAATGGCTGCGCGAACTGAAGGGCGCCGGTCTGAAAACCTATCGGGGTGTCACGGCGGTCAGGGCGCTGGGCGAGGGACGGCTGGAAGCCGTCAGCTTCACCACCGCCGATGGCCGCCAGTGTCACGAGCCCGCCTCTGTCCTGCTGCTGCACGAGGGCGTGCTGCCGTCGATCCACGCGACGCTGGCCTTTGGTTGCGAGCATGAATGGAGCGCGGCGCAGGGCTGCTTTGTGCCGCAGACGGATGCCTGGGGCATGACCAGCATAGAGGGGCTCTATGTGGCCGGTGACGGCGCGGGCATCGCAGGCGCCGCGGCGGCCACTGCGCGCGGAAGGCTTGCGGCGCTGGGTATCGCGCAGCGGCTGGGCCGGACGCTCGCGGCGCAGTCGGAAAGCGACGCGCGGCGCAGTCTGGCGCGGGCCACCGCGTCACGCGGCTTCATCGACGCCCTCTATCCGCCACCGGCGGATCTGGCCGAGATCACTGATGATGTGATCGTCTGCCGCTGCGAGGAATTGACCGCCGGGGAAATCCGCGCCGCAGCGCGCTTGCACCGGGGCGGGCCGAACCATGTCAAGGCCCATACCCGCTGCGGCATGGGCCCCTGTCAGGGGCGCCAATGCGGCTATACCGTCACCAGGATCGTGGCCGAGGAGAACGGGCGCACACCGGGGGAAACGGGCTTTTTCCGCATCCGGCCCCCGTTGAAACCGGTGACGCTGGGCGAACTGGCCGCGATGGAAGACGGAAAGGACGCACCGTGAGCCACAAGACACCGGATATTCTGGTCATCGGCGGCGGGTTGCACGGGCTTTCGGTGGCGCTGCATCTGGCGCGATCGGGCCGCGCGGTCGCGGTGATCGAGCGCAGCTATGTCGGACGGCACGCATCGGGGGCCTCGGCCGCCGGGGTGCGGACGCTGGGGCGCTCGCTGGCAGAGATGCCGCTGGCGATGGAGTCGATGGGCCTGTGGCATCAGATCGGCGATCTGGTCGGCGATGCCTGCGGTTTTCAGGCGAACGGGCAGCTCAGGGTCGTGGCGTCCGAGGCGCAGCTTGCGGCAGAAACCGGCCGGGTCGATCATCTGCGCGCGCGCGGATATCGCAACGAGCAGATGATCGGGCAAAACCACCTGCGCGATCTGGTGCCGGGCATCAATCCGAAATTCATCGGCGCCGCCTATGCCGAAAACGACGGGGCTGCCGATCCTCACCGAACGCTGGTCGCCTTTCGCGCCGCGGCCGAACGGGCAGGGGTGGTGATCCATGAGGGTGCCGGTGTCACCGCCCTGCAGCGTCAGGGCTCCGGCTGGCGGGTTCATACGCCGGAGGCGGTGTTCGCCGCATCGGTGGTGGTGAATGCTGCCGGGGCCTGGGGTGCGCGCATCGCGGCCCTGATCGGCGAGGAGATCACGCTGTCGGCCAAGGCGTCGATGATGATGGTCACGGAGCGTCTGGCGCAGACCATCCGGCCGGTGATCAGCATCGCTGGCCGGTCGCTGTCGTTCAAGCAATCCGCGCAGGGGACGCTGGTACTGGGGGGCGGGATTCAGGGGCGCTATGAGCTGGACAGCGAAAAGACGCACATCAACTTTCGCGCCCTCGCCGCGGGCGCCGCGGCGACCCAGGAGCTGCTGCCCGCGGTGGCGGCCACGCGCATCGTGCGGTGCTGGTCAGGCATCGAGGGCAAGACCGACGATCTGTTGCCGATCATCGGGCCTTCGCTGAGGGGCGAGAATTTCTATCATGTGTTCGGCTTTTCCGGGCACGGATTTCAACTTGTCCCCGCCGTCGGCGCCGCGGTTGCCGGGATGATCGCCAACGGCGCGGTCCCCGAAACGCTTCTTCCGTTCGGGGTCGCGCGTCTCGCAAGACAAGGAGTGGCCCCGTGATCATTTACGTCATCCGCCGCCTGCTGCTCGCCATCCCGACGCTGTTGCTGATGCTGACGGTCATCTTCGTGCTGGTCCGGCTGGTTCCGGGCGATCCCGCGATCACCGTTCTGGGGGATCAGGCCAGCGAGGAATCGCTCGCGCGCCTGCGCGCCGAGCTGGGGCTCGATCAGCCGATCCATGTCCAGTATCTGGATTTCCTGTTCAAGGCGCTGACCGGCGACTTCGGCCGATCGCTTACCAGCGGCCGGACGGTGTTCGAAGAGGTCGCCATCGTGTTGCCCTACACGCTGGAGCTGACCGCCTCGGCCCTGATTCTGGGGGTGATCTTCGGGGTTCCGCTGGGGATCGTCGCGGCGATCTATCGCAATCTCTGGCCGGATTACCTGAGCCGGATCGTGTCGCTGGTCGGCCTTTCCTTTCCGTCTTTCGTGTCGGGCATCCTGTTGCTGCTGCTCTTCGGGGTGACGCTGCGCTGGGTGCCTGTCATCTCCAGCGCCGGGGGCGGGTTCGGGGTGCATGTGCGCAACCTCATACTGCCGGCGCTGACGCTGGGCCTGATCATGGCTGCCTACATTACCCGCGTTTCCCGCGCCTCGATGCTGGAGGTGCTGAACGAGGATTACATCCGCACCGCGCGGGCCAAGGGTGTCCGTCCCGCGCGGCTCGTTTTCCGCCATGCCCTGCGCAACTCGCTGATCCCGGTGGTCACGGTGGTCGGGCTCTATTTCGGGACATTGATCGGCAATTCGGTGCTGGTGGAGATCGTCTTTACCCGCCCCGGACTGGGAAAGCTGATCTTCGGCGCCCTGAATTCGCGCGACTACACGCTGTTGCAGGGGCTGATGGTGATCTTCGCCGCTTTCGTCATTCTCGTGAACACGTTGACAGACATTGGCTACGGTCTGATCGACCCCAGAGTGAAGTACAACTGATGTCGCTTGTCACAGATGCCCCCCGTCAGAACATGCTCTGGGTCGCTTTTCGCGGCAATCGGCTCTCCTGGGTCGGCCTGGGGTTGCTGATCGTCATCGTTCTTGCGGCGATCTTTGCGCCGCTGATCGCGCCGCATGATCCGCTTCAACAGAACATCCTCTATCGGCTGCAACCGCCCTCGGCGCGGTTCTGGCTGGGCACGGACACCTATGGCCGCGACGTGCTGTCGCGTCTGATCTATGGCGCGCGCGTCTCGCTGGTCGTGGGCTTCGTCGCCATCGCCATTGCGATGGTGGTCGGTTCCGCGATCGGAATCCTCTCGGGGTTCATCGGCGGTTTCATCGACCGGGTGGTGATGAGCGTGCTGGACGTGATGCTGTCCTTCCCCACCCTGCTGCTGGGGCTGATGGTTGCCGCGATGCTGGGGGCGAGCTTCGAGAACCTCATCATCGCCATCGCCATCACGGAAATGGCCCCGTTTGCCCGGGTCGCCCGCGCCCCGACGATTTCGCTCAAGCAGCGGGATTTCATCGAGGCGGGGCGGGCGATGGGCTTTGGCAACCGGCGCCTGATGACCCGGCATATCCTGCCCAACATGATGTCGGATGTCGTCGTCGTCGGATCGATGTGGATGGCCAGCGCGATCCGGACCGAGGCCTCGCTCAGCTTCATCGGCCTGGGGGTTCCGCCGCCCACGCCGACCTGGGGCGGCATGATCCGCGAGGGTTTCGAGAACATTCTCGATTCGTGGTGGCTGGCGGTGTTCCCGAGTCTTGCGATCCTGCTGACGGTTCTGGCGCTCAACATTCTTGGCGATGCCCTCAGGGACGCCATCGATCCGAAAACCCATGCTGGATGAAAGGGGCCCCGCAATGACGATTTCACCCAGTCCCATGCCGCGCGAGGCCCCCATTCTGGACGTTCAGGGCCTACGCACCGAGTTTCGGATCGCCGATCGCTGGCAGGCGGCGGTCAAGGATCTGTCCTTTGCCATTCACCGCAACGAAACGGTTGCTGTGGTTGGCGAATCCGGCTCGGGAAAATCGGTGACGGCATTGTCGATCCTGCGGCTCTTGCCGTCGCAGGTGGCGCGCATCGCCGCGGGCAAGGTGCTGTTCGAGGGGCGCGATCTGACCACGCTGAGCGAAAGGCAGATGTCGCAGATCCGCGGGAACCGGATTGCGATGATCTTTCAGGAGCCGATGACCTCGCTCAATCCGACGATGACGGTCGGCGACCAGATCGGCGAGTCGCTCTATATTCATCGCGGGTTGCCCAGACACGAGGCCCGCAAAGAGGCGCTCGTGCTGCTGGAGCGCGTAAGGATCCCCGCGGCGGCGCGGCGCCTCGATGAATTCCCGCATCAGTTTTCAGGCGGCATGCGGCAGCGTGTCATGATTGCCATGGCCCTCGCCTGTCGGCCGAGGCTGCTGATCGCCGACGAGCCCACGACGGCGCTGGATGTCACGATCCAGGCGCAGATCCTCGAGCTGATCAAGCAATTGCAGGACGAAGAGGAAATGGGCGTCCTGTTCATCACCCATGACATGGGCGTCGTCGCCGAGACGGCTGACCGGGCGCTGGTCATGCGGCACGGCGCGATCGTGGAAAGCGGCCGGTGTCTCGACGTTTTCGCCCGTCCGCAGCATCCCTATACCAGAACGCTCCTCCACGCGGTGCCCCGGCTGGGGACGATGGGCGACAGCAACCGCCCCATGCCGTTCCCCGAAATGGATGACAGCGGCCGGGAAACGACGCCCGACCCCGGCCGGCAGGATACCGTGCAGACCGAGGGGCCACCGCTGTTGCAGGTCCGCAACCTGACCACGCGGTTCGACATCCGGGGCGGGCTGTTGCGGGGCGTGAAGGGGCGGGTCCATGCCGTCGAGAATGTATCCTTCGATCTGCGTGCCGGTGAGACGCTGGCCCTGGTGGGGGAAAGCGGGTGCGGCAAGTCAACGACCGGCCGCTCGGTGCTTCGACTGATCCGGCCGAATTCCGGCGAGGTGCTGGTCGAGGGGCAATCGCTGTCGCGCCTGTCTGCCGGTGAAATGCTGGTGCAGCGCCGCAAGATGCAGATGATCTTTCAAGACCCTTTCGCCAGCCTCGACCCGCGCCAGAAGGTCGGTTCTGCCATCACCGAACCCTTGCTGGTCCATGGTCTGGCCAACCGCGAGCAGGCGAAAACGAAAGTCGCGCAGTTGTTGGCCCGTGTCGGGCTGGACCCGTCGGTGGCGCACCGCTATCCGCATGAATTCTCGGGCGGGCAGCGGCAACGGATCTGCATCGCGCGCGCCCTTGCCATGGAACCGAAGCTGATCGTCGCCGACGAATCCGTCTCGGCGCTGGATGTGTCGATCAAGGCGCAGATCGTCAATCTGATGCTGGAATTGCAGGCCAGCCTGGGCCTCAGCTATCTGTTCATCAGCCATGACATGGCGGTCGTCGAGCGGATCAGCCACCGGGTCGCGGTGATGTATCTTGGCGAGATCGTCGAGATTGGTCCCAGGGCGCAGGTCTTTGGCAACCCGCAGCACCCCTATACGCAAAAGCTCCTGTCGGCCGTGTTGTTGCCCGATCCCTCCCGGCGGCGCGCCCGGCGGCCGATCTCGAATGACGAGATCGCCAGCGCCATCCGACTGGCCGATCATGTGCCGCTGAAACGCCAATACAGGCACGTCGGCGCCGAGCATCTGGTCATGGAAAGCTGAGCCTGGCCCTGTGCCGGGGCGCCTGCGGGCCACGGCCCTGAACCCGCGGCGGGCGCGGGTTCAGGGGGCCAAGGGGCAGCCGCTGACCTGAAAGCCGACGTCCTCGGCCGCCGTGGCTTATGTTTGCCGCGGCCCGATCCGCGCGATGTCAAGATTGCCGTCCGTTGACCTTCAAAGCGGGCCGGATCGGCGCGGCGGGATCAATGGCCGTGGTCTTTCTGCTCGCGGTTGCCGTGGATCAGCGCCTTGCTGGCATCGTCGATGCCGCCGACCTGCTCCAGCGCCATCCGCTCGGCATCGCGGCTGCGCACGGTGGACATCGTATCCTCGACGATTTCCGGCGCCTCGCCCAGCCGCATCAGGGCTTCGCGCCCCATCACCAGCGCCGATTCATAGGTCTCGCGGATCTGGAAATCGGCGCCGTGGCGGATCAATTCCTGCGCGTGTTGCCGGGTCAGGGCGCGGGCCAGCACCGGGACCATCGGGAATTCATGGCGCGCAAGTTCGACGATGCGCGAGATCGTGTCGCGGCCTGACACCGCCACCACGATCAGGCTGGCATGCTGCGCCCCCGCCGCATGCAGGATATCCAGCCGCGACCCGTCGCCGTACCAGACCTTGAAGCCATAATCCTCGGCCTGGCGGATCGAATCGGCATCGGTGTCGATGATCGACACCGAATGCCCGCGCGTCAGCAGCGGCTGGCTGGCGATCTGGCCAAAGCGGCCAAAGCCGATCAGCAGCACCTGCCCGGCCAGATCCTTCGCTTCCTCGACCCCGTCCATCGATGGCACGGGTTTGGGCGCATAGCGGTCATGGGCGATGATCATCAGGGGCGTCAGCGCCATCGAGATGATGATGATCGCGGTCAGGTTGGCATTCCATTCCGGCGTCAGGATGCCGAATTGCGTGGCCGAGCCATAGAGGACAAAGGCGAACTCGCCCCCCTGCGCCATCAGCACCGTGCGTTGCAGCGCCTCGGCGCGCGGGGCCTTGGTCAGCAGGGCGACGCCGTAGATGACCAGCATTTTCAGGATCATGAAGGCGGGCACCGAAATGGCGATCACCACCCAGTTGGCGGCAATGACATTCAGGTCCAGCGCCATGCCGACGCCGACAAAGAACAGGCCCAGCAGCAGGCCCCGGAACGGCTCGATGTCGGCCTCGAGCTGGTGGCGGAAGGTGGATTCCGACAGCAGCACCCCGGCGAGGAACGCCCCCATCGCCATCGACAGCCCCGCCTCGGCCATCAGCACCGCGGCGCCCAGCACCACGAGCAGCGCCGCCGCCGTCATGATCTCGCGCACGCCAAAGCGGGCCAGCAGCCGGAACATCGGGTCCAGCAGATAGCGCCCGGCCAGGATCAGCGCCGCCAGCGCGCCCAGCCCGATGGCCACGGCGGCGAGCCGGTCGCCGGTGGTTGCCGCCTCGCCGCCGGGGGCGAGGAAAGCGACAAGGATCAGAAGCGGCACAATCGCCAGATCCTCGAGCAGCAGGATCGAGATGATCCGCCGCCCGCCCGGCTGCCCCATCTGCCCGCGTTCCTGCAGCGTCTGCATGACGATGGCGGTCGAGGTCAGGACAAAGCCGGTGCCCGCGACAAAGCTGGCCTCGACCGGATAGCCCAGCGCGATACCGACCCAGACCAGCGCGAATATCGCCAGCCCGACCTGCAGCACCCCCAGCCCGAAAATCTCGCCCCGCATCGCCCAGAGCCGTGAGGGCTGCATTTCCAGCCCGATCAGGAACAGGAACAGCACGACCCCCAGTTCGGCGAAATGGATGATCGCGTTGGCATCCTGAAAGAACGACAAGCCATAGGGCCCGATCAGCAGACCCGCCGCCAGATAGCCCAGTACGGTGCCCAGACCAAAGCGCCGGAACAGCGGCACCGCGACCACGGCGGCGCCCAGAAGCACGATCACGGGGATCAGGTCAAAGCCGTGATGCGCGGCTTCGGCGGCATGGGAAACAGGATCGGACATCGCTCAGCCTCTTGTTGTTTGCCACACGAGGAGCAGGGCGGCCGCGATCGGCACCGCCATGACCACGATCAGGATCGGCAATTCCTGCATCACGCTATAGCCCGCCCTTGTGACACCGACCCACATATTGACCAGCGCCAGCCCGGCCCAGACCGGCACGAAGACCTTTGCCGCCAGCGCGATCCCTGCGGCGTCATGGCCCCAGAGACGGCCGAACAGGGCAAAGACGGTCAGCAGCAACAGCCCTGTCCCGATCACCAGCGCCATATGCATTCGCTATCCTCTCAGTCGTGTTGCCCGGCCTTTCGGCCTGCGGTGCCCCATCTTCCCATGGCGGGAGAGGGTGATGTTGGACCTGATTCATGCATCTGATAATCAGCATTTTGCAAGGGCCGACAGGCCCATCCGCCTGCGCGGACGCTGCAACCGCCCGCTGCCGGGCCTTCCGCGCCTTGTTCCGGCCGGATTTTGCACCGTGCCGGGATGGCCGCCCGTGACCGGCGTTGCCGCGCAAGCCCATGGACAGAATGACGCGACCCGCGTCAGGCCCCGCGCGGCCGTCCGATCGGCCCGGGCTGGCGGATCTTCGGCCCGCCATCGGGGGCGGCCCCTGCGGTTCATGGCTGGGGCAGGGCGGCCAGCAGCGCGCGCAGTTGCGCATAGGCGATCTTGCCGGTGGCGGTCCGGGGAAGGGCGGGCACGCAGACCACCCGGCGCGGCAGTTTGTAGGGGGCGAGCCGGGTCCGGGCCCAGCCGCGCAGGGCATCCAGCGGCGGGCAGGCCGGTTCGCTGGCTTCGATCACCGCGCAGACCGCCTGGCCGAATTCGGGATCGGGAACCCCAAGCACCGCGACCGCCGAAATCCCGGGATAGCCGCCCAGACAGGCCTCGACCTCGGACGGGACGATCTTGAAACCACCCGAGACGATCATCGCATCCTTGCGGCCGATGAACCGGAACAGGCCTTCGGCCTCGCGGCGGACCATATCGCCGGAATAGACCAGATCGCCCCGGATCACCGCCGCGGTCAGCGCCGGGTCGCCCGCGTAATCGGCGATCAGCGCCAGATCGCGCGCCACCACCAGTTCGCCGGTCTCGCCGACGGCCACGTCGCGGCCCCCGGCATCGACGATCCGTACCCCCTGACCCGCGAGGATGCGGGCGCTGGCGGCGCTTCCGGCGTCGATATCGGCAGGCGACAGTACGCCGATCAGCCCGCATTCGGTGCTGCCGTAGGTCTGGTTCATCCGCCCGGGAAACAGGCGGCGACAGCGGGTCATCAGCTCGGGGTCCATCGGCATTGAACCGAAATGGATGCGCCTCAGCCCGGTCAGATCGCGCGGGCGGGCCTCCAGCTCTGCGGCGACACGGTACAGCATCGTCGGGATCAGATGCGTCATCGTCACGCCCCGGGCCACCAGGTGATCCAGCACCTGCGCGGCGACGAAGGGCCCCGGCGGCAAGGCGGCGACGGTCGCGCCCGCCACCATCGCCGCCCCCAGCACGCCGATCAGCCCGCCGCCGTGAAAACAGGGCAGGACCAGTTGATAGATGTCGCTCGGGCGCAGATCGCAGGCCCGCGCCTGGGCGGCGATGTGATGGGCATAGCGGTCGCGGCGGATGCGCACGCATTTGGGGTGCCCGCTGCTGCCCGACGAGCTGATGATCAGCCCGATGTCGGTGTCTTGCGGCGGCGGGCTGCTGACCGCCCCGGGCCCGGCCGCAGGCAGATCGAAGACCGGCAGCGCGGTCGCGCTGGCCGGGATCACCCGGGCAAAGGCAATTCCTGCGGGCAGTCTGCGCGGTTCGTCGCCCAGCACCAGCCGGGTGCCGGTGATCGCCAGCAGCCGCGTCAGTTCGGGATCGGTCAGGCGCGGATTGAGCGGCAGATGGGCGAAACCGGCGTGCTGGACGGCCAGAAAGCCGATCAGGTTGGCAACCGGGCAAGGGCAGAGCAAGGCGACCGGGCTGCCCGCCGCGGCATCCGGCAGGGCCTGCCGCAGACGTGCCGCCAGATCGCTGGCCGCCCGTTCCAGGTCGCCGTAGGTCAGGCGGACCGCGCCCAGCGTCATGGCGAGGCGGCCGGGATCGCCGCGCAGCGTCGCCTCGAACTGCGGGCCGAATACCGTGTGCATCTGCCGTCTCCGGGCCCCTGCGGGCCCGCTCCCCCCGTCGCTGCGCGCCAAGTCTATCGGCTGTTCGCCCGGCCACAAACAGCCTTTCGCCCCGGGACGCGACGTCAGCCGACCTCGGCCGCCACCAGATTGCGCAGGATGCCGATCCCGGAAACCTCGACCTCGCAGAGATCGCCGGGCTTCATCCACAGCGGCGGATCGCGCCGCGCGCCGACACCGCCGGGCGTGCCGGTGACGATCACATCGCCGGGCAGCAGCGGCAGGATGGTCGAGCAATAGGCGATCAGCCGCGGGATCGGGGTTATCAGCCGGTCCAGCCCGGTGTCCTGAACCACCTGCCCGTTCAGCCGACAGGTCAGATGCAGGGTGGCGGGGTCGGGGATCTCATCGGCTGTCACCATCCAGGGGCCAAAGGCGCCGGTCCCGGCAAAGGTCTTGCCCGGCAGGAACTGGTGCGTATGGCGCTGCCAGTCGCGGACACTGGCGTCGTTGTAGGGCGCATAACCCGCGACATGCGCCAGGGCCTGCGCCTCGGGGATGCGCCGCCCGCCGGTGCCGATGATGACCGCAACCTCGGCCTCGTAGTCGAACTGTTCGGATTCCAGCGGCCGGATCAGCGGTGCGCCATGGCCGATCTGGCTGCCCGCAAAGCGGGCGAACAGCACCGGGTGTTCGGTCTCGCTGCGCCCGGTTTCGGCGACATGGGTGCGAAAGTTCAGGCCGACGCAGAGGATCTTGTCGGGGTTGGGAATGACCGGCGCCAGCACCACGGATTCCAGCGGAAAATCGGCAGGCTCGCCCGCGAGGGCCGCGGCGCGGCCCAGCCCCCGCGCGCCCAGAAAATCGCGCAGGGTCGGTTCGGGCACGCGGCTGGCCAGATCGATCACGCCGCCATCGGGCGTGACGATGCCATAGCTGGCGCGGGTGCCTCGGGTAAAAGAGCAGAGTTTCATGTCGGCGCGGTCTCCGGTTGCAGATAGGGCAGGGCGCGGGCGATCAGGTGGGCCAGTTCCCCGGCGGTGTCGGCGGCGCCCAGCGTATGGCGATCGGGGCGCAGGATCGTGGCGCGGGCGCCCAGCCGGGCAAGATGCACAGCGGCATCGGGCGCCTCTGTCGGCGTGACGCAGGCCAGCCCGGGCGGCAGACGCGCCCGTTCCCCGCCCGGCAGCGCCGACTCGGCCACCAGCACGAAGCCGCCCGGCAAGGCCTCGTCCAGCCGCCGCCCGTCGGCCATCCGGGGCTGGCCGAACAGCCGCCCGGCCAGCGGCCCGAGGCTCAGACCCGCCCCCAGCGGCGGGGCGATGCTGTGCATGCGGGCCGGGCCGTCGTCAGCGGCGCCGGGCAGGGCGGCGCGCAGCGCCGCCCCGCTGTCGGCGGCATTGATCAGCCTGCCCAACCGCACCGCCGTGGCGACATACTCGCGGGCGTTGGGGCGGCGCTCGGTCGTGTAGCTGGCCAGCAGCGCCTCGGTCGCCGGATGGTCCCGGCAGGCCAGCGCCAGTTTCCAAAACAGGTTGGCCGCGTCGCGGACCCCGGCGCAGAGGCCCTGTCCCATGAACGGCGGCGTCTGGTGGCAGGCGTCGCCCGCCAGCAACAGCCGCCCGCGCCGCCAGTCCTGCGCCACCAGCGCATGGAAGGTATAGACCGCCACACGCTCCAGGCTCGCCTCGTCGGGGGTGATCCAGTCGCGCAGCAGGGCCCAGGCGCGGGCCTCGGTCATCGGCTCGTCTTGCGGGTGAACGGCGATTTCCCAGCGCCGCCGGCCGCCGGGCCCCGGGGAATAGGTCGCCGGACGGGCCGGGTTGCAATATTGCACGGTATGCGGGCCCAGATCGGGGCGGTCGCGGTGCAACAGCGCATCGACCACCAGCCAGCGTTCGTGAAAGCCCAGATCCTCCATCGGCGTGTCGATGAAGCGCCGCACCAGCGAACGCGCGCCATCGGCCCCCACGACATAGCGCGCGCTGGCCCGCCCGACGCGGCCGGTTGCCATGTTCTCGAACCGCAGATCAACGTGGTCGCCGCGATCCTCGACCAGAAAAGCCTCGCAGCGGGGGCGCAGGGTGATGCCGGGCGCCCGGGCCAGAGCCTCGCGCAGCAGCGTCTCCAGCTCGGGCTGATGAAAGCGGAAATTGCCGCGCCAGCCCTGCGGGCCGGTTTCCTGCGGGCGCGGCCAATCCAGCAGCAGCGTGCCGTCGGGGGCCACGAACCGCATGCCGGGATGCGGAGCGGTCAGCGCCAGCAGCGGTTCGGCCAGGCCGATCCATTGCCAGACGCGCATCACTTCGGCGTCGAAATGCACCGCGCGCGGCTGCTGGCAGGGACCGGCCTCGCGGTCCAGCGCCAGAACCCGCAGGCCCTGTTGCGCCAGCAGCAGCGCCAGGGTCGCGCCCGTCGGGCCGCAGCCGATCACGGCCACGTCGAAATCTTCGTCCTGCATGTCGGTCTATTCCTGTTCCTGTCTCGCCAGCGCGTCGAACAGCCAGGGGCAATCGGGAACCCCCGGGGCGCGCACCCCGCGCGCCGCCGCATCGAGCCGCATCTGCCGCATCCGGGCGCGGGGCTCGTCGGGCAGATAGAGGCGTTCATGCCCCCAGAAGCTGGGGCCGTCGTGGGTTTCATGCGGCTGCCAGGTCGCCGGGTCGATCACCCGCCCGCCCCAGCCGTTCTCGACGAAAAACCCTGACGGAGTCCGGGCATAGAACGAGGTCATGTAATCGTTGGTATGGCGCCCCAGCGTATAGGCGACGCCGTCCTCGATCTGCTGGGCCAGGTCATAGCCCTGACCGACATCGTCGAGGTTGCGGTATTCGACCATGAAATGGTGAAACCCCGCGCCGCCCGAGCCGACCATGGCAAAGCTGTGGTGGCGGCCGTTGATGTGAAAGAAGTAGAGGCCATAGGGCTCAAGCCCGTAATCCGAGACGCGAAAGCCCAGCAGGTCGCGGTAGAACGGCAGCATCACCGCAATGTCGCGCACATGCAGCACGGCGTGGCCCATGCCCAGCGGGCCGGTCTTGAAACCCTCGATCGGGCGGCCGGGGCGGAACGGTTCATCGGTTCGCATCGGCGCATGCACCAGTTCGATGCGGTTGCCCATCGGATCGTGGAACCAGATCAGATCGGCGACAAAACGCCGGTCGGCCAGGGCGCGCTGTCCGGCGTGAACGGCGATTCCGGCGCCATCCAGCCGCGCGGCGAGGGTTTGCAGATCGCCGGGTTGATCGACCTCGAAGCCGATGAAGGCCAGC
>JAANMY010002158.1_pt1 | contig 19382 bp, 16 predicted proteins | sample 7279691 | NCBI WGS metagenome assembly JAANMY01 (sample SAMN14094543, study PRJNA606508) | bioreactor metagenome | isolation source: A lab-scale SPAN reactor treating ammonium-rich wastewater day 388 | place: Ireland: Galway | collected 2018-02-07
GCGGCAGACGGATCATGCGCGCAATCCGGCCGATTTCGGTCTCGACTACTGGCTGCTGGAACCCAGCTGGACGCAGGGCAGGACCACGCTGCGCGCCGGCTGGGAGCGTCTCGGCGGCAATGGCGCGGTCGCCGTGCAGTCCCCGTTGGCCACGCTGCATGCCTTCAACGGATGGGACGACCAGTTCGGCACCACCCCGGCGAAGGGCCTGGAAGATCGTTACCTCGGCGCCGGCGGCAAGTTCGGCCGCGGCCGTCTCGACGGCAAGCTGGCTTGGGCGCTGGCATGGCACGACTACCGGGCCGATATCGGCGGCCTGCGCTACGGCAGCGAGTGGAACGCGTCGCTGGGCTTTCCCCTGCCGGGCGGCCTGAGCGGGCTGGTGAAGGTGGCCGAGTACCGCGCCGACGGCTTCTCGCGCAACAGCCGCAAACTCTGGTTGCAGGTGGAGTGGCGCGGCGCGCGGACGCTGGCGCCATGAAGAAGCTGGATCTGCGCGCGCTGCCGGCACCGGAGCCGCTGATGCAGGCATTGGCCGCGGCCGATGCCCTGCAGCCGGGGCAGGCGCTGGAGGTCCTGACGCCGCTGCTGCCCGCGCCGCTGCTGGAGGCGTTGGAGGCACGCGGCCTGCACTGGCGCAGCGAACCGTGCGCGGATCACGGCACCTGGGTGGCGATCCTGCGGCCCGCCGCCTGATGCCGGTGCGATGACCAGGCTGGCGATGCAGCAGGCGCCGACGCCGGCCACGCCGCGGCGGTTCCTGCTGTCGGCCTCGCTGTGGGGCGCGCTGGCCGGGCTCCTGCTGGCGTTCGATGGCGGTGCAGCGCTGGCATCGCGCTGGGGCGTTGCCACGCTGGCGCTGGTGCATGCGCTGGCGCTTGGCGTGCTGGGCAATGCCATGTTCGGCAGCCTGCTGCAGTTCCTGCCGGTGGCCGCCGGTGCACGCGTGCGCGGCGGGCGCCCCGCGGCGTGGCTGCTGCATGCGCTTCTCAACGCAGGCGCGCTGCTGCTGGTGCTGGCGCTGCGCCAGCCGGCGCTGCTGCCGCCGCACTGGGGCGGCCTGCTGCTGGTGGCTGCGTTCCTCCTGCTGGCGGCGTTGGTGCTACCAGGGCTGGTCGGTGCTGCAGGGCAGGTGCTGCTGCGCTGGGGAATCGGCTGTGCGATTGCCGGTGGGCTGGTGGCGGCGCTGCTCGGGCTGTCGCTGGCATTGGCGGTTGCCGGCGTCTGGCGAGTGCCGCTGCTGCCGCTGACCGATGCGCACGCCGGCTGGGGTGTGCTGGGCTGGGTGCTGGCACTGCTGGTAGCGGTGGCGCGGGTGGTGATGCCGATGTTCCAGGGCGTGGCCGCGATGCCAGCGCGCTTGCAGGCGGGTTGGCAGTTGGCGCTGTACGCGCTGCTGCTGGCGGCGCTGGCGATCGCGCTGCGCGGCGCGTCGGTGCCGGCCCTGCGGATGGGCGCGGGGCTGCTGGTGTTGGCCGTCGCGCTCGGTGGCCTGCTGGTGCAGTTGCGCGCACCGAAACTGCGGCGTGCGCCGCTGACGTATTTCTGGATGGCGGGCTTCGTCGCGCTGGCCGCGGCGGCCTGCGCGCTGCTGGCGGGCGGCGAGGACAATCTGCTGCTGGCGGGCGTGCTGGCGCTGGCGATTGGACTGCCGCTGCTGGTGACCGGCATGCAGCTGGAAATTTCCGCCTTCCTCGGCTGGATCGACCTGCAGCGGGACTGCGGGCGCGGGGTGCGCCTGCCGGGCGTGCAGCTGCTGTTGCCGGCGCGCGACAAAGTCATCGTGCTGGCGCTGCACGGGCTGTCCGCCATGGCGCTGTTGGCCGCCACGGCGCATCCTGCGCTGGCGCGGCTGGCCGGCGTCGCGCTGCTGCTGGCGCATGCGGCGGGCTTCGCCGCGCTGTGCGGGGTCGACTGGCGCCGCATCCGTTTCATCCGCGGTCTGAAGGAGCAGGGATGAGCAAACCGTTGCCCTTGGTGTATTCGTGTTCGGGCTGTTCCAGCGCGGCGCAGATGGCCAACCATCTGGCGCTGCAGCTGGATCGCGCCGGCGCGGCGGAAATGTCCTGCATCGCAGGCGTCGGCGGCGGCGTGGCCGGGCTGGTGCGCACCGCGCGCAGCCGTCGCCCGATCCTGGCGCTGGACGGCTGCGTGCTGCGCTGCGTCTCTGCCTGCCTGGCCAACGCCGGGGTGGTGGCCGACACCCATCTGGTGCTGTCCGACTACGGGGTGAAAAAGCGCAAGCACGCCGACTTCGATGGCGAACAGGCCGAAGCGGTCTATCTGCAGCAGGTGCTGCCGGCGGCGCAGGCGCTGAGGAGGAATGACGATGCGTGAACGTGCTCCGGGACTGGCGCCGGTGCGGCTGGCGATCGACGGCGTGGACGATGGACTGGTGCTGCTGCTGGCCGCGCGGACACGGTTGGCCAGGCTGGCCGGGCGGCTCAAGGCCGGCGCCGGCATGCAGGGCCGTGACGATGCGCGCGAGCAGCGCGTCCAGCGGCGCGCGGAAACGCTGGCCAGCGTGCTGGGGGTGGCCCCGGCCACCGCCAGCGGCGTGCTGGCGCTGGCGATCGGCGACGCCTGCCGGGCGCAGGGGCTGCAATCTGACCTGGATCAAGGAGCGGCCCCCGGCGATGGCCGCATGATCGCGACCATCATGCACACCCATACCGATTCCGCGCCGGCCCCGGCGCACCCCCTGCTGCGGCTGGTGCCGCCGCCCCGCCGCATCGCACCGCTGCTGCGGGTGCTGCCGTCGTCCGCGCAGAAGCGCCTGTTGGAACGTGCGATGGCGAAAGTGCTGGCCGCGCCGATGGCCGATGGCACCCTGGACTTCATGGCAGGGCGCCGGCTGGGTATCGAGGTCAGCGACCTGGGCCTGCGCTGGGTGGTGGAACTGCAGGGCCAGCAGCTGGTGGTGGTGGATACGCCCGCCGAAGCCACCGTCCGCGGCACCGCCACCGACCTGCTGCTGCTGGCCGGGCGGCTGGAGGACGCCGACACCCTGTTCTTCCAGCGCCGGCTGGTGCTGACCGGCGACGTCGAGCTGGGCCTGACCGCGCGCAACTTGCTGGACCGGCTGCCGTGGGAAACCGTGCCGCTGGGCCTGCGCATCGCCCTCAACCGCGGCGCCCGCTTCGCCCGCGCCGCGCGTGGCGCCTATCGCGCGAAAGCCTGAGCGGCACTTGTTTCCATCGCCCGCGCGGTCGTCGCGCGGGTGTTGCCTGTCCACGATCCGAAGAGCCCATGAACGCATCCGTCGCGCCGTCCTGGCATCCCGCACTCGAAGCGCGCCACGCGCCGCTGGTCGAGAAGCTTGAACGTCTCATCCCGTGCATGGAGGTGCCACTGCACCTGCCATGGATCGACGCCATCCTCGAACTCAAGCGCCAGCGCGGCGCAGTGATCATGGCGCACAGCTACCAGTCGCCGGAGATCTTCCACGGCGTGGCCGATGTCACCGGCGATTCGCTGGCGCTGGCGCAGGCCGCGGCCGACTGCGACAGCGACCTGATCGTGCTGTGCGGCGTCCACTTCATGGCCGAGAGCGCCAAGATCCTCGCCCCGGACAAGACCGTGCTGATCCCGGACCTGGAAGCCGGCTGTTCGCTGGCCGCTTCGATCACCGCCGCCGACGTGCGCGCGCTGCGTGCGCAGCACCCGGGCACGCCGGTGGTCAGCTACGTCAACACCAGCGCGGCGGTGAAGGCCGAGTCCGACGCCTGCTGCACTTCCGCCAACGCGGCGCAGGTGGTGGAGGCGATCGCCGCCGAGTTCGGCGTGGACAAGGTGATCTTCCTGCCGGACCGCTACCTCGGTGCGTGGGTGGCGCAGCAGACCGGCATCGAGCTGGTGCTGTGGAACGGCGTGTGCGAGGTGCACGAGAAGTTCACCGCGATGGAGGCGCGCCACACCCGCGAGCGCTTCGACGCGAAGATCGTGGCGCACCCGGAATGCGCGCCGGAGGTGCTGGCCGAGGCCGATTTCGTCGGCTCGACCAGCGCGATGGGGCAATGGTTGGCGAAGGAAAAGCCGTCGCGGGTGGCGATGATCACCGAGTGCTCGATGGCCGACAACCTGCGCAACCAGTTCCCGCAGGTCGAGTTCATCAAGCCCTGCAACCTGTGCCCGCACATGAAGCGGATCACCTTGCCCAACATCCATGCCTGCCTGCGCGACCTCAAGCACGAGGTGACCGTGCCCGAGGACGTGGCGATTGCCGCGCGGCTCGCGCTGGCGCGGATGCTGGCGGTGGGGCGTCGCGACCGCGTGTGAGCGCGCCCGCGCCCGTCATCATCGTCGGCGGTGGCATCGCCGGGCTGTCGGCGGCGCTGGCCGCCGCGCCGGCGCCGGTGCTGCTGCTGGCGCGTGCCTCAGGTGTCCGTGGTGCCGCCAGCGCGCTGGCGCAGGGCGGCATCGCCGCGGCCATCGGCCCCGGCGACATGCCGCAGGCGCATGCGCGCGATACCTGCGTGGCCGGCAGCTTCCACAACGATCCGGCCATCGTCGACCTGCTGACCGCCGCCGCCGGCGATGCGGTGCGCTGGCTGCAGGCGATCGGCGTGGCCTTCGACCGTGAACCTGACGGCGGCCTGCAGTTCTGCCGCGAAGGCGGCCACGACCGTGCGCGCATCGTCCACGCCGGCGGCGACGCCACCGGTGCGAAGGTGATGGAGGCGCTGGTCGCCGCTGCGCGGGGCGCCGGCCATATCGAACGGCATGCCGGGGTGGACGTCGATGGCCTGGTGCTGCGCGACGGCGAGGTCTGCGGCGTTTGCATCACCCGTGCCGATGGCACCCGCGAGGCGCTGCACGGCCGCGCAGTGGTGCTGGCCACGGGCGGCATCGGCGGATTGTTCGCCCAGACCAGCAACCCGACGGATGCGGACGGCAATGGACTGGCGCTGGCGTTGGCCGCCGGCGCGCAGGCGCGCGACCTGGAGTTCGTCCAGTTCCATCCCACCGCGATGGCGCTGCCTGGCCTGCACAGCCTGCCGCTGGTGACCGAAGCCCTGCGCGGTGCGGGCGCGCGATTGCTGGATGCGAACGGTGCGTCGCTGATGGATGGCGTGCATCCGCTGGCCGACCTGGCGCCGCGCGACATCGTCGCGCGCCGGGTCTGGCAGGCCTGTCGTGACGGCGGCGCGCTGCTGGATGCGCACAAGGTCGGCGCCGCGTTCCCGCAGCGCTTTCCCACCGTGTTCCAGGCCTGCATGGACCACGGCATCGATCCGCGCGTGCAGCCGATCCCTGTGACTCCGGCGGCACACTTTCACATGGGCGGGATTGCCGTCGACGCCGACAGCCGCAGCTCGCTGCCGGGCCTGTATGCGGTGGGCGAGGTGGCCTGCAACGGCGTGCATGGCGCGAACCGGTTGGCCAGCAATTCGCTGCTGGAGGGCGTGGTGTTCGGGCGCCGGCTGGGCGCGTTGCTGCGCGCGTTGCCTGACGGCGGGCAGCCGCGCGGCAGTTTCCGGATGGTGCGGCGCAAGCCTTCGCTGGGCGCCGCGCAGCTGGACTCTCTGCGGGCGCTGATGATGCAGGCGATGGGGCCGCTGCGCAGCGGCGCGACGTTGCAGGAGGCGTCGCAGGACTGCGCGGAATTGGCCGGGTTCGGCTGGCAGGGCGAACTGGCGCAGCGGATGCTGGCCGCTGCCCTGCGGCGAACCGCCAGCCTGGGGGCGCACTACCGCAGCGATGCGCCGCCGGCGGGCTGATCACGCCGGCAAAAACGGGCACGTCCCTGTGCCCCCCGAAACTCGACGCGGCTCAGGCCGCGGGCATCCGCATCCCTGGTTCGCCATGCCAGTAGCCGTTGCGCTCGCCGATGCGGGCCGGCGCCTCACTGGCGCTACGGGCGGCGTCGAAATGGCGCACGATTGCCTCCATGCCCTCGGCCTGCGGATACACGCGCAGGATGTCGACGCCCAGTGCGCGCAGTTCGGGCAGCTCTGGCGCAAGGTCGGTGATTTCCTCGCCCTGCACCGAGATGCCGTTGATGCGCAGGAACGGGCGGCCTTCGCGGGTGGCCAGCGGCATGCCGTCGGGATAGTCGATGCAGCGGAAGCCGCACTGGTCCTTCGGCACGTCGAGCGCGCGCGCGGTGAAGCAGCGCGCCGAGAACGACAGCGGCAGCCGGCCCCAGGCGATCACCTCCAACTCCGGCATGACGCCGCCGTCTGCCAGCACGCCATCCTTCAATTCGCCGATCAAGGTGCGGCCCTGTTCGACGCCCGGCACCCAGCGGCGCAGCCCGTCTTCGCCCAGCATCGCCAGCGCGCGGTGGTTGTACACGTTCAGCGTCGGCCCGGCCACGAATGGACGCCCCTTTTCCTTGCACAGCTGCACGGCGGAAAGGTCGTTGGCCTCGATCCAGAAGCCGCCGTGGGAAACCTGCCGGTCCAGCACGCTGAGTTCGGATTCGGCCTCGATCAGTGCCAGCGTCGACAGCACGATCTGCTTGCCGGAGTCGGCCAGTTCCTCCGCCAGCGCCAGCCAGTCGGCGGTGCGCAGTTCGCGGCGCTTGCTGCACACGGTTTCACCGAGGTAGACGATGTCGACCGGCCAGTGGATGGCTTCGCGGTAGAACGCCAGCGTGCGCTCGCGCGGCCAGAAGTACTGCAGCGGGCCTAGGCTCAGTTTCATCGGTATTCCTTCAGTGCCAGGCGCGGTGGTACGGACCCAGCGTGGTCTGGTGGCCTTCGGCGTGGCGCGACAGTTCCGCCTGCCATTCCGGCTTGAGTTGCCAGTGCGCCTCATCGGCGATGACCTGGTCGATCGCCTTGCGCCAGGTGCGGGTGACCGAGCTGACGTAGGCCACGCCGCGCTGGCGGCCCTCGATCTTCAGCGCAGCCACGCCGATCTGCTTCAGTCGCGGCAGTAGCTCCAGCGTGTTGAGACTGGTCGGTTCCTCGAGCGCGTGGAAGATCTCGTTGCCGACCTCGAAACGGCCCTTGCACACGGTGGGATAGCCGGCCGGCTCCTCGGGCTTGAATTCGTCGATCAGCACGTCGTTCAGGCGCACGCTGCGGCTGCCGTCGCCCTGTTCGTCCCAGCGCACGAACTTCGCCGGCGAGCACACGCCGTGGCGGTTGGGCGAGGCGCCGGTGACGTAGCTGGAAAGCTGGCAGCGGCCTTCGACCATGATGCACAGGCTGCCGAAGGCGAACACTTCCAGCGCCACCGGCGACTTCTCGCACAGCCGCTCCACCTGCTGCAGCGACAGCACCCGCGGCAGTACCGCGCGGCTGATGCCGAAGCGCTCGAACGCGTAGCGCAGCGCCGGCGCGGTGGTGGCGCTGCCCTGCACGGACAGGTGGCGAGGCAGGTTGGGATGGGTACGCGCGGCGTAGTCCAGCACCGCCATTTCTGCGGCGATGATGGCGTCGGCGCCCAGCGAGGCGGCCTTGTCCACGGCGGCATGCCAGTCGCGCAGGCGCACGCTGTCGGGGTAGGTGTTCAGCGCCAGGTAGACCTTGGCGTTCCTGGCATGTGCGTAGCGGATGCCGGCGCGCAGTTCGTCGTCGCTGAAGTTCAGCCCGGGGAAGGCGCGCGCGTTGGTCTGATCCCGGAAGCCGGCGTAGACCGCGTTGGCGCCGGCATCCACCGCCGCCTGCAGGGCCGGCAGGTTGCCGGCGGGACAGACCAGTTGCATGCGGGGCTCCGGCAGCGGGGAAACCGGCATGGTCGTGGCCGCGTGCGGAAGCGTCCTTGACCTGGATCAACGCGCCTGCGCATGGTCGGCAGGTGGCGCAGCGGGCGATGTTTGACGTGGGTCATGGTCGTCGCCGTGTGCGCGTGCGATGTTGCCCATCAACGCGGGCACCGGCCCGCGGCATCGGAGAAGAACCATGCTGTCCAGGACGATCCTTTCGGTGTCAGCGCTGGCGCTGGCCGGCGCGCTGTTCGCGGCGCCGGCCGCGGCGCAGTCCGCCGCCCACCACGACCACGCCGCGCACGCCGGCCACGATGCCAAGCCGCAGGTGCCGGCGCAGCGCTGGGCCACGGACGCACCGCTGCGGGCCGGCATGCGCAACCTGCGCGAGGCGACCGAGACGCTCAACCATTACGAGATGGGCCATCTGGATGATGTGCAGCGCGACAACGCGGTGGAGAAGATCGATGCCGCGATCAAGGACATGGTCGCCAACTGCAAGCTCAAGCCGGAGGCGGACGCCGCCCTGCACGGGCTGCTGGCGAAGTTCATCGCCGGTGCCGGCGCCGCGCGTGCCGGCAAGTTCAGCAAGGCCGAACTGGTGCCGATGCAGGAAGCGCTGGCGCTGTATCCGCAGATGTTCGACGACCACGACTGGGGCAAGCCCGCGCATTGAGGTGCGCCAGATCCCGTAGGAGCGCACGGAACGGGCGCGAACGCTTTCGCAGAATCACGCAAAAAGCATCGCGCCCCTGCGGTGCTCCTACACGGTGCGGCCGGGTGTTCGCGCCGCGTTGCGCTCCCATCGGGGGTTCGGGTGGGGTGTTCGCGCCCCTGCGGTGCTCCTACAGGGCGCGGGTCGGCTGCTCGCGTCCGGCCGCCACCTGGCGCCACAGCGCATCGACCCGCTTCTCCACCGATGGGTCGAGCTGGATCGGCTTGCTCCAAGTGCGGCTGGTTTCCGCCGGCCACTTGTTGGTGGCATCCAGCCCGAGTTTCGAGCCGAGGTTCGGCGTCGGGCTGGAGAAATCGAGGTAGTCGATCGGGGTCTTGTCGATCAGCACGCTGTCGCGGACCGGATCGACGCGGGTGGAGATCGCCCAGATCACCTGCGACCAGTCGCGCACGTCGATGTCCTCGTCGGTGACGATCACGAACTTGGTGTAGGTGAACTGGCGCAGGTAGGACCAGATGCCCATCATGATCCGGCGCGCGTGGCCGGGGTACTGCTTGCGGATCGACACCACCGCGATGCGGTAGGAACAGGCTTCCGGCGGCAGGTAGAAGTCGACGATTTCCGGGAACACCTTCCGCAGCAGCGGCACGAACACGTCGTTCAGCGCCATCGCCATCACCGAAGGTTCGTCGAACGGCGCGCGGCCCATGTAGCTGCCCTGGTAGATCGCGTCCCTGCGCAGGTGCATGCGCTGGATGGTCATCACCGGGAAGTGGTCCTGCGCGTTGTAGTAGCCGGTGTGGTCGCCGAACGGGCCTTCCAGCGCGGTGTCGGCCGGGTCGATGAAGCCCTCCAGCAGGATCTCGCAGCCGGCCGGCGCGTCCAGCCCGGTCAGCTTGCTGGGCCAGACGCGGGTGCGATGGCCGCGCAACAGGCCGGCGAATTCGTATTCCGACAGCGTGTCGGGAATCGGCGCCACCGCCGCCAGCAGGGTGGCCGGGTCGGCGCCGATCGCCACCAGCACCGGGAAGGGTTTACCTGGGTGCATCGCCTTCCAGTCGGCGAAGTCCAGCGCGCCGCCGCGGTGCGGCAGCCAGCGCATGATGATGCGGTTCCTGCCGATCACCTGCTGGCGATAGATCGCCACGTTCTGGCGCGGCTTGCGGGTGCCTCGGGTGACCACCAGGCCAAGGGTGATGAGCTTGGCCGCATCTTCCGGCCAACAGCGCTGGATCGGCAGGCGCGACAGGTCGACGTCGTCGCCTTCCAGCGTTTCATGCTGGAACGCCGCTTCGCGCACCTTCTGCGGGGCCACGTGCGCCAGCTGCGCCAGTTCCGGCCAGCTGCCCAGCGCGTCGCGCAGGCTGGACGGCCAACGCGGTTCGCGGATCGCCGCCAGCAGTTCGCCGAGCTCGCGCAGGGACGCCAGCGGCCGACCGGCCAGCGCCGCCTCGATGCGGTCGCGGTGGCCGTACAGGTTGCCGAGATAGGCATGTTCGCTGCCGACGGGCTGTTCCATCAGCAGCGCGGGCCCGCCCTCGCGCAGGGCGCGCAGGCTGAGCGAAGTGGTTTCGAGTTCGGGGTCGACCGGCTCGCCGACGCGCTGCAGGCGTCCCTGGCGTTCGAGTGCGGAAAGGTAGGCGCGCAGGTCGTGGAAGCTCATGAAGAACCGTCGGGTGGCGTGAATGTTCCGGTGGCCAGTGCCGTGGCCAGCGACTGCTGCCAAGGCGCGATGTCGAGGCCGTGCGCGTCGCGCCAGCCGGGGTCGAACAGGGTCTGCTGGTAGCGCTTGCCGCGGTCGCAGAGCAGGCTGACGATGCTGCCGCGTTCGCCACGTGCGCGCATGTCCGAGGCCAGCTGCAGGCAGGCGGCGAAATTGGTGCCGGAAGAACCGCCGTAGCGGGTTCCCAGCAGGTCTTCCAGCTGCAGGGCGGCGGCGATGGAGGCGGCGTCCTCGACTTCGACCACCGCGTCCACCACGTCGAAGATGAAGCCGGGTTCCACCCGCGGGCGGCCGATGCCCTCGATCAGGGTGGGCCTGCTGGCCACTGCGTTGCGGTCGCGCCGACGCCAGCCATGCACATAGCTGCTGCCGGCCGGTTCGGCCACGCACAGGCGGGTGGCCATGCGCCGGTAGCGCAGGTAGCGCCCGATGGTGGCGGAGGTGCCGCCGGTGCCCACGCCGCAGACGATCCACGACGGCTCCGGCTGCGGTTCGCGGCGCAACTGGCCGAGGATGGATTCGGCGATGTTGTTGTTGCCGCGCCAGTCGGTGGCGCGTTCGGCGAGGCCGAACTGGTCGAGGTGGCAGGCACCGTTGGCGGCGTGCTCGGCGGCGCGCGCGTGCACCTGCGCGGGGTCTTCGACCAGGTCGCACTGGCCGCCCAGCGCCTGCACGTCGAGGATCTTCTGTGGCGCGGTGCAGGCCGGCATCACCGCGATGAACGGCAGCCCCAGCAGGCGCGCGAACCACGCCTCGGAAATCGCGGTGCTGCCCGAGGAGGCGTCCACCACCGTCTGTCCCGGCTGCAGCCGGCCGTTGCACAGCGCGTACAGGTACAGCGAGCGCGCCAACCGGTGCTTGAGGCTGCCGGTGGGATGGCTGGCCTCGTCCTTGAAGTAGAAGGCGATGTCCGGGAAGCCGGGGAAATCCAGCCGCAGCAGGTGGGTGTCGGCCGAGCGCGTGGCCTCCTGTTCCAGCAGGGCCAGTGCATCGTGCACCCAGGCGCGGGCGGCGGCGTCGGTACGGATCGTGGTCGTGTTCATGCGCCCATGATCCCGCGTCCGCCGCCGATCCTCAATTTCCCGCTGCCAGCAGCGCGCGCACGCGCACGCCGAGGTAGTCGAAGTAGCGGTCGATGTAGCTGATGCCGTTCTCGTGGTCGATCAGGTACGGGTTCATCAGCGTGTGGCGCAGGATCATCAGCCGGTCGCCGCCGTCCTCGCCCAGCGTGGCCACATCCAGCCCCAACGCATCGAGGATGCGGCGGGTCTCGGTCTCGCCCAGCGCTTCCGGCCGCAGGGTGGTCACCGAGCCGAAGAACTGCTTGTCCTGCAGCGGCTTGCTCGGGTCGCTGCGCAGCTCGTCGTGCAGTCGGCGGACGAAGGCGTTGGCGGCGGCTACGTGGCGGTTGCCGACGGGATTGAGGGCGAAGCAGACCAGGTTGCTGTCCGGCGCGAACGGCACCACCGCGCGGACCACGTCGTGCAGGTCGCCGGCGAAGCGCAGCGCGCGCGCGTGGAAGGCTTCGGCCGAGCGGATGGTCTGCGCCGGCAGCCGGCCGAAATGCGCGTGGTCCAGCGGCAGCACCTTGTGGGTGACATACACGCCGGCCACCGCCGCCCCGGACTTGGAGCCTTCGGGGATGAACTGGCCGAGGCTGCGATAGCGGCCCATGTAGTCCTTCGGCGCCTCGCCGTGGAACACGTAATCGGCTTCCTCCGACAGCAGCGCCACCGCGCGGTGGTCGCGGCAGATGAAGGCGCCGGCGCCGTAGGGCAGGTAGCCGAGCTTGTGCGGATCCACCGTCACCGAATCGGTGTCGCCCAGCGCGGCGATGGCCGAATACACCTCGGGCGAGGGGAAGGCGGTGAAGCCGGCGGCGATCTCCTCGCGCGGGCGCAGGCTGCCGTCCTCGTTGCGGAACAGGGTGGCGAGGTAGCCGCCCCACGCGGCATCGACGTGCACCGCGAATCCCAGCCCGCGCGCGGCGAAGCGCTGGCGGGCATCCACCACGGCCTCGATCGGGTCGATCGTCCCGTATTCGGTGGTGCCCATCACCGCCACCGCCACCAGCACCGGCTGGCGCTCGCGCAGGCAGCGCTCGAGGGTGGCTTCCAGCGCGTCGGCGTCGATGCGCATGCCGCGTTCGGGCAGCAGTTCCAGCTGCGCGCGGCCCAGTCCCAGTAGTTTGCAGCCCTTGCTCCACGAGTAATGGGCGGTGATCGGCGCCAGCACCTTCGGCAGCTTCAGGGTGGGGTGGGCGGCGAAGAAGCCGGCCAGCCCGCGCTGCTCGATGCGTTCGCCTTGCACGCGCGCCTGCCAGCGCCGACGCTCGCCCGCGCTGGCTTGCGCCAGCCACTGGCCCCAGCGGTCCACCAGCGCGGTGGCCTGGTGCGGATGCAGGTTGAACGCGCTCCAGACGTCTTCGGGCAGCTCAAGGTCGGGCACGCCCGCCGCCAGCAGCGCCACCGGAAACGCCTTCTGCGCCAGCGCCAGCCGCAGCGCCTGGTAGTTGGCCAGCGTGCCGCCGGAGGTCAGGTGGCCGAAGGCGCAGTCCGGGCGCGCCGGGTCGTTGACGTAGCCGAGCATCCCGGCCAGCTGCAGGCCCACCTTCACCTCCAGCTCCACCGTCACCGGTGCAGCGTCTTCGGAGACGTTGTTGGGGTTGTAGGGCAGGGTCAGGATCTGCGCGGCAAGCCCCGGCAGCAGCAGGTCGGAGGCCATGTGGCCGATGTAGCGCGGGCTGTGGAATGGCACCGACTTCTTCAGCGCCGCCGACAGCTGGTGCAGCTCGCGGCGCATGCGCGCCTCGAACGCCTGGTATTCCGGGTGCTGCGCAGCCGCGGTGGAGATCGCCGGCGGGTCTTCGGGATGGAAATTGCGCCGCCAGTAGACGTGGTCGCGCAGGAACTCGACGACGAGCTTCTCCAGCAGCGAATCGTTCTCACCGTAGGGGCCGAGGAAGCAGGCATCGGGTACGCGCGGCTGCGCGGCGGAGGAGGGCGTCGCGGATTGCATCGGAGGCTCCGGGAAAGTCAGCCCAGCAGGGGCAGCAGCCAGCCGGCGGGGTGATGCATGCGGGCGATGCCGTAGATGAACAGGAAGGTGGCCAGTGCAGCCACGTAGAAAAAGGCCCGTTGCGGGCGGCTGCGTTTCTCGCGCATCGCCAGAATGCCCAGCACCACGTAGGCCACCACCAGCACCAGCTTCAGCGACAGCCAGCCGTTGGCGAACATCGCGCCGGGCAGCATCGAGAACAGCATCGCGGCCGAGGTCAGCAGGATCGTGTCGACCGTGTAGCTGGTGTATTTCGGCAGCCAGTGGCGCGGCCAGCGTGCGCCCAGCAGGGCGGCCCCGCCGCGCAGCGCGAAGATCGCGCCGCTGCACATCACCGCGTGCACGTGCGTCCATTTGACCTGGGGATAGAACTCCATCATCGGCGACATGCGCAGGTCCTCAGCCCGGCCGCCCGTCGGCGCGCGGGTGCAGGTAGATCGACAGCGAACGCAGCACCCACGGCAGGAAGGCCAGCAGCCAGCCGGCGGCGGCGACCACCTGCCAGAAGTAGGAATCCGGCGCGGCCTCGGCGGCGATCCGGGTCAGCGCGACCAGCTGCAGCGCGGCGAAGGCGAACCAGCCCACCGCCGGCATCGCCATCGGCCGGCCGGAATGGCCCTGCGTTACCCGCGTCACCATCGCCACCAGCAGGCTGCCGAAGAAGCCGATGAACAGCGCGTGCGCCGGCCCGCGGCCGAGCACGAATTCGCCACCGGCGGCATAGAGGGCGCTCTGCACGGCATAGAGCGCGAACGCCACCGGCAGCCAGGCAAAGCCCAGGAACAGCACCCACAGTATCCCCGGCGCCTTGCCACGCGGCCACCAGCGCAGCAGCACCAGCGCGCTGCCGACGGCCAGCAGCGCATCGACCGGCCACATCCAGGCATTCGCATGCGCCAGCTCCAGCGCCAGGTGCGCCAGCAGCAGCGCCCACAGCGAGGCCAGCACCCACAGCGGTCGCCACGCGCGGTAGCCGGGGATGATGTTGCCGGCGAAGAACGGGAACATCCGGTGCGCCACCGTCGCATATACCGGCAGCAGCAGCCCGAACGTGCCGAACTTGATCGACACCGTCACCGCCCACGGCCCGGCGCCGTGCAGGTGCGCCGCCATCAGCAGCAGGCCGGCCAGGCCGAACGACAGCGCGGCAAAGCACGACCAGGCGTGCCAGGTCGGTCCCTTGCCGGCGCGACGCTCGGCCAGCAGCACGCGCAGCAGCTGCGACAGGCCGTAGGTCCAGCCGACCAGCGACATCACCACGCCGACATGGACCATCGCCGCCTGCCCGGACAGCATCCCGCCGACCACCGCCAACTGGCCACCCAGCAGGCCCAGCCCCACCGGCACGTAGTGCCAGCGCGACAGGTCCGGCGTGCCGGTCCAGCGCGGGAAGGTGGTCAACAGGAAGCCGAACATGAACGGCGGCAGCAGCTGGTACTGCATGACGAAGGCGTGCATCCAGCCGCCGAACGGCGTGCCGGTGGGCAGGCCGATAACGCCCCAGCGGGCATCGATGAGCCAGAGCAGCCACCAGCTCATCGCCAGCAGCACGTTGACCGCGCCGACGAAGAACAGCAGCCGGTGCGGGGCTTCCGCCAGCAGGGCGGGTGATAGACCGCCTCCGGTCTCGTTGTGAAGGTTCCTGTCCATGGCGGGAGTGTCGCGCGCGCGGGTGATGCCTGCCTTGATTCAGGTCATCCGGCAGCAGCCATTTGTCCCGTTGACCGGGAGGCCCACGCCGTGCCCGCGCGCAAAAAAACGGGGACGGCCTTGGCCGTCCCCGTGGTGTTGACGCTTGTGGCGATGGATCAGTTTGCAGCGAGCTTCGGCTTCAGCCACTTGCGGGCGATGAACAGCGCCAGCAGCAGCGCGCCCGCGGAGAACACCAAGTCGCCCGGCATGCGCATCCACACCAGCATGTCGATGATCGGGCGGTTCATGAACTCGGCGGAGCGGGCGAACCAGTAGCCGTTCTCCAGCGCCGCGTTGAGCTGCAGCACACCCATCGGCAGCAGGGTCAGCAAGCCCATCAGGCCGAGGCCGATGTTGAGGCTCCAGAACGCGCCGCGCAGCAGGCCGTTCGGCCATTCCACCTGCGGACGCAGGCCGCGCAGGCAGAACAGCATCAGGCCGATGCCCAGCATGCCGTATACGCCGAACAACGCGGTGTGGCCATGCAGTGCGGTCAGGTTCATGCCCTGCATGTAGTACAGCGCGATCGGGGTATTGACGAGGAAGCCGAACAGGCCGGCACCCACCAGGTTCCAGAAGCTGGTGGCCAGGAAGAACATGATCGGCCAGCGGTAGCGTTCCATCCACGGCGTGGCGCGGCTGTGGCTCCAGGTCTCGTAGGCTTCCAGCCCGATCAGCGCCAGCGGCACCACTTCCAGCGCCGAGAAGGTGGCGCCCAGCGCGACCGCCGCAGTGGTGGTGCCGGAGAAGTACAGGTGGTGGAACATGCCCAGTACGCCACCCGCCATGTACACGATGGTGGCGAACAGCACATTGATGGTGGCCGACTTGCCACGCAGCAGGCCCAGCTTCACGAACAGGAAGCTCAGCACCGCCACCGCGAACACTTCGAAGAAGCCTTCCACCCACAGGTGCACCACCCACCAGCGCCAGTAATCCACCACCGACATGTGGCTCTTTTCGCCCCACATCAGGCCGGCGCCGTAGAACAGGGCGATGGCGACGGTGGACAGGAACAGCAGGCCCACGATCGAGGACATCTCGTCCTTGCGCTTGAGCGCCGGCCACAGCGAACGGCCCATCAGCAGCAGCCACAGCAGCAGGCCGATGAACAGGAACGCCTGCCAGAAGCGGCCGATATCGACGTACTCCCAGCCCTGGTGGCCGAACCAGAAGTTGTACTTCATGTCCATCTTCTGCATCACCGCGAACCACTGGCCGGCGAAGGCGCCCACCACGATGATCAACAGGCAGACGAACAGGAAGTTCACCCCCGCGCGCTGGTACTTCGGCTCATGGCCCGATACCGCCGGGGCGATGTACAGGCCGGTGGCCAGCCATGCGGTGGCGATCCACAGCACAGCCAGCTGGGTGTGCCAGCTGCGGGTCAGCGAGTAGGGCAGGATTTCGGAGATGGCGAAGCCGTAGGCTTCCTGGCCTTCCACCTGGTAGTGCGCGGTGGTTGCGCCCAGCAGGATCTGGCACAGGAACAGCGCAACGACCACCCAGAAGTACTTGGCGGTGGCCTTCATCGACGGCGTGATGGTGATGCCCTGCAGCGGGTCTTTCGCCGGCGGCGTGGGCAGCGCTTCCTTGCCGTGGTAGGCGGCGTAGTGCCATGCCAGCAGGCCGATGCCGCCGATCAGGAACAGGATCGAGAACACCGACCAGATGAAGTTGTCCGAGGTCGGCTTGTTGCCGATCAGCGGCTCATACGGCCAGTTGTTGGTGTAGGTGCGGTTCTCGTAGCCGGGGCGGTCGGTGCCCGCGGCCCATGCAGCCCAGAAGAAGAAGCCGGTCATCGCACGGCGGCTGTCCGCATCGGGCAGCGTGCCTTCGCGCATGGCGTAGGCTTCACGCAGCTCGCGGGTGGCCGGGTCGTTGGAGAACAGGCTCTCGTAGTGCGCAGCCACGACGCTGATCGCCTGCGCGCGCTGGTTGCTGACCACGATTTCGTTCTTGGCCGCGTCGTAGGTGTTGGTCCGCATCAACGGCTTGACCGTGGCCTGGGTCTTGGCCTTGTCGGTCTCGTCCATGCTGTCGTAGGACTGGCCGGTATCGGCGCGCGCCTGCAGTTCCAGCATGGCCACGATTTCGCGGTGCAGCCAGTCGGCCGACCAGTCGGGCGCGATCAGCGCGCCGTGGCCCCAGACGGAGCCGAGTTGCTGGCCGCCGATGCTCTGCCAGACCTGCTGGCCCTTCTGGATGTCGTCCTTGGTGTAAAGCACCTGGCCGTTGGCCGCGACGACGCGATCTGGAATGGGGGGCTTGGTCTGGATCAGATCCACGCCAAGCCAAAGCATGACGGCGAAGCTTGCGGCCAGGAGGGCCCCCAAGCCCAGCCATAGCCGTTTGGTGATGGACATTGCGTCTCTCCCGGAGTTGAACATGCGATTGAACGACGCCGGCATCCTCGGCCGATCCGCCGCGCCGCACCATGACTTGCGTCAACTGCCTGCGAGGATCGCGCCGATCGTGCGGAGCTTAGGGTGTTCTATCGCCGGTTCAGTCGCGCAGGATCGGCGCGGCCAGCGTTTCCAGGCGGGCGGGGTCGAGCAGTTCGACTTCGCGCCGCTCCACCGCCAACACGCCGTCGTCCTGCATCCGCCGCAGCACGCGGCTGACCGTCTCCGGCGCCAGCCGCAGGTAGTTGGCGATGTCGGTGCGCGCCATGGTCAGCTGGAAGCGCGTGGACGAGAAGCCGCGCGCGGACAACCGCCGCGACATCCCCACCAGGAACGCCGCCACGCGCTGGTCGGCGCTCCAGTCGCCGGCCAGCAGGGCGGCGCGGCCGATGTCGCGGCTGAGCAGGCGGAACAGCTCGCGCTGCACGCCGGGCACGCGGGTGGCCAGCACCGAGATCTTCGGGAACGAGAATCGGCACAGCATCACCGTGTCCAGTGCGATCGCGTCGCACGGATAACGATGGCCGTCGATCGCGTTCAGGCCGATGACTTCGCCGGGGAAGTGGAAGCCGAGCACATGCTCGTGCCCCTCGCGGTCGGTAACGCAGGTCTTGACGCTGCCGGCGCGCACCGCGGCGATGGCTTCGAACGGATCGCCTTCGCGGAACAGGTAGTCGCCGGCGTGGAAGGGACCGATGTGCTCGACCAGCACGTGCAGTTCCTTCAGCGCGCTCTTGTCCATGCCTTGCGACAGGCAGGCGTGCGAGAACGCGCAGGTGGTGCAGAACTGCAGCTCATCGCCGTCGTCGGACAGGATCTGCGGACCCAGCCGCGGGAACGGCAGATTGCTCATCGCGGGCACCCGTGCAGGCCGTGCACCGGGACACGCCCTGTGGCGGGATCGGAGGAACGGGTCAGATCGCGCGGGAGAAGCGCGGCCGAGCGTCGGGTTCGGGTGGGGCCAGGTATCGGTCGAAGCACATGGCAATGTTACGCAATAGCAGCCGTCCTTGCGAGGTGGCTTCGATGCGGCCGGGCAGGAGCCGCACCAGGCCGTCTTCAGCCAGCGGCTGCAGGCGCTGCATTTCCTCGCCGAAATACTCCTCGAAGCGGATGCCGTAGCGGCGCTCCAGCGCGGCCATCGGGATCTCGCCCTGGCACATCAGCGACTGGATCAGATCGGCGCGCAGTTCGTCGTCCTCGCTCAGGCGCATGCCGCGGAACACCGGCAGGCGGCCGGCGTCGATCGCCGCTTCCCACGAGGGCAGGTCGCGCGGGTTCTGGCTGAAGCTGTTGCCGATATGGCTGATCGCGGACACGCCCAGGCCGACCAGGTCGCTGTCGGCGTGGGTGGTGTAGCCCATGAAGTTGCGATGCAGGCCACCGCGCGCCTGCGCCTGCGCCAGGTCGTCGTCGGGCAGGGCGAAATGGTCCATGCCGACGTAGACGTAGCCGGCGGCACTGAGCTTTTCCACCGCCAGCTGCAGCAGCGCCAGCTTTTCTTCGCCGCTCAGCAGCAGCTTCTCGTCGATCTGCTTCTGCGGCTTGAACAGGTGCGGCATGTGCGCGTAGCTGTACACCGCCAGCCGGTCCGGGCGGATCTCGGTGACGATGTCCAGGGTCTTGCCGAAGCCTTCCAGGTTCTGCCCGGGCAGGCCGTAGATCAGGTCGATGTTGACCGAGCGCATGCCCGCCTTGCGGCTGGCGTCAACCACGGCGCGGGTTTCTTCCACGCTCTGGATGCGGTTGACCGCCTCCTGCACCTTCGGGTCGAAGTCCTGCACGCCCAGGCTGGCGCGGTTGAAACCGATCTTCGCCAGTTCCGGCAGCCAGCCGGGTTCGCAGAAGCGCGGGTCGATCTCGATGGAGATGTCGCGGTCGCCGGCCTCGGCGAAATGGAACTGCCGGCGCAGCGCGTCCACCACGTCGCCCAGCTGCTGCGGGGTGAGGAAGTTGGGGGTGCCGCCGCCGAAATGCAGCTGGATCACTTCGCGGTCGCGGTCGAACATCGGCGCGACCAGCGCGATCTCGCGATGCAGACGCGCCAGGTAGGCCTCGCCGCGGGCCAGGTCACGGGTGATGATGCGGTTGCAGCCGCAGTAGAAGCAGGGGCTGAAGCAGAACGGCACGTGCACGTACAGCGACAGCCGGCGCGGGATCGGCTCCTCGTTG
>JAANMY010002160.1_pt1 | contig 19373 bp, 18 predicted proteins | sample 7279691 | NCBI WGS metagenome assembly JAANMY01 (sample SAMN14094543, study PRJNA606508) | bioreactor metagenome | isolation source: A lab-scale SPAN reactor treating ammonium-rich wastewater day 388 | place: Ireland: Galway | collected 2018-02-07
TAATCTCTTTCCCGAACTTCAAAGGGCTTAACGCCGGTGTAGAAAATAATTCCGACACTTGTGATTACAAATAGTGAAAGGATTGCATAGAATCTACCGAAATCGCGGTTCAGCTGGAAGAAGAAACCAATCAAACCAAGTAAAAGTGGTAAAAAGAAAAAGGCTACTGTACTTTCGTTTTTGAATTTTGCCGGCATTTTACTTTGGTCGCCCCACATGGCATTATCTACGAAAGGAATACCTGAAATCCAGTTTCCGCGGTTGTTTTCCATGTGTCCTTCCAGATCATTCTGTCTTCCAACAAAATTCCACATCAGATATCTTACAAAATAATATCCGTTCTGAAAAGTGAAGAAATAATCTAAATTCTGCGATAAGGAAGGCTTCTGAACATTGATCAAATTATAAGGTTTTACCTTGAGGTAATCTTCAACTTTAATACTTCCATCTTCATATTTCTGGCGTAATTCCTCGAAAATCTGTTTCGCTTCAGGACTGTCTGCCACGTCTTCATTAGCGTAATTGAATGAAAAATCCGGTGCGCCGTACATGGAGATATAATTAGCCATAACGGCCTGATCTTCGTTGAACATTCTCGGCATAAAACCAACGTGATCCTTGCTGTAAATATAATTGTAACGCTCGCCTACTTTACGGTAGGTGCCGGTTGGCTCATCTTTTTCGTAAACATCGCCTGTTTTTTCAGTTTTGTAGCTTCCGTCTTCATTTTTCTGGATTCCGTTGGCATCCAGATATGCGGTATAATTCTGCCCGTAAGAAGTTGGCCAGTCACCGTACTGTTCACGGTTATAATAATCGAGCATTCCGATAGCATTATCAGGATTATTAAGGTTCATCGGAGGATTTGCAATCGCACGGATGGGAATTACCATCCAGCATGAGAAACCAATCATCATGTAAACTACCGATAAAGCAACGGTTTGATAAATGCTCTTCCTTGATTTTTTAGCATAATTAATAGCAAAATAGCAGAAAGCAATCAGCAAAATAAACGCGATAATGGTTCCGGAATGAAAAGGAAGGCCAATTCCATTTACAGCAAAAATTTCCATTTTACCGAAAAGCGTCATTATTAACGGGAAAATTCCTTTAAATACAATTCCCAGAATGACTAAAGTGAATACGTTTGCCCAAAGAAAACTTTTCCAGGTAAACGTATAATTTCTTGCGTAATAAATTAAACATACCGCCGGAATGGCAAGCATGCCCATCATGTGAACTCCTACAGAAAGACCGGTTACGAAGAAAATTAAAATAATCCATCGTTCGTTATCAGAATCATGATATTCGTTTTCCCATTTGGTAATTAGCCAAAGTAGAAGCGCAATAAATAAGGTTGCCATTGAATAAACCTCGCCCTCCACCGCAGAAAACCAAAATGTATCAGAAAAAGTAAAACATAAAGCTCCTATCGCCCCGGCAAATAATATTGAGATTTCCTGGTGTTTGGTAATTTCATCAAAATCTTTATTCAGAAGCCTGCGCACCAAATGCGTGATGATCCAGAACAGGAACAAAATAGTGAACGCACTGAAAAGCGCTGACATTGCATTAATAACGATCGAATAATTCTCACCATTACCAAAAGCAAACATGGCGGCAACCGCGCCTACAAGCTGAAAAAGCGCAGCACCGGGAGCATGGGTAACCTCCAGTTTTGCGGCAGAAGCAATATATTCTCCCGTATCCCAAAAACTGAAATTATGCTCTATGGTTGATAAATAAGTAATGAAAGCAATCGCAAAAATAACCCACCCTAAAAGGGTATTCCACTGTTTAAAAGACCAGTTTTTCATAAATAATATTCAATGTTGCGAAAATAAGGTTTTTCTTTAATTATATAAGTACTTTAACAAAGTTTAAATAAGACTCCATTACTCCAGAATATATTTATCGTCATTGTATAATGCTGTAAATCAGAAAAAAGTTTATAAATTGTTGTATTATTTATTTTTTAGTATTTTTGCACTCGGTTTTATAGAGAAAAAATGACGAAAAATGACTAATGTTCACGATAATATTCTTGGCTTAATTGGCAACACCCCTTTGGTAAAACTCAATACAGTTACCAAAGATATTCCTGCAACAGTTTATGCTAAACTAGAGTCTTATAATCCCGGCCATTCTACCAAGGACAGAATCGCAGTTCACATCATCGAAGCTGCTGAAAGAAAAGGCCTTATAAAACCGGGTTCAACGATTGTAGAAACTACATCCGGCAACACAGGATTTTCTATTGCAATGGTTTGTATCATTAAAGGTTACAAATGTATTCTTGCTGTAAGCAATAAAACGAAGAAGGAAAAAATCGCTTATCTGAAAGCTTTGGGCGCTACTGTTTATATCTGCCCGGCTAATGTAGCCGCTGATGATCCGAGATCATATTATGAAGTTGCGAAAAGAATCGCGTCAGAAACTCCGGATTCTATCTATATCAATCAATATTTTAATGAACTGAATATTGATGCACATTACCAAACCACAGGACCAGAAATCTGGGAGCAGACCGATGGGAAAATTACGCATCTTATTGCCTGTACAGGAACCGGCGGAACGTTATCAGGTTCGGCTAAATTTCTAAAAGAAAAAAATCCTAATATTAAAGTTATAGGTGTTGACGCGTCCGGCTCTATCCTGAAAGGTTTCCATGAAACAGGAAAAATCAATGAAGACGAAATTCACCCTTACCAAATTGAAGGAATGGGCAAAAATTTAATTCCTGCAGCATTATTATTCGACAAAGTAGATGAATTCGTACGCGTAAATGACGAAATGTCCGCTTACCGAACCCGCGAAATTGCTCTGAAAGAAGCCATTATGGGAGGTTATACCACAGGCGCTGTTACGCAGGGTCTTATACAGTACGCCGGCTCCCATGAATTTTCAGCGGATGATGTTGTAGTAGCTATTTATCCCGATCACGGTTCCAGATATATCACCAAGGTTTACAGTGATAAATGGATGGAGGAACAGGGATTCATCAACAACTGTGTTCATAATTACGACGAAGTTTTCAAAACTGAAATCATCAAGTAATAAACTGTGAAATATATCACATAAACCTTTTTGTAGCTTACAAAAAGGTTCTTTTTGTTCAAATTTTGTTAACTTTGCTCTCTATATAAAAATTAAAAAAATCATATAAAATAATGACAGATATTTTTGATCGGTTACGCCAGAATCCAGGACCGCTCGGGCAGTTTGCAGATTATGCAGAAGGATATTTCGTTTTTCCTAAACTTGAAGGACCTATCGGCCCCCGAATGAGATTTCAGGGCAGAGAAGTTGTTTTCTGGAGTGCTAACGATTATTTAGGGTTGTGTAATCATCCCGAAGTTTTAGAGGCTGATGCAAAAGCAGCTGCTGAATTCGGAATGTTCTATCCCATGGGCGCAAGAGCGATGTCCGGCGAAACTGCTCAACACCAGCAATTGGAGAAGGAATTGGCAGAATTTGTTGGTAAAGAATCAGCTTATCTTTTAAATTTTGGTTATCAGGGGATGGTTTCTACCATTGATGCTTTGGTCGGTCGTCATGATGTTATTGTTTACGATGCAGATTCGCATGCGTGTATCGTGGATGGTGTTCGCCTTCATATGGGTAAAAGTTTCACGTACAAACATAACGATATTGCGAGTTTAGAAAAGAACCTTGCAAGAGCTACCAAAGTTGCTGAAGAGCAAGGCGGCGGAATTCTTGTGATTACTGAAGGTGTTTTCGGGATGCGCGGAATGCAGGGGAAAATTAAAGAAATCTGTGCCCTAAAATCGAAGTTCAATTTCAGACTTTTGGTCGATGATGCTCATGGTTTTGGAACATTAGGGAAAACCGGTGCCGGCGCTGGTGAAGAACAGGGTTGCCAGGATCAGATCGATGTTTACTTTTCAACCTTTGCGAAATCAATGGCCGGATTTGGTGCATTTATCGCAGGTGATGCAGATATCATTAGAATTTTAAAATACAATTTGCGTTCTCAGGTTTTCGCAAAATCTTTAACAATGCCAATGGTAATCGGAGGTTTGAAAAGATTGGATTTGCTTCGATCAAGACCGGAAATCAAAGCAAAACTTTGGGAAAACGTAAATAAACTCCAGAATGGGTTGATAGAAAGAGGATTCAATATTGGCGGTACAGATACCTGTGTAACTCCTGTAATGATGCAGGGTTCTACTGTTGAAGCTACTTTACTGGTAAAAGATCTGAGAGAAAATTACGGTATATTTACTTCAGTTGTAATCTATCCGGTAATACCGAAAGGGATGATCTTATTGCGATTAATTCCTACTGCATCTCATACGGACGCAGAAATTAATGAAACCCTGGATGCATTTGATGCCATTCACGATAAACTTACCTCAGGTTTCTACAAGGAGCAGGAGCAGAAATTACTTGAAGAAAAAGGTTTATCCTTTAAATCAACATAGAATTTTTCAGTATTTATATTTTACTATATACCGCTTGAAAAATTCAGGCGGTTTTTTATTACCCCACTGTGAAGTTTAAAAAACACCATTAACAAAATTTTTATAAAAATAACAAGATGAAACAGATTTTAATCACCAAACAGGATTTCACCCGAATACACAAATCAATAAGCGATGCCAAACAAAACAGCAGCATCAAAAAAGACGAAGCAGAAAAGCTGCTGAAAGAACTGCATTCTGCGAAAGTAGTCCCTTCAGAGGAAATTCCGTCGGATGTGGTGACGATGAATTCCATAGTGAAGTTTCACTTTGAGAATAACCAGAAAGAAATGCAGTTTCAGATCGTTTATCCGGCTCAGGCAGATTTCAAAAACGGTAAAGTTTCCATCTTTTCACCTGTTGCAGCAGCTTTGATCGGCTATGGAGTGAATGATGAAATCGACTGGATTGTTCCTTCCGGAACCACAAAAATTATTATCGACGAGATCATTTATCAGCCCGAAGCAGCCGGAGATTTTGATCTGTAATCATCACAAAGCATATTTGAAGAGAGCCGTTGGATCTGATGCCAACGGTTTTTTAATGATTACAAGCGACAGTATCTGAAAGATTTAAAATAAATTTGCAAAAACATTCCTTTGAAAGATCTTCTGCTCATTACGCCACCTTTTACGCAGCTCAATACTCCCTATCCGGCAACGGCTTACCTTAAGGGTTTCCTTACCACCAAAGAGATCCCGAGCTTCCAGATGGATTTAGGGATTGAAGTTATTTTAAAAGTTTTTTCACGTGAAGGGCTACAGAACCTATTCAGTACGGAACCAGGTCTTGCAAAATACTCAGCAAACGCGCAAAGAATATGGACTTTAAAAAAAGAATATATCAAAACGATCGATCAGGTTATTCTTTTTCTTCAGGGACAGAATCAAACACTGGCGCGACAGGTTTGCAGCATGAATTTTTTGCCAGAAGCTTCCCGCTTCAATACCATCGATGATCTGGAATTTGCTTTCGGAAACATGGGTTTGCAGGACAAGGCAAAACATCTTTGCACTCTTTATTTAGAGGATATTTCAGATTTTATTGTTGAATGTATTGATGAGGATTTTGGATTCAGCAGATATGCAGAACGGCTGGGCAGAAGTGCAAATTCCTTCGATGAGTTATATCTGAAACTGTCAGGATCCAATACTTTCATTGATGAAATTACGCTTAGCATTCTTCAGGAAAAACTGGAGTTGATACAACCAAAAATTGTATGTTTTTCGGTCCCTTTTCCGGGAAATTTATATTCCGCTTTCCGTTGTGCTCAATTTATTAAACAAAATTTTCCTTCAGTCAAAATCGCGATGGGCGGCGGCTTTCCGAATACTGAATTAAGAGAGCTTAAAGATCCACGAGTTTTCGAGTTCTTCGATTATATCACTTTAGATGATGGCGAACTCCCGGTTGAGCTTCTGCATAAAAACCTTGAGAATGTCGACAACACTGAATTTAAGAGAACCTTTCTGTTGGACAATGGCGAAGTAATCTATCAAAATAATTCCCTTAAAACAGACTATAAACAGTCTGAAATTGGCACTCCCGACTATTCCGATTTGCCGCTGCAACACTATATTTCCGTGATAGAAATCGCGAATCCTATGCACAGTTTATGGAGCGACGGAAGATGGAACAAACTTACTATGGCCCACGGCTGTTATTGGGGGAAATGCACTTTCTGCGACATTTCTCTTGATTATATCAGGTTATACGAACCTGTATCGGCAAAGATACTGGTAGACCGGATGCAGGAATTAATTACGAAAACGGGTGAAACGGGATTTCATTTTGTAGACGAAGCCGCTCCACCAGCGCTTATGCGGGAAGTTGCGCTCGAAATCCTTCGCCGAAATTTAGTTGTTACGTGGTGGACTAATATCAGATTCGAAAAAAGTTTCAGCAGAGATTTATGTTATCTGTTGAAACTTTCAGGATGCGTAGCTGTTTCCGGTGGTCTGGAAGTTGCCAGCGACCGATTGTTGAAGTTAATCGACAAAGGAGTTTCTGTGGAACAGGTTGCGAAAGTAACCAGGAATTTCACCGAAGCGGGAATTATGGTACACTCCTATTTAATGTATGGTTTTCCTACACAAACGGTACAGGAAACTGTGGATTCACTGGAAATGGTTCGCCAGCTTTTTGAAATGGGCGTTCTGCAAAGCGGTTTCTGGCATCAGTTTTCGATGACTGCACACTCACCTATCGGAATCAGTCCCGAAGAATTTGGTGTAAAACCTGAAAAGAAGGAGATTCTGTTTGCCAATAACGATATTGATTTTATTGATGAAACTGGAATTGATCACAGTAAATTTGGATTCGGATTAAAAAAATCGCTTTTTAATTTCATGCACGGAATCAATTTCGAAATGCCGCTGCAGGATTGGTTCGATTTTAAAATTCCAAATACGACTATTCATCCTGAATATATACATGACTGTCTTTTGGAAGAGGAAGATTTCAAATTCAAAGGCAATTCAAAAATTATTTTTCTGGGCAAAAATCCCTTTGTGGAAAATTTTGTGAAAAGCAAAAAAGGAAATTCCCGGAATGTCTCGCAACTCACCTTCCATTTGAATACCAATATCGTAAAGATTGAGCTTGATCAGGAAAAAGCACAATGGCTTTTAAGAATGATGACGGAAAATCCAATTGAAAAACCGCAGAAAACAACACTTCTGCAACTGAAAAATAATTTTGAAGAGTCATTCGGTGATTTTGAACTGTTCTGGTTTTCAAAACCGATGCAGCAGCTCAAAGAAAACGGAATTATTCTGAGTCTTTAGTCTTAATCTTAAATTAAAAATAAAAAATCCCGCTCTTTTACAGAACGGGATTTTATGATGATTAAAGTTAAATTATTCAGCGAGAATAATTCCTTTATTGTTGCTGAATTCGATTACACCACTTTTCACAGGGAAGGAAAATACGCTTTCTTTTTCGTTCTCTTTCGTGAAATGCTTTTCGTACTTTTCATCAATATTGTTAGTAAAAACTCTTACCTTTCCACCGATTAATGAAGCTACGATCGCGGCGTGATCTTTCATGACATGGAAATCGCCATTCTTTCCGGGAAGTAAAACTGATTTTACATCGCCTTCAAAAACTACAAATTCCGGAGTTAAAATTTTAATATTCATTTCTTAAAATTATAGATTATAGATTTTAAATTTTAAATTAATCTAAAATCTAAAATTTAGCATTTAAAATTCCTTATGCGTTTTCCGCTAACATTTTCTTACCAGCTTCAATCGCTTCTTCGATAGTTCCTTTCAGGTTGAAAGCAGCTTCTGGCAGGTGATCTAATTCACCGTCAATGATCATGTTGAATCCTTTGATGGTATCTTTAATATCAACCAATGCACCTTTCAGACCTGTAAACTGTTCTGCAACGTGGAAAGGCTGAGAAAGGAAACGCTGTACTTTTCTTGCACGGTAAACTGAAAGTTTGTCATCTTCTGAAAGTTCTTCCATACCAAGAATCGCGATGATATCCTGTAATGCTTTGTATTTCTGAAGGATTTCTTTTACTCTCTGTGCACAGTCATAATGCTCATCACCTAAGATTTCAGGAGTAAGAATTCTTGAAGTTGACGCCAAAGGATCAACCGCAGGATAAATACCTAATGAAGCAATTTTTCTGTCCAATACCGTAGTTGCATCTAAGTGAGCAAATGTAGTAGCCGGAGCTGGATCCGTTAAATCATCCGCAGGTACGTAGATCGCCTGTACAGATGTGATAGAACCGTTTTTAGTGGAAGTAATTCTTTCCTGCATCGCACCCATCTCAGATGCCAATGTAGGCTGGTAACCTACTGCTGAAGGCATACGACCTAGAAGTGCGGAAACCTCAGAACCTGCCTGTGTGAAACGGAAGATGTTATCAACGAAGAAAAGTACATCTCTTCCTTGTCCCTGTCCGTCACCATCACGGAAGTTTTCCGCAATTGTAAGACCTGAAAGTGCAACACGTGCTCTTGCTCCAGGCGGCTCGTTCATTTGTCCGAAAACGAAAGTACATTTAGAGTCTTTCATTTCTTCCAGATCAACTTTAGATAAATCCCATCCTCCATTTTCCATAGAGTGCATGAATTCGTCGCCATATTTAATAATGCCTGATTCAAGCATTTCTCTTAAAAGGTCATTTCCTTCTCTTGTTCTTTCGCCTACTCCGGCGAAAACTGAAAGTCCACCGTGGCCTTTCGCAATATTGTTAATCAATTCCTGGATCAATACTGTTTTACCAACACCTGCACCACCGAACAAACCAATTTTTCCACCTTTTGAATAAGGTTCTACTAAATCGATTACTTTAATTCCTGTAAACAGTACTTCTGCTGAAGTAGAAAGCTGATCGAATTTCGGAGCCTCACGGTGAATTGGTAAACCGTTTTCTTTGGAAACTTCAGAAATCCCGTCGATAGCATCTCCAACTACATTAAACAGTCGGCCATATACGGCATCTCCTGTAGGCATGGTGATTTGTCTTCCTTGCGAAATAACTTCCTGCCCTCTTTGCAGACCATCAGTTGCATCCATTGCGATACATCTTACAGTGTCTTCACCAATATGTTGTTCTACTTCCAGAATTACTTTATTACCATCCGCCTTCAAAATTTCCAGTGCATCATAGATCTTCGGAAGTTCCGCAGCATCTGCGAATACTACATCGAGTACAGGACCGATAATTTGAGAGATTTTTCCTTTAATTTGGTTTGCCATTGCTAATTTTTTTCTTGAGTGCAAATATAATGAAAGTTCCCAATTCTGCAATTGCTTTAAAAGAAGATTTTTATCATATTTGCAGCATCAAAATTTCTTCTTTTGAAAATCATCAAAAACCTTCACGATTATCACGAAAAAACGCCTTTGGCACTTTCCATCGGAATGTTTGACGGGGTTCACCGCGGGCATCAGACCATTATCAAAAACCTGAATTCCGCAGCTGCACACAAAGGTTTAGAGTCAGCGATTCTCACATTCTGGCCACATCCCAGAACAGTTTTCAGTCCGAATGAGGATTTAAAACTTTTAAATACAATTGAAGAAAAAACCTATCTGCTCGAAAAAAATGGTGTACAGCATCTTTTTCTGAAAGATTTCGATGAAGAGTTCAGGAATTTAAACGGCGAAGAATTTGTGAAACAGATTTTGGTTGAAAAACTGAACGTAAGGCATTTAATTATCGGCCACGATCATACTTTTGGTAAAAACCGGAGTGGTGATTTTGAGCTGCTTCAGAAAATGGCTCCGGATTTTGGATTTGAAGTTGAGCAGGTTGAAGCGGTAGATTTCCAGGACACCCACATCAGTTCCACTCAGGTCAGAAATGCATTGATGAATGCTAATATCAATGCAGCTAATGAAATGCTGGGATACCATTATTCTGTTGCCGGAGAAGTGGTTCACGGCAAGAAACTGGGCAGAACAATCGGCTATCCCACTGCGAACATTTCGGTAAATGCGATGAAGATTCTACCTAAAAATGGTGCTTACATTGCTGATGTTTTTATTGAAGAACAACAATTTAAAGGGATGTTGAGTATCGGCACCAATCCTACGGTCGAAGGAAAATCACTTTCTGTGGAAGTTTATATTCTGGATTTTGACAGTGATATTTATGGCAAAGAAGTTTCAGTAAATTTCCGTGAATTTCTTCATGAGGAGATAAAATTTGAAAGTCTGGAAAAACTAATCGAGAGGCTTGATGAGGATAAAAGACTCACAAGGGAATTCAATTTTTAAGCATTTAAAACTTCTTCCTTCATTTTTTTTGTTAATGAATTAAAAATAAGTTCATACGAAGAATCGATTAACTTCATAATCAAATCCCGTTTTAAACCTTCGCACACCACCGAATTCCAGTGGGTTTTATTCATGTGATAAGCGCCGGTGATTTGAGTATGCTTTTCGCGCAGTTCGGCACTCCACTCAGGATCGGTTTTTACCGCAATACTTAATGGCTGTTTTTCAAGAGACATCAGTAAAAACATCTTCCCTCCCACTTTCATCACCAATGTTTCTTTGTCGAAAGGAAAAGTTTCTTCTACCCCTTTTTTGGCGAGACAGTAATCCAGAATTTCGTTGGCATCCATATTTTTTTAATAAGCAGTAAGTAATTGGCAATAAGTAATAAATTTCAATTCAAATTTAGTAATTTTAAAACATCGAATATTGCTTATTAATCAGTATTCATTACTCATCCTTATATGAAAGCACTAGTTATTGGCGCAACCGGCGCAACCGGCAAAGATTTGGTTAATCAATTACTGAATGATAAAGATTATGAAGAGGTGAATATCTTTGTGCGTAAACCCGTGTCCATAGATAATCCTAAACTCAAAACGCATATCGTCGATTTCGAAAAACCTGAAGAATGGAAAGATCTGGTGAAAGGAGACGTCGCTTTTTCCTGTTTGGGAACAACACTGAAAGCTGCGGGAAGCAAAGAAGCGCAGAGAAAAGTAGATTATGACTACCAGTATAATTTTGCAAAAACGGCGAAAGAAAATAAGGTGGATGATTATATCCTGGTTTCATCATACGGCGCAAATCCCAATTCAAAAATTTTCTATTCCCGGATGAAAGGTGAACTGGAGCAAAGCATCAAGGATTTACATTTCAATAAAATTACGATTTTCCAGCCCGGAATGCTCGATAGGAAAGATTCAGAAAGAACCGGGGAAGTTTTGGGCGGAAAAATCATCCGTTTTGCCAACAAATTCGGTGTGTTTACCCAACAAAAACCTTTACCTACGGATATTTTGGCGAAGGCAATGATCAATTCTTCGAAGATTAAGTCTTATGGTTACTCTAAGATAAAACTGGGTAATATTTTTGCTTTTGCCGAAAAAAGCCACGATTAGAAAATGAAAAAAGCCCTGAAAATTCAGGGCTTTTTAATATATTTTTTTTGAAAGTTACACTTTCATAATCTCTGCTTCTTTCACTTTCAAGTGTTCATCGCACATTTTCACATACTTGTCTGTTACTACCTGAATTTTTTCCTCTGCATCTTTAATAAGGTCTTCGGAAACTCCGTCTAATTTTTTCAGTTCCTTCATCCCATCCTGCCGCGCGTTGCGGACGGTTATTTTTGTGGATTCCGTCTCAGATTTTGCATGTTTTGCAAGTTCACGTCTTCTTTCTTCAGTTAATGGTGGTACATTGAGGATAATATTTTCCCCATTGTTCATTGGCGCGAACCCCAGGTTTGAATTGATAATCGCCTTTTCGATCGCTCCAATTGCTGTTCGGTCCCACGGCTGTATGGAAATCGTCATCGCATCGGGAACCATCACATTGGCAACCTGGTTGATGGGCGTTGGCGCACCGTAATATTCAACCATTACGTCCTGAACCATTGTTGTAGATGCCCGTCCGGCTCTGATTTTCTGAAAAGCGTGATCCAGATGCTTCATGGCTGCATCCATTTCCTGCTTCACCATATCAATAATCATTTCTAAATCTTCCATAGCGTTTTGTTTTCCGGTTTAATTCAGGCTTTATAGAATCATCATTCATGTAATGGCCTGCAGTAAATTATTTGAATTGATTTATATATTAACTAAAGTACCAATATTATCTCCCTCTACGATTTTAAGAAGATTTCCCTCTTTATTCATATCGAAAACAATGATGGGGAGTTTGTTTTCGTGGCTCAGTGTGAAGGCAGTCATATCCATCACTTTCAGACCTTTTTCGTATACTTCATCAAAGGTGAGTGAATTGAACTTTACAGCATTTTCGTTTTTTTCGGGATCTGAGTCGTAAATTCCGTCGACTCTTGTTCCCTTTAAAATTACATCAGCGCCAATTTCAATCGCTCTCAGTGTTGCTGCAGTGTCGGTTGTAAAGTAGGGATTTCCGGTACCCGCACCGAAAATTACCACTCTTCCCTTTTCCAGGTGTCTGGTTGCTTTTCTTTTGATAAAAGGTTCTGCCACTTTGTCCATTTCAATCGCGGACTGTAGTCTGGTGTAAATTCCGGCATCTTCAAGAGCGCCCTGTAGCGCCATCCCATTAATAACGGTTGCCAGCATTCCCATATAATCGCCCTGAACCCGGTCCATACCGGTTGCAGCTCCTGCTAAACCACGGAAGATGTTTCCACCGCCGATTACAATGGCAACTTCGCAGCCTTTATCTACCACTTTTTTTATTTCCGCAGCGTATTCTTTCAGCCGGTCATTATCGATTCCGTACTGTCGGTTTCCCATTAAAGCTTCACCGCTGAGTTTAAGCAGAATTCTTTTATATTTCATTTTTTATCTTTTATCTCTATTTTTGCTCTGCAAATATAATGAAACGCAAATAATCTCGTTAATAGAATTATATTTACAGAGAAAAATTTTTGATAATTTTTTAAAAAAATTATTTTTGCAAACATAAATACAAATTTGAAAAAAACTGCTTCTGTTTCGCTTCTGTTATTCACTACCCTTCTGTTAGCCCAGGAAGGAACAAATGTCTACCCTTTCCTTAATATTCCGGTATCAGCACGCCAGGCCGCGCTGGGCGGAGATGCAGTTTCTGTGCGGGATTACGATGTAAGTTTTGCAGGGGTAAATCCTGGTCTTATGAATCTGGAGCAGGATGAAATGATTTCGCTTAATTATGCCTCCTACCTTTCCGACTCAAAATACGGAACCATCAGTTATGTAAAAGATTTGGAAGAAGGCCATTTGGTAAGTCTGAATGCGCGGTATATGGATTACGGGAAAATGCCCAGAACCGACGAAAGTGCAGTAATTGACGGTGAATTCGGCGCCATGGATGCCTCAATTGGACTTGGCTACGCTTATCAGTTTGATGAAGACTGGACCATCGGCGGAAGTGCAAATTTTGTCTCTTCAAGAATAGATAATTATACCTCGATGGCAGTTGTTGGCAATGCCGGTGTAACTTACCATAACAGACAAAGTAATGAGACGGTGGCACTTGTGTTCAGGAATTTTGGATATCAGTTTAAAACTTTTAACGGTCTTCGGGAAAATGTAGCTTTCCGTGTGGATTTGGGTTACACTAAAATTTTAGATGAATTTCCTGTGGCACTTACAATCACGGCGCATGATCTACAGAAACTGAATATTTCTCAGGATTACAACAACAACGGACAGGAAATCAGCTGGAGCCGTAAAATAACAGACCACCTTTCCTTCGGTGCCGAACTGTTTCCGCAGCAGGCATTTAATATCAGATTTGGTTATAACGTAAAACGGGGTAACGAATTGGCTGTATTAGACCAGCGCAGTTTTTCGGGCCTTTCTGCAGGTTTTGGAATCAAAATTTCTTCTTTCCGCTTTGATTATGCCCATGTACGCTACCACAATTCCTCGAATGTAAATCTATTCGGACTTACTTTAGACCTCATTGAAGTTGGTGGAAACCGACGGTAATTTCCTTTAACTTATTTTCTTCCTATAATCGGTTTCGCAAATTCAAAAAAAATGATGAAATTTGCGGCATGAGAAAACCTGTTATCGCCATCGACGGCTATTCATCTACCGGAAAAAGTTCAATATCTAAAATTATTGCGCAGCGGTTAGGGCTTGTCCATATGGATACAGGTGCACTTTACAGAGGCATTACTTATTTCGCCATCAAAAACTGCAGTGACGCAGATGGAGCGATCGATTTGGAACTGCTTTTTTCTAAATTAAATGAAATTAAACTACGTTTTGAAGAGGTAGAAACCGAACTTGTACTCTTTCTTAATGACAGCAACATTTCAAAAGAAATCAGATCAAATGAAGTATCATCACAGGTAAGTTTAATTGCCTGCCAAAAAGAAGTCCGTGACTTTTTGATGGAAACACAGCGGTCAATTGCTTCTAACGGCGGGGTAATTATGGACGGTAGAGATATTGGGACGGTTGTTTTGCCGGACGCCGATTATAAATTTTTTCTGACAGCAAGTCTTGAGGAACGGACAAAACGTCGCTTTCTCGAACTTCAGAGCATGGGTATGGAAAGTAATGAAGACGAAGTGCGGCAAAATCTCATTACCCGTGACAAGATTGACAGTACCCGCGAAGTGGCTCCGTTGAAGCAGGCCCACGATGCCATTCTTATCGATAACTCTAAACTTACAAAACAGGAGACCATAGGACTGATTCTTTCATATATCAAAGAGTTTTAACATAATTTTAAGATGGCAGATTTTTTAATTGGTATATTAATTGTTAACTTTATAGAAGATGAAAATCACATCAAACACTTAATTATTAACTATTAAAATTATCTAAAATGTCTAAGAAAGGAAATAATGCGGCAGGAGTTTTGGCAGGTTTACTTGCAGGCGCTGCAGCAGGTGTAGTTCTGGGAATGCTTTACGCTCCTGAAGAAGGATCTGAAACCAGAAAAAAAATCAAAAACAAAGCAAACGAAGTGAAAGACCAGGCTGTTGATCAGTACGGTAGAGTTTCTGAAAAAGCAAAAGAGCAGTTTCAGGATGTTTCCGGAAAAGTAAGAGATCAGTATGGTAACATTTCTTCTCAGGTTAAAGAAACTGCTGATAAAGTGGTATCTTCCGTAAAAGAAGGTTACGATAAATACAAAGACCAGGCGATCGCTAAAACAACTGAGGTTGTAAAAGACGTAGAAAATGAATTAGACGGATTGAAATCTTAATTGAATTTCCGTTTTATTCCATTAAATAAAAAGGAACTTTAATTCTAAGTTCCTTTTTTTGTAACTTTAAACAAAAATATTATGCTTGACCTTGTAAAAGAATATGCTGAAAAACGGTTAGACCTCCTGAAAATGGAGGCGACAGAAAAATCATCGGTCACCGCAGGAACTTTTACTTTTTTGGCTATTGCGGCGGTTGCGGGATTGTTTTTTCTAATATTGTTCAATATCGGTCTCGGATTACTTATAGGTTCATATCTAGGGAATTACGCATACGGTCTGCTGATCATGGCGGGTTTTTATCTATTGATTATTCTAATCGTTTTTCTTGCACGAAATTCCATCAAGAATGCCGTGGCAAACAAAATTATTCAATCACTAAACAGCTAAATAATGGGAACGAAATACAGCAGCCTGGAAGAACTCCGACGTAAAAAACAGTTACTCAAAAGTGAAGTTGTAGAAATTGAGGATTTAATCACCTTCGACAACACTAAAGAAAGTTTGAGCGCCTTTACCAACGGTTTTACAGACAAATATCTAAAAGAGGAAATTAAACCCGATGGTGAAACCAGTGTTTCGCTTAATACCAACGAGATTGTGAAAGAATTTTCAACCAGTATAAAAGATACAGTTCTTAACCGGAATGCAGTTTATGGATTTGCCAAAAGCGACGCCGGAATGAATTTAGTTGAAAACGCTCTCAAGATTGGTGCAGTAACTTTTGTTGGGAATTATGCCCGAAAAAGCCTCTACAATACAAGTTGGAAGAAAAAAATAATCGGAGTTGCACTTATTTATTTAGCTCCCATTGCACTTAGATATGTTCGGGAAAAACTTGAAAACTACCAACGAAACAGAACTGCCTCCAGCATGGAACAGTTAATTTAATAAAAAACCGCGATGCGGTTTTTTATTTGTCTGAAAAAATTTGTCCAAGGATAATTCCGGCCGCCATCGAAACATTCAGGCTTTCTGTAGCACGGGATTTTCCGAAACGTGGAATAGTTATTTTCTGGGTAATAAGCGCTTCAGTTTCTGGGCGCATACCATTGCCTTCGTTACCAAGAACAAGTCGGAATTTTTCTGGAAACGGGTAAGTATATAGATTTTCTCCTTCCATATCTGTCCCAAGCACCGGTAAGGGAAAAGTTTGCAAATAATCCTTAATTGCTCCGTAAACTACATTTACCCGAAGAAACGAACCCATGCTCGCCTGTATCACTTTTGGATTGTAAACATCAACCGTATCATCGCTACAGAAAATCTGCTCAATTCCAAACCAATCCGCAAGACGGATGATGGTGCCGAGATTTCCGGGATCCTGAATTCCGTCCAAAACCAGTTCTATGGAAATATCTGGCGAAGTTTTTGCTGCAATGAGTTCGCAAACCGCAACAGAATCTTTGGGATGTTGCAGAAAACTTATTTTTTTTAATTCGGTTGGGGAAACAGGGGAAATATTTACATTTTCAATTGAAAATTCCTGCGGGTTTACCGAGAAGATTTCGTTGATTCTGTAGCGGGAAGAGGGAATTTCTTTAATTGTTTTATTACCTTCAACCAAAAACAAATTGTATTTTTGTCTGAACTTTTTCTTGTCTAGAGACTGTAAAATCTTTATTTTATGAGCCGTAAGCATTTATCAAAATATTTTCAAAAGTATTACTTATTTTTCGCTTCTGCAATTACTGTACTTTTTCTGTACGCCTGCAGCACGACAAAGAAAGTTCCCGATGGCGAATTTTTACTGACAAAAAATAACTACAAATTCGAGGATGGTAAACTGCTCGTAGACGAAATTCCCAACTATGTAAGCCAGAAACCTAACAAAAAACAGCTTTTTCTTTTCCCAATCGGTCTTTGGATGTACAACGCTACAGATCCTAAATACGATTCAATCCTGAATGAATACATGACCTATCCTTCAGAAATGAGGGACCAGAAACTTCGCGATTCACTTTTTATTAAATACAATCACCCGAAATATGTAGGAAAAAGCTTGTTTTACGAAAGATTCATGCACAATATTGGCCAGCCGCCGGTTATTCTTGACCAGGGAAAAACCGAGACAAGTGCCAACTCTATCAGGAAATTTTTCGTTTTTAAAGGTTATTGGGATGCAGATGTAAAATTCAGTCATGATTTGGATTCAGCGGATAAAAAAGCGGAAGTGAATTATCTTATTACACACAAAGATCCTACCTACATCAGCGATTATTACTATAATATTCCCGATCCCAATATCCGAAGTATTTATGAAGAAGATTTAACCAAAAGTCTGGTTAAAGGCAAAGAAATTCTCGATCAGAGTACTCTGGAAAAAGAAGTGAAAAGGATTAATGACCTGATGAAAGAGCGCGGATATTACAAATTTAATAATTCAAACGAAGAGATTTACTTCACCGCAGATACACTCCAGAACCGTAAACAGGTGCCGCTGACGATGGACATCCGCAAAGATTCCATGGATTCCCGTTACAAAATCACAACCATTGGGGATATTAAAGTTCACCTGTTGGAAAAACTTGCGGATTCCACCGAAACAGTGAGAGATTCCCTTCTCGGAATTAATTTTTACCGGCTTGATGACCAGTTTAAAACCATGTCTCTCTGGCGACCGATTATCTTAAAGAAAGGTGATGTTTACAAGCAAAGAAACCTTGATCTAACGAAGAGAAATATTACTTCCATGAACAATTTCAGCATCATAAAGTACGATGAAATTCTTCGCAAAGAAAACGACAGTATTTTAGATGTTAGCTATTTTCTGGCTCCACTGCCAAAATATGATTTAAAGATTGCAACCGATATTAATTATTCCCAAATCCTCAATTTCGGTATTTCGCCCTCTGTGGATTTTACCACCCGTAATGTTTTTGGCGGTGCCGAAAACTTAACCACAAGTGTTTCCGGAATTTTCGGATCGGTGGTAAACACCAAGAATACTGATAAACGAAGCCTCGCCTACGAAATTTCTGCTCAGGCATCACTGAACTTTCCGAGACTTTTAATGCCGTTCAAAACATGGAAACTCATCCCGAAGCGCTACTCTCCCACCTCGTCCATTGTATTGGGAACTTCAATACAGGATAATATTGGTTTGGGGAGGATTGGTTTCAACGCAGGATTGAATTATTTTGCGAATGTAAATGATATCGTTTCGCACCGGCTTTCTTTATTCAATACCCAGTTGAGTATTACGCGTAACAAGGATCGTTATTATGATTTTTTTCCAGCTGATGATGTTGTCAGAAGAAATATGTTTCAAATTTATTCTCCACAACTGTATCAGCAATTTGAAAACAATCAGATTTCGTCAGATGATTTTTCTTCTATTATTCTGAATGATACCAATTACCAAAATTCATTATCAGGCGAAGATCTTTCGCTTTACAATACCTTCCGACAGTCACTTATTAATAAAGACCGCCAAACGCAGGATGTATTGATTTCTTCCATGATTTATAATGTAATTTATAATGAAATCGGCAAGAAAGACAGACCTAATCCATTCTATTTAAATGCGAAGTTCGAAGTTGCGGGCAATGCTCTTGATCTTTTCAGCAGCAGCCCGAAAGTAGCCGGAGTGGTGTCGGGAGAGACCAAGAAAATTTTTGATATCCCATATTCTCAGTTCGTGAAGTTTGACGTTGATGTTCGGAAGTATTTTACATTTTTTAATGATAAGCACACTTTAGCCCTGCGTCAGTTTATTGGTGTCGGAATACCGTACGGAAATTCTTCAACTATGCCTTTTGTAAGGTCTTATTTCAATGGAGGTTCCAATGATATCCGTGCTTGGCGGGTTTTTGGCGGGTTAGGCCCCGCAGATTCCCAGCTCGACGAGAAAATACGTTCGTACGTCATGGATAATGTGAAGCTTACCACAAACATTGAATATCGAATGCCCTTTACTCCAATGTTCGAAGGAGCTGCGTTTATCGATGCAGGGAATATCTGGAGTTTAAAAGACAGCGGTTTTGGAGACGAATTTAAGTTCAATAAGTTTTTATCCCAGATGGGAGTTGGGACAGGGCTTGGGCTTAGAGTAAATGTAGCCTACATCACGCTAAGACTTGATGCTGCTTATAAAGTTTACGATCCAAATCAGCCGGTTGGTGACCGATGGGTTTTAGGAAGCACCTGGAAACCTGTACTCAATTTTGCTTTTGGATATCCGTTTTAATGATATTTTTTTTATTTTGTGTATTTTTTATTAATTTAACAAAATAATTAATATTTATTTATCTAAAT
>JAANMY010002162.1_pt1 | contig 19362 bp, 17 predicted proteins | sample 7279691 | NCBI WGS metagenome assembly JAANMY01 (sample SAMN14094543, study PRJNA606508) | bioreactor metagenome | isolation source: A lab-scale SPAN reactor treating ammonium-rich wastewater day 388 | place: Ireland: Galway | collected 2018-02-07
CGACCCCCCAGGGTCTCTAAGTCGGGGTCGTAAAAACTGTATTTTATTTGGAAGAACCTTTCTGATAAAGGTCTTGTTGTTGTTTATAGTGGTTTTTTTTCCTTTTTTAGCCCAAGCTAAAATTATTTCTTTCGTTTCTAATCTTTTTGCCAGCGGAAACGAGGTTTGGGACAAAACAGCTCCAAATTCTCAACAAATGAATTTACTTGAAGCCCCACTATCCCCTTTCAACTCAATTGGTGGTGGAGACGTTATTATTGACGGTGGTGCTCTGCTAGTTGAGGGCGGTCTTTTGTCAGGGCAAGGCGACAGCTTGCACGAACCTGGCAAAATAAGCGTCTATGTTGTACGCGAAGGAGATTCCTTGTCGCAAATTGCTAAAATGTTTAATGTTTCGGTAAATACTATACGTTGGGGTAACGATATAAAGGGTAACACTATAGCTCCCGGGCAAACTCTTGTGATTTTGCCAATTTCTGGCATTCGCCATACCGTAACATCCGGAGACACTTTAGAGAAAATCTCCTCCCGTTATAAAGGAGACGTGGAAGAAATTATTGCTTACAACAATATCAGCAAAGATTCGAAACTTGCCGTAGGTGAGATATTGGTAATTCCGGGCGGTATTATTCCTGAATCAAGTCCAACAGTGAGAACCTCTTCGTCTTCTTCTGGTTCACAATCTCGACCGTCTTCAGGCGCGCCGGTTTACGAGGGCTATTATTTAAGACCGATTTCAGGCGGTTACCGCTCTCAAGGTATTCACGGCTACAACGGTGTTGATTTGGCAGCTTCTGCTGGCACTTCAATTATGGCTTCGGCAAGCGGAGTTGTTACCGTCAGTAGAAATTCCGGCTGGAACGGCGGTTACGGTAATTACATAGTTATTTCACATCCAAATGGTACTCAAACTCTCTATGCTCACAACCGCAGTAACACTGTCTCTGTCGGCGAACAGGTAAAACAGGGTCAGGTTATCGGTTATGTCGGTTCAACAGGAAGATCAACCGGTCCGCATGTCCACTTTGAAATTCGTGGAGCTAAGAATCCGTTTTAGTTTCTTTCTCTCTCATAAATTTTCAGAACTGTTTCATTGACTTTTTACTATAAGTTCGCTATAGTCTAAAAAGACAAAAAAGAACGCTTGTTGCGTTCTTATAGACGAAAGGAAGCGGAAATGAGAAAGGCGTTTTCTGTCATCGAGACCCTCACGATTCTCGCCATATTGGTGATTCTTGGTCTCATTCTGTTTGTCCATTGGCCTCTGGCGCCAACTCCGACACCGCCTGACACGACCAAGATTGTGGAGAAATACGGAGAGAAGTGGGAGGGTGTTCAGGTTGGTGACATCCTCATCAATCAGCGCGCCGGCCACGCTTACTTTTTTCTTTCGTTTGAGAATAATGACTCTTTGCGGGTCTGGAGCTTGAATGAACGCCACTCCGTGGCCGATCCGATTCTGCCGATTCATAATCGGAGGTTTGATTTCCGGATCATTCCTCGTGGCGATCCGAAGAGTCCAAACCCGGAATGGCTTCAGGCGCTTGACGAGTGGTTCAGGCGTTTTGTGCCAGACCAGCCTCGAGACAAATGAGAGAGGTCTGAACCTACACCCCGCACGCAAGTGTGGGGTTTCTTATTTAAATACTAAAAATCGTTAATCTTTTTCGGCCGGTATTGCAGGGCCTCAAGTAAGTGGTTTTCTTTTATTTCCTCCGACTCTTCAAGGTCGCCAATCGTGCGTGATAATTTTAAGACTTTATGGTACGACCGAGCTGATAAATCAAGCTTTCGGGCAATGTCGTTAAATTTTTTTTGTAATTCTTCCGGAATCGTCAAATATTCAATCAAATTTTTAGCTGAAAGCCGACTATTGGTTTTTATATTTTTTAAACCAAGTTTTTCAAATCTGTCTTGCTGAAATTTTCTGGCTTTGACGACTCGTTCTTTGATTTTTTCTGTCTCGCTTTCTTTTCTTTGCTCCGAAAGTTTTTCATAATCAACTTTTGAAACTTCAAGCCATAAATCAATCCGATCCATGATTGGCCCTGAAATTTTTCTTTGATAGCGACTGATTGCGCTTGGTGGGCAAAGACAATCTTTACCCTTAACTCCAAAATTTCCGCAGGGGCAAGGGTTCATGGCGGCGATCAAGATAAAGTCAGCCGGGAAAAGTGCCGAACCCTTACTTCGAGAAACGTTTATAACTCTCTCTTCAAGTGGTTGACGCAGGGATTCTACAACTCGTCGGTCAAATTCTGGAAATTCGTCCAAGAAAAGAACACCGCGGTGAGCTAGGGTTATTTCGCCGGGTTTGGGAATTTGTCCTCCACCGCCAACAATAGAGACGTGTGATGATGTGTGGTGGGGTGAACGGAACGGCGGATGAACAATTAATGGCTCTCGCAAACTGCCAGCCACCGAATGGATTCCGGTGATTTCCAGAATTTCTTCAAAAGACATTGGTGGTAGAAGGAAGGCGAAAGCTTTGGCCAACATGGTTTTGCCGGTGCCCGGCGGGCCATACATAGAAACATTATGTCCGCCGGCGGCAGCAATTTCCAAACCACGTTTGGCACTCTCTTGACCGCGAACATCAGCAAAATCAATTGAATAATACCTTGCTTCCGTATTAAATTTGGTTTTTGGTTGGGGTGTAATTTTTGCTTGCCAGTGCTCTTCTTCAAATTTCTCACTCTTTTTTTCGTTGACGTGCGCAACCACTTCTTTTAGGTTTTTGGCACCAAAGATTTTTAGCCCATTTATCAATCCGGCTTCCTTAGCATTTCCCTTTGGCAAATAAATTTCTTCAAACCCTTGATTTCTAGCTTCTTCAGCTAATGGCAAAACCCCTTTCAGTGGTTGAAGTTCGCCGTTCAACGATAATTCTCCCAAAAATAGTTTTTTGTCTGGATTAAATTTGATTTCTTCTGCGGCCAAAAGGTATCCTAGGGCAATCGGCAAATCAAAAATTGGCCCTTCTTTTTTTAGGTCGGCTGGGGCCAGGGAGACAATAACTTTTTGATTTTTGGTTTTAGGTGAGCTGAATCCTGTGTTTTTTATTGCAGCTGAAACACGATCTTTTGATTCTTCTACTGCTTTGTCGGGCAAACCAACAATTGAAAAAGAGTTTAAACCTTTTGATAAATCTATCTCAACACTGATAATTTTGGCTTTCAGTAAAACATTTTGGGCACTGAATACTTTTGCAAACGCCATAATTATCTTTGCTTTTTATTTAGTTATTCATATGCTCTTTACAAGTTTCGGCCGCAGGGTTGGCTTCCAGCCGGTCGCGCTCGATCGGCTCGCCAGAGATTTTGCAAAAACCGTAACTACCATCCTCTATCTTTTTTAGGGCATTTTTGACATTGTTGAACCTGATTTCCAACTCGTTTAAAATACCAGCGTTTTCTCTGTAGGCCTCATAGGCGTCTCCAACTTCATTGGCGTCAGCCGAAGAAACTATAATTTCTGCCGGTCTTGCCTCCCAGTCTTCTTTGTTATCAGGGTTTATTCTTCCGACACTCTCCAATTCTTCTATTAGAATCTTTTTTTCTTCCTCAAGTTTTTGTCGGAGGTGTTCAAGGTCTAAGTCGTTTCTTTTTTGCATATTCAAATAATAGCACGAATTAGTCGGTGGTTAGTAGTTTTTAGAAAAATTATCAAAAAAGAAAAGTGGGGACCGTTTTGCTATATTAGGATCCTTAACGCACTAGGGGCCGGTTTTGTTACACCCCACACAACACAATTCTTTGTCATTAAAATAAATTTTTACCAAAAATAACTCTTTACAAATAAACCACTAACCAAAAACCATTAACTCTATTTCAAACAATTTAAGACGGCCGTCCTAGATTGTTTGAAAACCAAAATAATTGAATTATTAATATCAAATGCATCAAAATCAAATTCTCAAAATTTTGTTTGTCCAAAACAGTGAAATTTTTATCTAACTGAAATAGTAAACCTGTTCAGAATTTCCCGAAAAGCTTCTTCTCTGTCGGTGATAACCAAGTGTTGATTATCTAAGAAAGAATACAAAACAATTGTTTCTCCGCCTCGGGCACGCAAAATTCTTAAATCGCGATTTCTGGAGGTCGCGTCTTCAAAACCGCTTCTCGACTCCAAATCCTTAGCCAAGATGTCTTTAAGATCTTTTGCAACATTTTTTTCCCAAGAAAACATTCCAGCAAAGGTGTGGTCGAAAGACTCAATTTCTAAGATAACAAACGGCGAAAGGGTTTCTGTGGATACAAAACCAAAGATTGCTTTGTCGCCAAGAGCTCTTAAAAGAGATTGTGGCGCGTTTTCTGCAATTGACACAAAGTCCTTTGCGCTAATTGGAATTTCTCCGCCCGGAGTTTTTTGAGTCAGATAAATTATGTTTATACCGCTTTGGACATCTTCTTTTTGAGAATTAATAGCAGAAATTAGCGTGTCTTTTTTTAATTCAGAAATAGAAACCACCTTTAAAGCGTCTGCGCGAATTACCGTGTCTTGTATTTGTTGTTCTGGTTTGACAGGGACTGATTTTATTATTTTTCTCTCTCTAATCACTCTTGATATTTCCAAAGAAACAAGAATCATACCCAGAACAACTAGAAAGACCAACCCACCGATGATAATTTTTTTCATCAAGAGGGGTTCTTTTCGGAAGTTTCTTTCTTTTTTCTTTGAAGTGTTTTTTTTCTGCTCTTCTAGATGGATTTGAGCTTTTGAAGCCTCTTTGTCTCGTATAAATTCTGCTAAATCGCGCTCGTAAGTTCGTATCGGCTTAACAACTTTGAAATAATTTTCTTGGTTGTTGGAAACACTCGCCTCGCGATTTTGTTTTTTACTTTCTTCCGGTGTCCATTTCTGGTTTTCTAGAGTCATTGTTTGATAATTTGTTTTTTATGAAATCCGGATCAGCTTCTTTCAGTGAAAGTTTTATTCTGTCTCTTTCGTCAATCTCTTTAATTATAACAGGTATTTTTTCTCCTAGACTTAAAACTTTTTCTATTCTTTCAATTCTTGTCGGCGCGATTTCCGAAATATGTAATAAGCCCTCGGCGTTTACTCCAATCTTTACGAAAGCCCCGAACTCAACGATTTTTGTTATTTCGCCAATATATTTTTCCCCAGCTTTATATTCTTTTGTCATTTCCCTAACAATAATTGCGGCTTTTTCAGCCCCGCCGTTTTTGCCGGTGATGAAGACACTACCGTCGTCCTCAATGTCAATTTCCGTCTCGGTAGCTTCTCTGATTTGGTTTATGGTTTTGCCGCCAGAGCCGATGACTAGTCCAATTTGATCCGGCTTTATTTTGACTATGACAATTTCCGGAGCATTTGGTGAAATTTTTTCACGAGGTTTAATAATTTCACTTTCTATTTTGTCTAAGATTTGCAATCTCGCTTCTTTACCCTTTTGGAGTGCTTCTATCAGAATCTTGAGTGGTACACCGTGGACTTTGACGTCCATCTGAACGGCTGTGATCCCTTCTCGCGTGCCGGCAACTTTGAAATCCATATCCCCATGATGGTCTTCTGGGCCTTGAATATCGGTCAGGATTTTATACTTTTCTTCATTTTCCATCATAAGTCCGACTGCGATGCCGGCCACCGGTCTTTTTATTGGAACTCCGCCGTCCATTAAGGCCAAAGTGCCGGCGCAGACTGAAGCCATTGAGGTTGAGCCGTTGGAAGCAAAGCATTCCGAGACCAGACGAATCGTGTAAGGAAAATCTTCTTTGCTCGGCAAGACGGCAGACAAAGCTTTTTCTGCCAAAGCGCCGTGGCCGATCATTCGTCGGTTAAAACCGCCAACTCGTCCGGTTTCGCCTGTTGAAAATGGCGGGAAGTTGTAGTGATGCATAAATCTTTTCTGGGATTGGAATTCCATGGCATCTATTATCTGCGAGTCACTTGGCCCGCCGAGCGTCAAAGCCGAGAAAACATGCGTTCCGCCTCGGTAGAAAATTCCTGATCCGTGGAGAATTGGTGAAATTCCTCCGGCCTTAGCAAAAATCGGCCGGATTTCGTCGAGTTTTCTACCATCAGCTCGTTTTTCTTTTTCAATTGCCTCTTTGTGGATAAGTTCGTTGGTTTTTTCTTCGTAATATTCTTTGGCCAAATTAATATCAATTCCTGGCGCTTCTTTAACAAAAGTTTCAATCCATATTTCTCCTAGTTCGGAGATTTTTTCCTTAGAACCGCTAAAAAGATATTCCGACATTTTTTCTTTGATATGTTTGTCAAAAACTTCAGTCAATTCTTTTGGAAATTCGGCTTTTTCCACCAACATTTTTTCTTGGCCGATTTCTTTTATGATATTTTTTTGAAATTCTTGGAGTTTATTGATTTCTGTCAAAGCTAGCTCAAAAGCTTCGGCGAGTTCGCCTTCTTTTATCTCTAATGCTCCAACCTCAATCATATTTATGCTGTTTTCTTTTCCACAACAGAGAATATCAGCGATAGAATTTTCCTCGCGCTCTTTATAAGTCGGATTTACCTTTAAGCGAGAATCGTCTTGGTTTTTGCCGATTCTGACAGCGCTGACTGGCCCGCTCCACGGAACTTTTGAGGTGCCCAAAGCCAAAGAGGCACCAATAACTGCTAAAACATCCGGATCGTATTCGCCGAGCGACAAAACGGTGATGATGACTTGAACTTCGTGTCGAATATGTTGTTCAAACAGCGGTCTTATGGTTCTATCAACTATTCTGCCGGATAGGATCGCTTCTTCAGTTGGTCTCCCCTCTCTTTTGTTAAAACGTCCGCCTAGAATTTTGCCGACAGCGTAGAATTTTTCTTCAAAATCAACGGTTAAAGGGAAAAAATCTATGTTGTCTTTGGGGTATTTTGAGATTACGGCTGTTGCCAGAATTACGGTGTTACCCATTCGTACCATTACCGAACCATTGGCTTGATCGGCCAAATTATTGAATTCAACTGATAGCTTTTGACCGGCGAGATCAAGCTCGTATTCTTTTTTGTCCATTTTCTTAACTCGCCTTCGGATTCTAGTTAGAAACCTGAAAGGGGTTTCTCCCTATCACCGAAGACCAGTAATTATGAGTAATGAGAAAAATATAACAGATTATCCACTTTTCTGCCATTTTCAAAACCGTTTTTGTATTTTTTGTTATAATAAGATTGTTATTAATTAAAAACGGTCGATTAAATTTTATCAGCTACTTTTACAAAAAATGAAAAATAGCGCTTTAAATTGGATTGTCTGGATTTTGTTGGTTGTCGGTGGTCTTAATTGGGGTTTGGTTGGCCTCGGTTCTTTCATGGGTGGCAACTGGAATGTCGTCAACTGGATTTTCGGTTCATGGCCACTTGTTGAGGGCTTGGTTTATGTTTTGGTCGGTCTTGCTGCAGTTCTTTTTGTTTTCAGCGGCCGATGTCGCACCTGCATGCCGAAAGGTTCCCAAGGCGGATCCGCTCCGATGGCTTAGTTTTACTTGAATTTCAGCCGTAGTTGATCCGAACCCCGATTCGTTTTTTTGGGTCGGGGTTCGGCGACACGGTATTTTTTACGCTTAATACTTTATGTTGGAAAAAATTTCCAACCTGTCTTTTAAAAAGGAAGATGGCGGAAGCGACATCTTAGAGATTTTGATAAAAGAAGCTTTTGAGTTGAATGCTTCAGACATCCACATTGATCCGACAAGCACCCATTTGAATATTCGTTTCAGAATAGATGGTGGCTTATACAGACTACCCTCTGTTGATTTGGAAAAACATTCTGAAATCATTTCTAGAATTAAGATTTTGGCTGGTTTGCGGATTGACGAAAGAAGAAAGGCGCAAGATGGGCGGATGCGCTTGGAATTTCCAGGTGGTAAATTTGTTGATATCCGAATTTCAATGGTCCCCTCTTTTCACGGTGAGAGTGCTGTTTTAAGAATGCTCTATGATCGGGACGAGGCAATGAATCTTTCCTTTTTAGGTTTTGGAGACGAGAATCTTTTAAAAATAGAGAGGGCGATAAAGAAGACTGGGGGTATGATTTTATCAACAGGTCCGACTGGTTCGGGGAAAACCACCACCTTATATTCCATACTTAAGGTCTTGAATAGAGAAGATGTTTCAATCGTTACTATAGAGGAACCGGTTGAATATTCTATCCCAAATATAAGGCAGATTCAGGTTGATTACGGTTGCCAATTAAATTTTGCTAATGGTCTGCGCTCTATTTTACGGCAAGACCCAAATATAATAATGGTTGGTGAAATTCGTGATAAAGAAACTGCCCAAATTGCTGTTAACGCAGCCCTTACTGGTCACCTCTTACTCTCAACTTTGCACACCAACGACTCCGTGGCCACCTTGCCACGGCTCATTGATATGGGCGTTGAACCTTTTCTCTTGGCGTCAACTTTTAATTTGGCAATCAACCAAAGACTTGTCAAAAAGATTTGTCAAAATTGCAAAGCTGAAATAGAGATAAAAGATAAACAAAAGCGCTCGCTCGAGGAGCTTTTGGGTCAAGCTTTACCCGACTCACCCTTTTACAAGGGTTTAGGATGTGAAATGTGCCACAAAAGCGGATATTCTGGTCGGACTTTGGTTGCAGAAGTTTTAAGCGTGGATGAAGAAATTCGCCGGCTTGTTATCGATAAAAAATCAGCCGGGGAAATCAGGCGAATAGCGATAAAAAACGGGATGACACCACTGCTTCACGATGGAATTTTAAAAGCTTCTCTTGGTATCACTACATTAGAAGAGGCTTTGCGTGTTGGTTATGAATAAAATCTTTGATAAGTTAATAAATTTTAAAAAGATTCGTCGGCAAAGAATCAAAATCAGTTTGCCAGAGCAAATTAGTTTCGCCAGTCGACTTTCCTATCTTCTGGATTCCGGAATTCCAATTTTAGAATCTATCAGAATTCTTGAAGTCAAAACTAAAAGTAAGCGGGTTAAAGATTTTTATAAAAAGATTTCCGAAGACATCTCTTTGGGTCGGTCTTTGTCGCAAAGCTTGAGGCCGTATTTTGACGGCTTTGCTCTGAGTGTTGTAGAGATTGGTCAGCAGGGCGGGTTTCTGGGCAGTAATTTGAAATATTTGGCGGAGGAGTTAAAAAAGAAAAAAGAATTGCGGAAAGGGGCGATTCAAGCCCTCGTTTACCCTTCTTTTATCGCTCTTTCAACCTTGGGAATCATTATTTTTTTGTTAATGTATATTTTCCCAAAAATTCTACCTGTTATTTCTGGGCTCAATATAAAATTACCGCTTAGTACTCGTGCCGTTATATTTTTTAGTGATTTTTTAAGTCAGACATGGTTTTACTTCCTGATTCTTATTGTGCTTTTCACAACTCTGTTTTTTTGGGTGCTCAAAAAAAACGATAAGTTTAAGTTTTTTGTCCACAAAAAGATTTTTCGAATCCCTTTTTGGGGTGGAATTTACCGAGACTGTCTGCTGGCAGGTTTCTGCCGAACTTTTGGAATGTTGCTACAGGCCGGTCTATCTGTGGATCGGGCGCTGGAGATTTCTGAATCGGCTACTAGCAATCTTTTTCTGCAGTCAAAAATTTGTGAAATTCGTTCTGGTGTTTGTCGTGGTGTCAGTCTCTCTAGCTTTCTGTTTGCCGATAGCAAATTTTTTCCTTCCGATATTTCCGAGATGTCAGCGGTTGGCGAGAGAACCGGAAATCTAGCATCGGTTTTTATCAGTCTTGGCGATTTCTATAGCGAACAGTTTTCCGACCAAATAAAAAGAATTTCTTCGGTGATAGAGCCGGGACTACTTGTTGTCGCCGGTCTTTTGGTCGGTTTTGTTGCTGTCTCAATAATTTCACCTGTCTATGAAATCACAAAAAGTTTCCACCAAAGGTAATACTTTGCGCCTTGCCGGATTTTCAATCGCAGAAATTTTAATCGCTCTTTCAATTTTCTCTTTGGTCTTGTCTGGCGGGTTTTTTCTTAATCTAGACATGTTTACTGTTGGAAATTTTTTGGCGGAAGAAAAAGTTTTACGCGCTCTGTTAAAAGAGTCTCGAAGTCGAGCTCTGGCAAACTTTAATGAAATTTCTCACGGAGTCTTTGTTGGGTCTGATAAATTTTTCATTTTTGCTGGTGAAGACTTTTCCAATTCTGAAGTTTTGGAAGAATTTAACAGAAATAAAAAAGTGAAAATCACTCTTGATGAAGAAGAAAATTTTGAAATAGTTTTTGAAAAACGTTCGGCGCGAGTAAAAGAAAAGAAAGAAATCATGATTTCTGACGGAGCGCGTAAAAGTTTTATTTTTATTGGTCTTGAGGGAGAGATTAAATTGCGATGAGTTTTAGAAATAAGAATGTGAAAAGTTCTGGTTTTAGTATTTTTGAAATTCTCATCGCTCTTTTTATTTTTGCTTCAACCGTAGCGGCAGTTTTTGTTTTGATGTTTGGCAATCAGCTAGCGGTCATTAAAGCCGGAGTCCTTCAGGAACTTTTGGCGCGCTCACAGTTTGCGCTTGAGAGAGCTAAAGCCGAAGCCGTTTTAGATTTTGAAGAAGTCTCATCTTGGAAACAAACAAAAGACGGGTTTGAAACGGAAAGAGAAGTTTCTTTGTTTTATGAGCACACAAAAGCTATTAAGACCACCACCTCTTCTCTCACAGATAAAAACTCTCGCCCCTCTGTTTTGTCAGTTTTAGTTTCAGATTGGCAGAGCAGTATCGGACAATCAACTTGTTACAGAAAATTACCGCCAGCAAAAAAATATAAAATTCTTGGAGAAGCGTTCTCACTGGCAGGATCAATGTCTGCGTCAGACGTGGATGTCTCTTACGGCCTTGCTTATGTCACCCTGGATTCTGGCGCTGGTAACAATTTTTTAATTGTTGATGTGAGAGATCCAAGCGATCCTTTTTTGTTTGAATCTTTGGCAACAGGACTAGGGTTGAATTTTCTACGTTCTGCTTCCGGCTTTGTCTTTCTCGCCGCCAACTCGACTGATTCTCAATTACAAGTAATAAATTTGTCAGATTCGTCTATCTCTAATTTTAAAATTAGGTCAGACGATCCTGAAATCAAAAACCCCGGCCAAGGTGTGAGCTTACACTATTCAAAAAATAAAATTTATTTAGGAACGGCGGCGTCTGAAAATTACGGACCGGAATTTCATATTCTGGACGTGACAGTCCCCCTGAATCCAAATCTGGATTGGTCTTTAGAAATAGGTAATCGAGTTAATGACATTGTTGTGAAGAATAACTTTGCTTTTTTGGCCTCGGTCAATCCGTACCCGTTAAGAATCGTTGATTTGAATAGCCCGCAATCCGAACCGATTAAGATTTCGGTCGATTCTTCCAGCAACACTAATCATTCCGGACAAAAATTATTTTTATTAGACGATCTTCTGGTATTAGGTCGATCTGTTTTAAATCCAAATGACGATTACAATGAACTTTTGGTTTTTAATATGAAACAGCCCGAATCGCCTGAATTTATTACTGGATTATCAATCAAAGAGAGTGTGCGAGACTTAATTTTCAGAGAAGGTTTGATTATTGCAGTAACAACTTTTGACAATGAAAACAAAATTAGGTTTTTTGATTTCCAAGACGGTGTTTTGGATGAAAATTCTTTTAATATAGAACTACCGGGGAAACCGACTTCCTTGGATTGTGAAGATGACATTTTTTATGTCGTGACAGAACAGCCAAGTAAATTAGTAATAATCGCGCCGGAAAAGTAATGAAACGAACAATTAGAAATAATGACGGATTTCTTTTACTAGAAGCAGTTATCTATTTGGCGCTCTTTTTGGTTTTTGTTGGAGGAGTCGCTTCCAGTTTTTACCACTTATCTTTTTCAGACCAAGATTTATCAGAAGAAGTGTTGGTGATTGACGAAGCCGAATTTGTTTTGAAAAAAATAAATTGGCTTTTGTCCGACACCTCCAAAGTTCTTAAGCCAGCGCCTGGTGAAACGACTGAATATCTTTTGATAAAGGATGAATTTGAAAAGACTACAAAAATTTTTCTAGACAACGGATTGGTTGTTATGGAAGTTGATGAAGAAGAAATTTTTTTGCATGACGAAAAAGTGGTTTTTGAGAATTTGAGATTTTTTAATCATTCCGATGTGCCAGTTCAAAATTTTTTAGTCGAGACCAGTTTTATGGTCGGAGGTCGACAGTTTCAATCAGCTCGTTTTGGTTATGAAAAAACAAATTAGAAAGAAAAAAACCGAAGGATACGCAGCGCTTTTGGCAGTGGTTATAATTTCTTTTATGGCCTTTACCGCGGTTTCTTCTTCGTCACTTGAAGGTATTAAAAGTTTTTTCGGAGTTTTGGACAGAGAGAGTAAAGAAATCGGATTCAATTTAGCACTCTCTTGTTTTGACCAAGCGGTTTTGCGGGTTGTTCAAAATCCGAATTGGCAACCAAGTTCTACTTCCGAAGAATTGTTTTTAGATGGTGGGACGTGTTTGATAAAAGAAATTAGTTTTTTAGATAATCAGAATTTTAAAGTTATGACCGAAGCCAAAGTTGGCAAAACCCACACTTCCTTAACCGGAGTTTTTGATTTGTTAAATTTTGAAATTATTTCTTTAAAAGAAATCTAAATTTTCAGTTTAAAAGAATCTTAGCGGTGATACTGATAGCGGCAGTTTCAGTCCGCAAAATCTGATTGCCAAGCGAATAGACTGGGATATCGTTATTTTTAAAACTCTCAATTTCTTTTTGTGCGAAACCGCCTTCCGGGCCGATGAAAACACCAGCTTTGTTAAATCGGATTTTTTCTAATGAAAATTTCTCACCTCTTGGGTCAAGGGCGAAGTAAAAAATATCAGAAGCTCTATTTTTTATCACCTCACTTAAAATTCTCGGTTCACTGATTTCTGCCAACATATTTTTGCCTGATTGCTCCGCTGCTTCTTTTATTATTTTTCGGCTTCTTTCCAAATTGATTTTTTGTTTGATACTCCTTTCAGAAATTATCGGCGAGAATTTTTTAACACCGAGCTCAACTCCCTTCTCCAGAATCCACTCAAATCGATCTTTTTTAATAAAAGCTGGGAAAAGTTCAAGTTCAAACTTTATGCTTTGTTCCACTTTTCTTTTTTCAACGACTGAAAATTTCGCGCCATCTTTACTAAGATTTTCTATAACACACTGAAATTCAAAATCACCGCCGTCAAAGAGAATGACTGAACCGCCAGTTTTTAGTCGTAGAACATTTTTCCATTGATTTATCAGATTCTTTTCTTTCACGACTATTTCCTGCTTCTCGTTTATCTTTTGTTCTATAAAAAAGCGATGGACTTTCATGGGAATTTTTGATAAATTTCAAACATTATAATAATTGTAGATTCCATAAAAACAAAATGCTTATACCAACAGTTATAGAAAAAAGCCAATTTGGCGAAAGGGCCTACGACATCTATTCTCGGCTCCTAAAAGAAAGAATTATTTTTTTGGGTGGGCCGATTGACGATTATGTTGCTAACTTAGTTATTGCCCAGCTTTTGTTTTTAGAATCAGAAGACAACAAAAAGGACGTGTCTTTGTATATTAACTCTCCAGGCGGTTCGGTAACTTCTACTTTAGCGATGCTCGATACCATGAACCACATAAAGCCGGATGTCGCTACGGTCTGTGTGGGTATTGCCGCTTCAGGTGCTGCTATTCTTCTTTCTGCTGGTGCCAAAGGTAAAAGATTTGCTCTGCCAAATTCTGAAGTTATGATCCACCAGCCATGGGGTGGGGCGCAAGGTCAAGCAACGGACATAGAAATTACCGCTAAACAAATTTTAAAAACCAGAGACAAATTAAATCAGATTTTAGCTGAACAAACCGGTCAGTCGTTGGAAAAAATCAAAAAAGATGTGGATCGCGACTATTTTATGTCGGCGGAAGAAGCCAAAAAATACGGAATTATAGATAAGATTCACCAACCAAAAAGTTCTTGATTTACTTGCGTCTTGTTCCCTCTTTGTTATACTTAATTTGTCTGTTCTAGGTTTTGCAGGTTGTCCAGTTGGTGCCTGTCGGTCAAAGGTCTGACGCTCAATCGGCTCTAGACCGGCCACGCGCCCTGTGGGGCAAGAAAACGGGTAAAACTGGCTCCTGCGAATACCGGCCCCGGGGCGTTTCCACGCCCCGGGGCTTTTTCCTAGACTTTTTTGAAACTATAGAGTACTATAAAAAAGTACTTTTATTTTTTTAATTTGATGATTTCGCTTCTTTTTAGCTTTTCTTTCGGATTTTTCCTAAATTTTCAGATCATGTTCAAGAAAAAACCAATCTTACCAAATTCTTTACTTCCTTTTTAGGATTTTTCTGCGTTAGAAAATAGAAAGTTCAGAAGAAAGCGAATTCATTCGCTTTTATGTCGTTAAAAATAGTGTTGCTGTTGCTTATAGCGGCGGGTTTAGCCGGAATCGCTTTTGGCTACTTTTTGCGTTGGATTATTTCACTTGGCAAAAAGGGTTCTGTTGAGCTTGAAATCAAGCAGAGAATTTTTGAAGCTAATACCGAAGCTAAGAAAATTGTTTCGGAAGCTGAAGAAAAAGCCAGAAAATTTCTTGAAGAAGCAAAAAAAGAAATCAAAGAAAGAGAGGTTGGAATTAAGAGGCAAGAAGAGAGGTTGATAAAAAAAGAAGAATTTTTGGATAAAAGGCAGGTTGATATAGACAAAGAAGCTGAAAGTATAAGACAGAAAGTTGTTGAAGTCAGGGCGATTAAGGATAAAGTTGATGAGGTTTTGAAACAACGTCAATCGGAGCTTGAGAAAATAAGTCAATTAAGCAAGGACGAGGCCAGAAAGGAACTTTTTGCTTCTGTTGAGAAAGAGAGCGAAGAAGATTTGGTTGCCCGGATGCAAAAACTTGAATCCCAAGCAAATGAGCGCTTGGAGAGAAAGGCAAAAGATATTTTAGCTACTACGATTCAGAGGTTGGCGTCTTCGGTTTCTTCAGACATTATGACCACAAACGTTATTATTCCTTCTGATGAAGTGAAGGGTAAAATTATCGGCAAAGAAGGGCGTAATATCAAGGCCTTTGAGCGGGTAACTGGTGTTGAAGTTATAATTGATGACACACCGGGCTCTATCACTCTTTCTTCTTTTGACCCTATCCGACGTCAAGTTGCTAAAGTGGCTTTAGAAAATCTTATTTTAGATGGCAGAATTCAGCCGGTAAAAATTGAGGAGATGGTTGCTAAATCAAAAGAGGAAATTAGCAAGATAATTAAAGAAAAAGGTGAACAAGCGGCTTACGAATGCGGGGTTTTGAATCTTGATCCAAGAATTATTATGATTCTAGGCCGACTCCATTTTCGTACCAGTTATGGTCAAAACGTGCTCCAACACTCAATTGAAATGACCCATATTGCTGGAATGCTTGCCGAAGAGCTTGGGGCAGACATTGCTGTAGCTAAAGCCGGCGCTCTTCTACACGATATCGGCAAAGCCCTTGACCATGAAGTAGCCGGTAGCCACGTCGAGATCGGACGCAGAATTCTTCAAAAGTTTGGCGCTAGCGAAGAGATTATAAAAGCTATGCAGGCCCATCATGGTGAATACCCTTACGAGACCATAGAGTCAATAATCGTTCAGGTGGCCGATGCTATTTCTGGGGGACGCCCGGGCGCCAGAAGAGATACGGTGGAAAACTATTTGAAACGCCTTGGAGAGCTTGAGGCAATAGCCAATTCATTTAAGGGGGTTGAAAAATCTTACGCTCTGCAAGCCGGAAGAGAGATCAGGATTTTTGTTACTCCGGATCAAGTTTCTGATTTAGATGCCCAAAAAATGGCTAGAGATATAGCTTTAAGAGTTGAAAATGAGCTAAAATATCCGGGTGAAATAAGAGTAACTGTTATTAGAGAAACTAGAGTTGTAGAATATGCTCGGTAGGGGTCAGTAGTAGAGAGGATATCAGATAATAATTTTTTCCTGGAACGTCTAGATTTGAATTGTGAAGAACACTTGCTCTTAAAAAACCTTGATATATAATGTTTTTTGAGCTATAAAGCAAGAAAGCTTTGTGGAATAAGGAAAAGTCGAATTTCCTTTCTGACAATTTATCAGTAAAAATCGTTTTACTATGAATAAAGCATCAATTGTGGAGGCCGTTCACGCCAAGATCGGTGGTACCAAAGTTCAAGCCGAGCAGGCCGTTGATACGGTAGTTGATTCAATTATTAGTGCCTTGAAACAAGGTAACGAAGTTTCTATTGCCGGCCTCGGTATCTTTTCAGTTAAAACTCGCGCCGCAAGAACCGCTCGAAATCCTCGCACCGGCGAGAGTATTCAGGTTCCTTCAATGAAGGTTCCTAAGTTTAGAGCCGCCAAAGGTCTTAAAGACGCTGTAAAATAACGGCTCAAGAGAAAAGGAATTTCCATAAGGTCTGCAAAAACATCCTGCTAAAAGCAGGATGTTTTTGTTTTGGTGCGGGATGGGAGAATCGGTCACAAATATTTTGCTTCGCAAAATTTTGCTACCCCGTCTCGCTCTCGCCTTCGGCGAGAAGCTCCGACCTTCGATTCTCCACGCAGGCAAAGCAGTTTGCCTGCTCATCCCTTCCTCACTACGTTCGGTGCGGGATGGGAGAATCGAACTCCCGACCGCGGTTTGGAAAACCGCTATTATACCATTTAACTAATCCCGCCCTTTTTCTAAACTCTAAAATACTAGCAAAAAACAAAAACCTCGACAAATTTGTCGAGGTTTTTGTTTCTGAAAAGTCAGTGAAAGTTACATAGAACCTTCTCCACCTCCTTCTGTTCCTTCAGTTTCAGGAGCCGGGGTAGTTTCTTCTCCGTTGTCTACTGGTGTTTGATTGTCGTCCATTGTTTTTTATATTAACCCTGCAAAACCTGCCATCAAAAATTTATTTTAGCGGCAGACAAATCAGGATGTATTGATAATTATTAAATCCGGCTTTTAGCCAGATTCTTCCCTATTATACACTATATCTAGAAAAGTCAAAATATTTATCCCTCAATTATCAACATCTAAAGCTTTCTGGAAGTCGTCATTTACATCCAACTTATTTGTTTTTTCTAAACCGCATGAGAGGCATTTGTGCAACAATAGATTTTTCTGGCTTCTCTTGAAAAAAGAAATCGGCTTCATGAGTCCACCGCAGTCCGAGCCCCTGTCCCCCGGGTTTATATCTACATGCCGGCTCCAAAGGCAAACGGGGCAATGATTGGTGTAGCCGTTTCCTTTCACAAACTGTCTGCAATTCAAACACTCAAAGTCCTCTATTTTTCTTTGAAATCTTTTCATTAAAACATTCATTGTTCTTGAGAAATATGCTAGCATAGCGATGTTGAAGAAAAAAGACGGAGCGTAGTATAACGGTAGTATACATGGTTTGGGACCATGCGGTCCGAGTTCGATTCTCGGCGCTCCGAACGAAACGAAGTGGGGTGAGGGGGGAGCAAGCCAACTTCTTGGCCTGCGTTCGGAATAGAACGATGGAGCTCGTAAAAATCTTAGGCCAGCAAACGCGCGTAGGATTCGAACGGCGGAATTTTGTCTGACAATGTTAGCTTATGTATTACAGGTCTAGCCATTATTCTTCACCTAGAAGTTTTAGTGTCTCCCCGGACTCTTTCACTGCCCTTTTGCCTACCCACCTCTGGCAGGATATACTTTTGCTATGAAAATAGAAAAGAAAATTTGGCCAGAATACTTCCAACAGGTTCTATCACGACTTTATGCTGGAACACTATGCAGATTTAATAAACCGCTAAATTCTAATTCCTTCTGAATCCATCTCCAATTCATAGTTCTGAACCCGTCCAACAGCGGGAGCCATTATTTGACAACATACTAAGGGTATGCTAGCATTATAATTGGAAGCACGCACCCAATATCAGGAGAAATCAAGATGACGGAACCAATTCGTCCCGACGAAGTCACGTCAAGGAAGAAGGAGGCGATTCCCTCGGAGGTGATTGAGGCCTTCAATCAGCAGATTGCCGAGAAGTTCAACGGCTATGAAGCACGAGTCATCCAGGATGATGTGATGGCGCTGATCGAGCAGAAGGGCTTCAACAGGCGGGAGGTCTTCGATCGGCACTGGCTCGATGTCGAAGACATCTTCCGTGAGGCTGGATGGGAAGTGGAGTACGACAAGCCTGGCTTCAACGAGCCGTACGATGCTTTCTTCATTTTCAGGATACCCCGGAAGTAGTTCCGACTCCAATAAACCACTCGGGAAGGTCACTCGACTTCTCGGGTGGCTTTCTTTTTATGTAATTAGTTTTGAAGTCATCTGATTTGAAAACAGTCCTAAAATCCTCGAAGTTTCAATTTGTTTTTGAATAGCAACCTAATTCATAGTTCTGAACCCGTCCAACAGCGGGAGCATGTTATGAGGGTGGGAAACACTCTCGGTGTTTCGATCAAATAAAGATTTGGTTTCTATCTAATTTTTCTATTCCGGCAGAATGTCCTCAATCATCCGCACTTTTGCTGTTTTTCGGTCCGGGCTTAATAGAATTGCAATTACCGCGAATTTCCAATCAGAATTTTCCATTTTATTTTGTAATAAATACGTTTGGACAGCCATGCCGATTCTCTTTATCTTATGCTTCTCGGCTCTTTCTTCCGGCCGATTCAATTCCCTATCTTCTTTCTCAAGACTAGTTTTGACTTCAATGAAATAATAAAAAATGTCTTTTTTAGAGACAATGTCTATTTCCCCAAATTTTCGTCTAAAATTACGATTAAGTATTTTATAACCTTTATTTTTTAGGAATTTGCAGGCAATTTCCTCACCTAACTCCCCTGTTTCTAAATGTTCCGGCAATTTTTTATTGTCTTTTTGACTTTTAAATGAAAATACCATTTTTACGGCTTAAACAAAGGATTTTTAGGTGAAAAATAATAATTTTTTGTCCAATAAAATTTTGTCCTTTATGCACATTTCCCCAGAGTTATCCACAGATTGTTTAGGAAATTCAAACCAAAGTTTTGGAAAAATTGCCCAATTTTATTGAAATTTTTTAAGATTAAGGTTTACTGAAAAAACAAAAATTGTTTAATAAAAGTTTTTGAGGACATTGTATGCGGGCTTTGCCCGCATACAAATTTTCATTTCAGAAGAGTTCACTGTTTTTTTATCCTTTCTTATTGCGCTTGATGCGAGCAGGGGGAATCGAACCCCCATTCTCCGATTGGCAACCGGAAGTTCTACCACTAAACTATGCTCGCATTTTGTTTCGTTAATTCTTCACTCAACAACTTTATCCAAGTAAGAATTTTTACTTTCAAATAAGAACTGGAAACTAAGACGTTACATACGCCAAATGATAATTTTCTACCTTCACTCCTACTCTTTATAATCATTGTTTTTGTAAAATTCTTTTTATCAATCAAAGATTTATTTGACCAATATTCCAACGCCTCTTCCTGAT
>JAANMY010002166.1_pt1 | contig 19341 bp, 17 predicted proteins | sample 7279691 | NCBI WGS metagenome assembly JAANMY01 (sample SAMN14094543, study PRJNA606508) | bioreactor metagenome | isolation source: A lab-scale SPAN reactor treating ammonium-rich wastewater day 388 | place: Ireland: Galway | collected 2018-02-07
GGCATAGACCGCGACCGTCTTCTTGCCCAACTCGTTCGCAGCCCGCATCACGCGGATCGCTATCTCACCACGGTTCGCTACCAAGATCTTTCGGAACATCAGTCCCCCCATGTTCGCCCGGTGGGCATCCTATCCATGCTGCGGTGCAGCGCAAGCACCCTTCGCGACGGTTTCATGACGCGGCTTTTCTCATCTCACCGACGTTCGCGAAAGAAGTCTTGCAGCAGCCGCCGCGATTCTTCTGCCGAAATGCCGTCGATGATCTCTGGCCGGTGATGGCATTGCGGATGGTCGAAGACCCGCGCGCCATGGCGCACGCCGCCCATGCGCGAATCCTCGGCGCCGTAATAGAGCACTGCGATCCGCGCGGCCGAGATGGCGGCGGCGCACATCGGGCAGGGCTCGAGCGTGACCCAGAGCCGCGCGCCGGGCAGGCGTTCCGAACCCAGGGCGGCGCAGGCGGCGCGGATCGCCAGGATCTCGGCATGGGCGGTGGGGTCGCGCAGCTCGCGCGTGCGGTTGCCGGCCTGGGCCAGCACCTGGCCGTCGGCGCCGGTCAGGACCGCGCCCACCGGCACCTCGCCGCGCCTTGCGGCGGCGCGGGCTTGGTCCAAGGCTGCGGGCATGTGCGAGGCAAAATCCATGCGCGCTTTTCGCCCGCGCCTGTCGCTTGCGCAAGAACTGCTTTCCATCCTGCGGCATTAAGCGTAGAAGCACCGCTTTGCCACCGCAGAGATGCGCAGGAGATCGCCATGACCGACACGCCCGAATCCGCCCCGAAACCCGCCGCCAAGGCAGAGCGCATCGCCAAGGTGATGGCGCGCGCCGGCGCCGCCTCTCGCCGCGAGGCCGAGCGGATGATCCTGGAAGGCCGCGTGACGGTGAACGGGCAAAAGATCGACAGCCCGGCGCTGGACGTGATGCCCTCGGACAGGATCCGCGTCGACGGCAAGCCGCTGGAAGAGCCGCAGGAGACGCGGCTGTGGCTTTACTACAAGCCGATTGGCCTGGTGACCTCGGCCTCGGACGAAAAGGGGCGGCAGACGGTGTTCGACGCCCTGCCGCGCGACCTGCCGCGGGTGATGACCGTGGGGCGGCTGGACCTGAATTCCGAAGGGTTGCTGCTGCTGACCAATGACGGCGAGCTGAAGCGCCGGCTGGAGCTGCCGACCACCGGCTGGCTGCGCCGCTATCGCGTGCGGGTGAACGGCCAGCCGAACGACCTGACCTTTGCGCCGCTGCGCCGCGGCGTCACCATCGAGGGCGAGGAATTCGCGCCGATGGAGATCAGCCTGGACAGCCAGCAGGGCGCCAATGCCTGGTTGACCGTCGGCATCCGCGAGGGCCGCAACCGCGAGATCCGCCGTGCCATGGCCCATGTCGGGCTGATCGTGAATCGGCTGATCCGCATCGGCTATGGCCCGTTCAAGCTGACCGGGCTGGAGGAAAACGAGGTGCGCGAGGTCAAGCGCAAGGTGCTGCGCGACCAGCTGGGCGGGCTCTTGACCGGCGAGGCCGAGGAAAAGCCGCGCAGCTTCCGCGAACGCGGCGCGGCCGAGGGCGATGACCGCCCGCGCAAGCCGCGCGAGGATGGCGAGCGCAGGCCCTTTGCGCGCCGTGAAGACGGTGAGCGCAAGCCTTTCGCCAAGCGCGCCGAGGGCGACGCCCGTCCGCGCAATCCGCGCGAGGATGGTGAACGCAAGCCCTTTGCGCGCCGTGAAGACGGTGAGCGCAAGCCTTTCGCCCGGCGCGAGGACGGAGGCCGCAAGCCCTTCGCCAAGCGCGAGGATGGCGAGCGCAAGCCCTTTGCGCGCCGCCCGGAGGGCGAAGGCAAGCCCGCGCGCGATGCCAAGCCCTTCGGCAAGGGTCCGCGCGGCGGTCAGCCCGGTTTCAAGGGCGGCGCGAAAGCCGCCGAGGGCGAGCGCAGCTTCAAGCCGCGCGGCGAGGCGGGCTTCAAGCCCAAGGGCCAGGGCAAGCCCGCCCGCGCGTTCCAGACCGGCAAGCCCGGCGCGAAACCTGGCGCGAAACCCGGTGCCCCCAAAACCAGTCGCGCCCCCGGAAAGGGAGCGCGACCAGAGGGAAAAGGCCCGCGGCGCGGCTGATCGCGCCGTCTTGGGAATGGCCGGTGCGGCTGGTCGCGCCGGCTTGCATCATGCAGCATTGCGGAACGCCGGGTCGATCACGGCCCCGCTGCATCGCGGAATGCGGAGGGAAGGCCCGCCTGCAGGGGCCGGTCCCTCGGGTGCGGCTTACTTGGTCAGGATCAGCTTGCCGGCGCGGGTGATGCGCAGGTTGTACACCTGGTCGCCCAGCACGATCAGCGCCTGATTGCCGCCGGCAGTCAGCAATTCGGCGTCATATTCGGGAAGTCGTTGCAGGGCGGTCACGCCGGGACGCGTGAATTCGGCGGGGCGGGTCGCGGTCATGTCCAGTTCCTCGTTTCTGTCGCGGTGATCGTAACCTGACAAATTTCCTAAGGGATGTCAAAGGAAAATAGTCGGGAATTGTGTTTCCCATAACCTGCCGATTTGCAACGGAAAAGGCGGGCCCTTTCCAGGCCCGCCTGTTCCTTGTCCCTTATTTTCCGGCAGATTTCAGTCCGTGCCCAGGCAATCGGCCAGGGCCGAGGCCATGCCGCGCAGGGTTTCGGCGTAAAGCCCGGCGCCGGGGGTGGCGCCGGTGCCCTCGGGGTCGAGTGCGGTGCCCTGGCGAATCTCGCTGCCTTCGATCACCGCGGCGATCAGCTTCGGGTCGTGATTCGCCTCGGGGAAGGCGCAGATGGCGCCATTCTCGGCGATCTCGGCGCGAATCGCCTGGAGCCGCGCGGCCGAGGGCGTCGAGGCATCGCCCAGGCTGACCGCGATCGCCGGCTCCAGCCGGTAATGCTCGGTGAAATAGCCATAGGCGTCGTGGAAGACGACGAAGCGCTTGCCCTGGGCGGGGGACAGCGTGGCCTGCAACTCGGCGTCCAGCGCGGCGATTTCCTCGGCGGCCCTGGCGGCATTGGCGGCATAGGTGGCGGCGTTCTCGGGGTCGCGCCGGGACAGGGTCTCGGCGATGGCGGCGAGCCAGGCTTGTCCGTTCGCCGGGTCCAGCCAGGCATGGGGGTCGGTGCCGCTGTGGTCGTGGCCTTCATGCCCCTGTTCCCCGGCATGGCCGTGGTCATGATCCTCATGCTCATGCTCATGCTCATGCTCATCGCCGGCATAGTCTCGGCGATGCGTGGCGGGCAGGTGCAGCAGGGTCAGCATCTCGGCCTGCGGGGAAAGGCTCGTGGCCGCGCGCTCGAGCCAGGGGGTCAGTTCCGGGCCGACCCAGATCAGCAGGCCGGCATCCTGCACGCTGCGCGCCTGGCTGGGGCGCAGCTGGTAGTCGTGCGGATCGCCGCCGGCTTGCAGCAAGATCTCGGGCTGGCCCAGCTCGCCCATGACCTGCTGCACCAGGGCGCCGACGACCGGGATGTCGGTCACGACCCGCGGAACCTCGGCCCAGGCGGGCAGGGCGGTGCTGCCCAACGCGGCGGCAAGAAGAAGGGAAGAATATCGGATCATGGCGGACTCACTTGCAGAAACGCCAAGGTTATTTATGTTATATCGTAACTCGTCAAGCAGAAATGTAACGATATAACATCATGACCGCCCCGGAATCCCCCCCCGATCCGTTTCACGAACACGACCATGCCCATTGCGCGGCCGCCGTGCTGCGCCGCGCCGAGGAACAGGCGAGGGTCGAGGGCGTGCGCCTGACCCCGGTGCGCCGCCGCGCGCTGGAGATCCTGCTGGAATCGCATCGCGCCATGGGCGCCTATGAGGTGCTGGAGCGGCTGTCGGCCGAGGGCTTCGGCAAGCAGCCCCCCGTCGCCTATCGGGCGCTGGATTTCCTGGTCGAGCAGGGGCTGGCCCATCGCGTCCAGCGGCTGAACGCCTATGCCGCCTGCCTTTCGACCGAGCGCGACCACTCGCCGGCCTTCCTGATCTGCCGCGGCTGCGAGCAGGTGGCCGAGGCCGATGCGCCCGAGCTGCGGGCGGCGCTGGACCGGCTTGCCGGGGCCACCGGCTTTCACGTCGAGCGCAGCACCGTCGAGCTGCTGGGCCTTTGCGCGCGCTGCTCCGAGGCCGGGCTGTGACGGCGCTGATCCGCGCCACCGACCTGTCGGTCAGCCATGGCGGCGACCTGCCGGTGCTGAACCATGTCGATTTCCTGATCCGCCCCGGCGAGATCGTCACCGTGGTCGGTCCGAACGGCTCGGGCAAGTCGACGCTGGTGCGGGCGCTTCTGGGCCATGTCGCGCTGGCCTCGGGCCGGGTGGAGCGAGCGCCGGGGCTGCGCATCGGCTATGTGCCGCAGCGCGTGCATATCGAGCGGGCCATGCCGATGACCGTGCGCCGCTTCCTGTCGCTGCCGCGCCGCGTGGGCGACGCGCAGGCCGCCGCGGCGCTGGAGCGGACCGGCGTTCCGGGGCTGGAGGCGCGGCAGATCACCGCGCTGTCGGGCGGGCAGTTCCAGCGCGTGCTGCTGGCCCGCGCCCTGCTTGGCGACCCGCAGCTTCTGGTGCTGGACGAGCCGACGCAGGGCCTGGACCAGCCCGGCATCGTCGCCTTCTACAAGCTGATCGAGGAGGTCAGGGCCGAGACCGGCGCCGCCGTGCTGATGGTCAGCCACGATCTCTTGGTGGTCATGCGCGCCTCGGACCGGGTGGTGTGCCTGAACGGCCATGTCTGCTGCGAGGGCACGCCGCAGGCGGTCAGCGCCGCGCCCGCCTATCGCGCCATGTTCGGCGCCGAATCGCAGGGCACGCTGGCGCTTTACCAGCATCACCATGATCACGACCACGACCATGTCGCAGAGGGCCATCGCCACGGCCCGGCCTGCGCCCATACGCATTGAGGCCCCATGCTTGACGACTTCCTGACCCGAGCCGCCCTGGCGGGGCTTGGCCTTGTGCTGGCGACGGGGGCGCTGGGTTCCTTCGTGGTCTGGCGCCGCATGGCCTATTTCGGCGATTCGACCGCCCATGCGGCGATCCTGGGCGTGGCGCTGAGCTTCGTCTTCTCGTTGCCGATCTATCTGGGCACGCTGGCCGTGGCCGTCGCCATGGCGCTGATCGTGGCGCATCTTACGGCGCGGGGCCAGTCCATGGATACGGTGCTGGGCGTGCTCGCGCATAGCGCGCTGGCGCTGGGGCTGGTGGGGGTCAGCTTCGTGCCCTCGCTGCGGGTGGGGCTGGACGCGTTCCTGTTCGGCGACATCCTGGCGGTGACGCGGACCGACCTGGCCTGGATCTGGGCCGGCGCGGCGGCGGTCCTGGGGCTGCTCATCTGGCGCTGGCAGCGGCTGGTGACGGCCTCGGTCAACGAGGAACTGGCCATGGCGGCGGGAATCGATCCGGCGCGCGAGCGGCTGATCCTGTCCCTGGCGCTGGCCCTGGTGGTGGCCATCGCGATTCGGATCGTGGGGGCGCTGCTGATCTCGGCCATGCTGATCGTGCCGGCGGCGGCGGCGCGGGGATTCTCGGCAACGCCCGAGCGGATGGCGGGTTCCGCCACCCTGATCGGCGCGGTTTCGGTCTTTGGCGGACTTTGGGCCAGCCTTTGGTTCGACACGCCCGCGGGCCCGTCGATCGTGGCCTGTGCGGCGATGATTTATGCAGTAACATTAGTGATTTGCAGGAGATGACCGGCCACGGCCGGCAGGCGGGAACCCGCGGGTTTTCGCCGATCCGGCGGCGGCATCTCGCCGAGCGCGGCGGGTGTTGGCTATTATGCAACAGTCGTCCGAGGCGCGCGTGATTTCCCGATCAAGACCGCTTTCCAAGTCCTTGGGATTATGCGACTGTCTCAGCGATGTTGCCGGCAACGGCAGCCGTCAAAGTACTGAACGGAGCATGATCATGACCAAATTCGCTACCTTCGCCCTGGCCCTGGGCCTGTCGGCTTCGACCGCTCTCGCCGGTGGCTATGTTGCCCCGGTCGTTGAAGTCGAGCCGGTTGTCGTTGACGAGAAGCCCGCTTCGACCAACGCTGGCCTCGTCGTTCCGGCTCTGCTGCTGCTGGGCGTCATTGCCGCCGTCGCTTCGGACGACGACGACAGCTGATCGCCGAACGGAACTTCGGTTCCGCAAAGTTGAAGGGGCTGGCCCTTGGCCAGCCCTTTTTTTCATGTCCGGCCATTCGTCGCCCGCTCGGCTGCTGGCATAAAAAACCGGCCGCGCGGGCCGGTTTTCCTATCGCCACTTGCGGCCTGTCAGGGGCGCAGCGTCTGGATGGTGATATAGCCCAGCCTCGGGCCAAGCCATTGCCGCGACACCGGCAGATGCCCGCCCTGCGGCATGAAGCTGTTCTGGAAGTGCGCGCCATGGCCCTCGCAGCTTTCCAGGATCACCCCCGCCGCCGGTCCCGGCCCGGTGGTGCAGTCGAAGCTCAGCGGCCGTTCCAGCCCGTCGCCGCTGTAATAGCGCATGACGCGCGGGGCCGAGCCCGAGCGGCCGGCACGGATCAGCGCCTCGGTCTGCGGTTCGGCGACCGACAGGTCGTTGCCCAGACCCCGCGTGCCGATCACCATGCCGTCGCGCAGGATCAGCGCCTCTTTCGAGGGCGCCATATAGGTGCGCATGGCGCCGTTCTGGCCGGTCATCGCCATGACCTGCGTGCGGCCCAGCGATTCGAAGCCCACCAGGATCAGCGGCGCCGGGTTGACCCGCAGCGCCTCGGCCGCCATCTGCTCGGGCGTGCGCGGGGCCGGGGCCTCCTGGGCCGCGCCGCCGCGCATCCCGGCCAAGGTGCCGCCGGCCGTCTTGGCGGCAATCAGCAGCGGGTTGGCTTCCCGGCCGGTATCGTCGTTGCCGCAGGCGGCCAGGCCGGCGATCAGCAGCGCCGAAAGGGCGGCCTTGTGGATACGGGTCGCGATCATCGCCAGAACCTCCCCCAGCCTTGGTAAAGTTTGACGGATTGCGCGTCCCGGACCTTGTCGTAGAGCCGTCCGTCCACGTTCACCCGCGCGCCGCCGTCGCGCGACAGCGAACGCAGCGTGCTGCTTGCGCGATCCCGCGTCGGCGTGCCCGCGGCCCAGGAAATCGGCAGCGAGACGGTGATGCCCTTGTCGAACGAGCCCTCGCCGAACTGATCTTCGCTCATGTCCGTCTTGGTGGCAAAGGCGCCCACGCGCCAGCCATTGGCGAATTCCCGCGTCAGGGTGATGGTCGCGCCCTTGTCGCCGGCCAGGTATTTGCCCACATCCAGCTGCGCCGTGAAGCCGTTGGCGAATTCGTAATAGGCCGACAGGTGCCCGGTCGTGACCTCGTAGTCGCGGAAGCCGAACACATCGTCGAAATCGCGCTTCTTCACCCGGTTGATCTCGGCTCCGAAGGCCAGGGGCGAATTCGCGGGCTTCCACAGCACCTCGCCCGAGACGCCGCCATAGGCGCGTTCCAGCAGGCCGACCGTCACCCGCGTATAGACCTGCTCGGTCGGCTGGGCATACCAGGCCAGGGTCAGCTCGGGGATCGTCGGGCTGTCGTTGCCGGTATACATGCGCGTATCCGAGCGGACCCGAGGCACGCCCTTGAAGGATTCATAGGCCGGGTTCGAGACATATTCATCGGGCGTGTAATGCTCGCCGCGGCCGCAGCGGTCCATGCCCGGCGGGGGTGTGTTGCCGGAGCCGCAGGGAATCCCCGGCCCGCGCTGCTCCATGCTGCCGAAGGCGCGCTGGCGCAGGGTGCCCGACAGGATCAGGCCCGGCATGATCTCGTAGCTGGCCTTCAACTGCGCGCCGACCTCATAACGCAGCGGATCCTGCGGGTCGAACAGCCCCAGTTCCAGATAGGGACCCAGGTTCCAGCGGAAGCGCGGGAACAGGCCCGGCGTCGTCACCAGATTGCCGGGCCGCGGCTCGGCATCGACCAGGGTCGAGGCAGCGGCGATCCGGCCGGCCTCGGTATTCTCCAGCCGCTCGACATCCGAGCGCTTCAGCACCACGGACGAGGTCGCCATGCCCTCGGCGTTCGAGGTGATGACCAGCGTCTCGACCGAGGGCGGCAGGGCGCGGGTCATCAGCCGCGCGGTGCGGCCGATGGCCTCGGATTGCTGGATATAGCGGGTGTTGCGGATGCGCAGCTCGGCCCGGTTCGACGACAGCGCCATGGATTCGAGGATCTGCCCCTCGTCGGCCAGCGCATCGGCCAGCGCGGTCTGGATCGCCGGCTGCGCGGTCGGATCGGCCGACCAGGCGCCCGACCAGCCCTCGGGGTCGGCGGCAGGCGCAGGGCGCGGCTTGACCGGCGCCGGCGCCTTTTCCAGCCCCGAGGGGAAGGGCGCATTGCGCGGGTTCAGCGCAAAGCTGAACTGTGCGCCAAAGGTATCGCCGCCCAGCGTGTAAAGCCCAAGCTGATATTGCGGGTTGAAGGTATAATAGGCGCCAAGGTTGAATTGGCTGCCAGGGGCCTCTTCGGTCCCCCTGCGGGTCTCGGGAACGTATTCGTCGCTGGAATATTCGGCGACCAGGCTCAGCTTGTCGTTGACCTGCCAGGCGATCGAGCCGAAGGGCTTGGGACTGCCCGAGAACCATTCATCGATATTGGGCTTGCCGCCCTGGTCATCAGCGTCGGGGCGGCGATATTCGCCCGCCAGACGGCCCCAGCCGATGCCAAGGCTGGCACGCAGCCGCGGGGTGATGGACTTGCTGGCGACGATGTATTCGCCGGAATAGACCCCTGTGCCCATGAAGTCCTGAAGCCCGACCGCGACGGCGGGCCGCCAGCCCGCCTCGTCCAGAACCTGGAAGCGGATGTCGAAGGATCGGTCCCAGATATGGTCCAGTTCGTTGTGGTCGGTCATCCCCTCGACCCGCGAATAGCGCAGGGCGGTGGTGATGCGCGGGTGCAGCTGGAAGACGACGTTATGACGCCGCCCCAATTCGTTATAGGACACGGTGCCGCCCAGGGTGCCGTCGGGCAGCATTTCGGCCGTGGGCGTTTCGACCCCGCCCGGCAGGCCGTAGCTGTTCAGCACATTGCCGATCAGCGGGTCGGTGCGGGCCGGGCTGGTGCCGAGACCCAGAAGCAGCGCAACTGGCACGGTCGAGGCCAGCAGGCGACGGGTAAGCATCGAATGGGCGCGCATCGCGGCTCCTCTCAGGTCGTGGCCCGCAGCGAGGCGGCGGGTGGGCCGGCGCCGCGCGGGCCTTGCCGCACGGCGCCCGGATCTTGGCTTATTCGCTCGGGGCGGGCGGCTCGGGCAGGATCAGGGCCGGGGCCGGGACACCGCTTGTCGTATCCGACCCGCCGGAAGCCGGAGGGGTCGCGGGCGCCGCCGAACCGTCGGTCGCGGGCGTTTCGGCATCCGGCGCGCCGGTCGCGGCGCCGGACGCCGGCGTCTCGGCCGTGCTGCCCGCCGCAGGGGCGGTCGTCGGCGCGCTGCCGGTCGCCGGCGTTTCGGGCGTCGTGCCGGCCGCGGGCGTCGTGCTGGTGGTCGGCGTCGTGCCGGTGGTGGTCTCTGCCGGTGCCGTCGCCGGGGCCGTCGTGGGGGCTTCCGTCTCGGGCGTTGCGGTCGCGGGCGTGGTTTCGGGCTTGGCCGCGGGCGCTGCCGGTTTCGGCTGGGCCTTGGGCTTGGGGGCGGCCGACGAGGCGCGGACCTGCGCCTTGGGCATGGTGTCGGTCGGCACGGCGCAGCCGCTCAGGCGCTGGCTGCCGACGCGCAGCCGCGCGGTGAAGGGCGTCTTCTGCCCGCCCGCCTCGCATTCCGCCGCCTGGATGTTCAGCGCAAAGACCGAACCGTTCATCGAGCCGATGAACTCGACCCCCCGGCCATAGGCCATGCGCCGCACGGTGACGCCGACCGATTTCGCGCCGGGCCGTTCGTAGACGGCGGTCTTGTCGGCGGCGGTCACGGTCCAGCCGGGGCCGGCGGCGCGGAACATGGCCGTGCCCAGCGTGCTGGCCTCGGCGGTGGCGACGGGCTTGCCCTCGGTCCCGGTCTCGATCGGCGCTTCCAGCGGCGAGACGCCGGGCGGGCCGGAATGGGCGGGGGCCTCGGGTTCGGAGGACTGGAAGGGCAGTTCGCCGCAGGCGGCAAGGGCTACAGTCATCGAAAGAACGGCGAATGCCGAACGGAATTTCATCTGCTCTGTCCCGGTTCCGTGGGTTTTGCTTATGCTGATTGGCTACAGGAAGGGCAGGGCTGGGGCAAGCGCCGACAGGGCCCGGCTTGCGCCAAACCCCCGGTTTGCGCGATTCTTTGCACGCGGTTCAGCAGTTGGGCACATTGACGGCCAGACCGCCGAGCGAGGTTTCCTTGTATTTGTCGCTCATGTCGCGGCCGGTCTGGCGCATGGTCTCGATGGCGGCGTCCAGCGGCACGAAATGCTGGCCGTCGCCGCGCAGGGCCAGGCTGGCCGCCGAGACCGCCTTGATGGCGCCCAGGCCGTTCCTTTCGATGCAGGGCACCTGCACCAGCCCCTTCACCGGGTCGCAGGTCATGCCCAGGTGATGCTCCAGCGCGATTTCGGCGGCGTTCTCGACCTGGGTGACCGTGCCGCCCATCACGGCGCAGATCCCCGCCGCCGCCATGGCCGAGGCCGAGCCGACCTCGGCCTGACAGCCGCATTCCGCGCCCGAGATCGAGGCGTTGTGCTTGATCAGCCCGCCGATGGCCGCCGCCGTCAGCAGGAACTCGTCGAGCTGGCGCTCCGAGGCGCCGGGCACATGGTCGAGCCAATAGCGCACCACCGCCGGCACCACGCCCGCCGCGCCGTTCGTCGGCGCGGTCACGACCTGGCCGCCGGCGGCGTTTTCCTCGTTCACCGCCATGGCATAGATCGACATCCAGTCGTTGATGACATGCGGCGCGGTCAGGTTCATGCCGGATTCGGCCTTCAGCGCCTCGTGGATGGCGGCGGCGCGGCGGCGGATCGACAAGCCGCCGGGCAGGATGCCGCCCGTCGCCAGCCCGCGGTCCATGCAGTCGCGCATCACCTGCCAGATGCGGCGGATGCCGGCGGAAATCTCGGCGTCGCTGCGATACACCCGCTCGTTCTCGCGCTTCATCTGGGCGATGGACTTGCCCGATCTTTCGGCCATCTCCAGCATCTCGGCGGCCGAGGCAAAGGGAAAGGGCACCTTGGGCGAGGCATCCGTGCGGGTGTCGTCGCCGCGCGCCTCCAGCTCGCCCTCGGTCATCACGAAGCCGCCGCCGATGGAATAATAGACCTCGCGGAAGATCACGTCGCCCTGCTGGTCGGTCGCCATCAGCACCATGCCGTTGGCATGGCCGGGCAGGGCGCGGTCGTAGTCGAAGATCAGGTCGCGCGCCGGATCGAAGGCCAGCTCGCCCAGGCCCTCGGGCGACAGGATCTTCGTCTCGCGGTTGCGGGCCAGCGCCGCCTCGGCCGCCTCGGCATCCATGGTTTCGGGCAGGAAACCGGCCAGGCCCAGGATGGTGGCGCGGTCGGTCGCATGGCCCTTGCCGGTAAAGGCCAGGCTGCCGTGCAGGCTGGCGCGCAATCCATGCGCGCGGAACGGCTGCTGGCGCAGCGCGTCCAGAAAGCGGCCTCCGGCCACCATCGGCCCCATGGTATGGGACGAGGAAGGGCCGACTCCGATCTTGAAGATGTCGAAGACGGAAAGAAACATCGCGCACTCCTAGCTGGCGTGGAAAGCCTAGCCGCCGCGGCCCGTCCAAGCCAGCGCGGTTGCGACAGGCGACTTGAAGCTCCGCGACATTTGACGAAACCGGGCCTGCCGACTATTTAGGCATCAAGCATGAAAAAGCGGCAAATTCGGGCATGGCGCAAAAGCCTGCCGATCAGGCACAAGCCGTTTTCTTTCGCATTCCCGCCGACTGGCATACGAGTTTTCCCATGACACTGCCCGAACCCATCACCCTTGGCACCACGCGGCTTGGCCCGCCGGTCTTCCTGGCGCCCATGGCCGGGATCACCGACCTGGCCTTTCGCCGCGCCGTCGCGCGCCATGGCGGGGCGGGGCTGATGGTCAGCGAGATGGTCGCCTCGACCGAGATGGTGACGCCGCGGCCGTCCACCCGCGCCGCCGTGCGCGCCAAGGCGCTGACCGAGGGCGCATTGCCGGTCAGCGTCCAGATCGCCGGGCGCGAGGCGGGCGCCATGGCCGAGACGGCGCGGATCGTTGCCGGCATGGGCGCGCGCATCGTCGACATCAACATGGGCTGCCCGGCCAAGAAGGTGACGGGGGGGCTGTCGGGTGCGGCCTTGATGCGCGACCTCGACCATGCGCTGGGGCTGATCGACGCGGTGGTCGCCGCCGTGCCCGACCTGCCGGTGACGCTGAAGATGCGGCTGGGCTGGGACGCGGATTGCCTGAACGCGCCGGAACTGGCGCGCCGCGCGGCCGGGGCGGGGGTGCGGATGCTGACCGTGCATGGCCGCACGCGGGCGCAGTTCTATACCGGCAGCGCCGATTGGGCCGCCATCCGCCAGGTCGCGAACCTGCCCGGCCGCCCGCCGCTGGTCGCCAACGGCGACGTGGTGGACGCGGCCTCGGCCCGCGCGGCGCTGCGGCAATCGGGCGCCGATGCGGTCATGGTCGGGCGCGGCGCGCAGGGCGCGCCCTGGCGGCTGGCGCAGATCGCGCATGCGCTTTGGGGCACGCCCCGGCCCGAGGTGCCGCAGGGCGCCCGGCTGGCCGAGGCGGTGGCCGAGCATTACGACGACATCCTGTCGCTTTACGGGCGCGAACTGGGCCTGCGCGTCGCCCGCAAGCACCTGGGCTGGTATGCCGAGGCGAACGGCGCCCCGAACCGCGCCGAACTGCTGCGCGCGCCCACGCCCGAGGCGGCGCTGTCCGCGATCCGCGCCGGCTTCGGCGATGCGCCCGCTGCCGATTTCCCCGAACAGAACCCCCCGGTCACCGAGGCGCCTTCATGACCAGCCGTGCCGCGTCCGACATGCTGCCCGATCCCGAGATGGAGGCCGGCGGCGGCTTTGTCCCGGCAGAGGTGGGGCCGAACTGGTCGGCGCTTCCGCTGCCGGCGATCATCCTGGACGCGCAGGGCCGCATCGCGGCGATGAACGACCTGGCCGAGGCCTTCCTGAACATCTCCTGCCGCTCTTCGCTTGGGCAGGCGCTGGAGGGGGCCGAGATGCTCAAGCGGCTGCGCATCGTGCCCACGCTGGGCTCGATCCTGGAGCGGATGCGCGAGGGCCATGACGCGCTGAACCGCGCCGGCGTGCGTTTCGAGATCGGCGACCGCTCCGGCGGGCATTCCGACCGCATCGGCACCATCCATGCCGGGCCTGCGCCCAGCCCGGCGGGGGGCACGGTGATCCTGATCTCGCCCCTCGACGGGGCCGGGCGGCTGGGGCAGGGGCAGGCGGCGCGCTCGGCCGCGCGCTCGGCCATCGGCATGGCCGAGATGCTGGCGCATGAGATCAAGAACCCGCTGGCCGGCATCCGCGGCGCGGCGCAGCTGATCGGCATGAACCTCAAGGCCGAGGACCGCGACCTGGCCGACCTGATCGTCGCGGAATCGCGCCGCATCGTCGAGTTGCTGGACCAGGTGGAGCGCTTCGGCGACACCTCGGCGCCGCGGCTTTCGGCCGTGAACGTCCATGACGTGCTGGAGCGGGTGCGCCGCTCGGCCGCGGTGGGTTTCGGCAAGGGGCTGCGCATCGTGCCCGACTACGACCCCTCGCTGCCGCCGGCGCTGGCCGATCCCGACCAGCTGGTGCAGGTCTGCCTGAACCTGGTCAAGAACGCGGCCGAGGCGATCGGGCGGGCGCGGCGGGGCGGCACCATCCGCATCCGCAGCTTCTACGACGGCACCCTGCGCCTGGCGCCGACCGAGGCCGAGCCGCAGGGCCGCAGCCTGCCCCTGCAGATCGAGATCGAGGACGACGGCCCCGGCATCCCCGAATCGCTGATCGCCGAGGTCTTCGAGCCCTTCGTCTCGGGGCGCGAGAACGGCACCGGCCTGGGGCTGGCGCTGGTTTCCAAGATCATCACCGACCATGGCGCCTGGATCGCGCTCGATTCGCGCCCCGGTCGCACCGTTTTCCGCATCTCCCTGCCCAAAGCCTGAGGTTTTCCCATGGACGGCACCGTTCTGATCGCTGACGACGACCGCACCATCCGCACGGTCCTGACCCAGGCCCTGACCCGCGCGGGCTGCCGGGTCCATGCCACCGGCTCGCTGGCGCAACTCCTGCGCTGGGTCGAGGAGGGGCGGGGCGACCTGGTCATCACCGACGTGATGATGCCCGACGGCAACGGCATCGACATGATCCCGGCGATCCGCAAGGCGCGGCCCGACCTGCCGGTGATCGTGATCTCGGCCCAGAACACCATCGTCACCGCCATCCGCGCCACCGAGGCCGCCGCCTTCGACTACCTGCCCAAGCCCTTCGACCTGCCGGACCTGATGGCGCGGGCGGGCCAGGCGCTGTCGCGGCGGCTGCGCAAGTCCGACCCGGCCCCGGCCCCGGCGGCGCCCGAGACCGGCGCCGATCCGGCCCTGCCGCTGATCGGCCATGCGCCCTCGATGCAGAACCTGTTCCGCATGGTCGCGCGGGTGCTGAACGCCGACCTGCCGGTGATGATCGCGGGCGAGGCGGGGGTGGGCAAGACCGTGGTCGCGCGCTCGTTCCACGACCTGTCGGACCGGCGCGAGGCGGGATTCGTCGTGCTGACCTCGGCCGACCTCTCCGAAGAGACCATCCACGGCACCGCCGACCGCGCCCAGGGCGGCACGCTGCTGATCGAGGATCCTGCCGGCTTCGACGCCGCCGCCCAGGCCCGGCTGATCGGCATGATCGAGGCATGGGAGGTCGGTCCCGGCCGCAACCTGATGCCGCGCCTGATTTCCACCACCGGGCCCGATCCGCAGGCGGACGTGGGCTCCGGGCGGCTGCGGGCGGACCTGTATTACCGGCTGGCGGGGGTGACGATCACCGTGCCGCCGCTGCGTGCCCGGCTGGACGACATCCCGCCGCTGGCGCGCCACCTGCTGGCGCGGGCCGCCGCGCAGGGCCTGCCGCAGCGCACGCTGTCCGAGGGCGCGGCGGCGCTGATCCGCGCCTATCCCTTTCCCGGCAACGTGCGCGAGCTGGAAAACCTGATGCGCCGGCTGGCGCTGACCGCCGCCGCCGCCGAGATCACCGAGGCCGAGGCCCGCACCGCCCTGGCGGAATCCAGCCCCATCGTGCCGCCCGCCCCGGCCGCCGGCCCCGCCGCGGCCCCGGCCGGTCCCGCCGCGGCGCCGGTCCCGCCGCTGGGCGAGCCTGCGAACATGCGCCTGGCGCAATCGGTCGAGATGCATCTGCAACGGTATTTCGACCTGCACGGCGACGACCTGCCGCCGCCCGGCCTTTACGACCGCATCCTGCGCGAGATCGAAAAGCCGCTGCTCGAGATCGCGCTGGACGCGACCGGCGGCAATCAGCTGCGTTGTGCCGATCTTCTGGGCATCAATCGCAATACCCTGCGCAAGAAACTGACCGACCTGAATATCGAGGTGACACGGCGCCGCAAACTGATGTAAAACAGCCACAGATGGCCTTGCGAGAGTCGCTTAACGGCCACAGAAAGGCTGCGGCACAGCGGCGAAACCGTGAGGACGGGCAAAGGTGGCGGGAACGCTGTCCAGGGACACATGGGAGCGCGTCGCAAGGCTGCGGCGCCTGCGGCTTTATCGCAATACCGCGACGCTTGGACTTGCCCTGCTGGGGCCGGCGCTGGCGGGCCTGACCTTTGCCGTGATGGGGCCTTTCGCCGGCGCCACCTCGGGCGGGTCTGTGCTGCGGCTGGTGCTGCTGGCGGACCTGCTCTACCTGATCGTGCTGACCGGCCTGGTCGTGGCGCGCATGGCGCGGATCGTCGCGGCGCGGCGCAAGTCGGCGGCGGGCTCGCGGCTGCACATGCGGCTGGTCGGGGTCTTTGCCACCATCGCGCTGGTGCCGACGGTGCTGGTGGCGCTGTTTGCCGGGCTGACGGTGAACATCGGGCTCGAGGGCTGGTTCTCGAACCGGGTGCAGCAGGTGGTCTCGACCTCGCTCTCGGCCGCCGAGGCCTATCAGGACGAGCATCGCCGCGACCTGACCAACGACGCCAAGCTGCTGGCCGGGGCGCTGACCCAGGCCGCGCGGCAGAACCCGATGCTGGACGACGGCGACCTGCGGCTGCTGCTGTCGGACTATCAAAGTCAGATCCAGCGCGGGCTGCGCGAGGCCTATATCGTCGATGGCCGCGGCACCATCCGCGCGCGGGGCGAGCGCAGCTATCAGTTCTGGTACGAGGAACCCTCGCCCGCCCAGTTCGACGAGGCGGCGATGCGGGGCCTGGTGCTGATCGAGGATTGGCAGAACAACGAATTCCGCGCCCTGGTGCCGCTGGTGCCGCTGGCCGACCGCTATCTCTACGTCACCCGCGACGTGGACGGCAGCCTGCTGGGCCTGCTGGACGACACCCGGCAGACGGTGGGCGAATACCAGCGACTGGAACAGGAACGCGGCCGGGTGCTGTTCGAGTTCTCGCTGCTCTACCTGGGCTTTGCGCTGCTTCTCGTGGCGGCGGCGATGTGGCTGGGCCTGTGGTTCGCCGACCGGCTGTCGCGGCCCATCGGCCGGCTGGCCGAGGCCTCCGAGCAGGTGGGCGAGGGCAACCTGGACTTCCAGATCCCCGCCCCCGATACCGGCGACGAGATCCAGACCCTGGGCGAAAGCTTCAACCGCATGACCCGGCAGTTGAAGCAGCAGCGCCAGGAACTGGTCGAAAGCTACCGCGCCGCCGACGACCAGCGCCGGCTGTTCGATTCGGTGCTGTCCTCGGTCACGGCCGGGGTGATCGGCCTCGATGCGGCGGGCGAGATCGACTTCCTGAACCGCTCGGCCACCCGGCTGCTGGGCCTCGACCCGGCGACGGCGCATGACCGGCTGCTCTCCGAGGCGGTGCCGGAATTCGCGCCGCTGTTCGAGCGGCTGGCGCAATCGGTCAACGAATCGGTGCAGGACGAGATCCGCCTGACCCGCGAGGGCCGGGTGGAAAGCCTGCTGGTGCGCATGGCGATCCGGCGCGGCGCGGCCGGCGGCCTGGAAGGCTACGTGGTGGCGCTGGACGACGTGACCGACCTGGTCTCGGCGCAGCGCATGGCGGCCTGGGGCGACGTGGCGCGCCGCGTCGCGCATGAGATCAAGAACCCGCTGACCCCGATCCAGCTTTCGGCCGAGCGGCTCAAGCGCAAGTTCGGCCCCATCGCCGGCGAGGAACGCGAGGCGCTGGAGCAATACACCGAGGTCATCATCCGCCAGACCAACGACCTGCGCCGGATCGTGGACGAATTCAGCCGCTTCGCCCGCATGCCCGAACCCGACCGCAAGGAAACCGACATCGCCAAGCTCTTGCGCGATGCCGAGCTGATGCAGCGCGACGCGCTGCAAGGCGCGCTGGTCTCGGACATCCCAGACGAGCCGGTGATCGTCGATGCCGATGCCGGCATGATGCGGCAGGTCTTCACCAACCTGCTGAAGAACGCGGGCGAGGCGCTGGACGAGCTGCGCGCGAACCCGCCCCAGGGCTGGGTGCCGCAGGTCCGCGTCTCGCTGCGCTCGGCCCCCGATGCGGTGACGATCCGCATCGCCGACAACGGGCCCGGCCTGCCGCAGGACCGCACCCGGCTGTTCGAGCCCTATGTGACGATGAAGCCCGGCGGCACCGGCCTCGGCCTGCCGATCGTCAAGAAGATCGTCGAGGAACACGGCGGCAGCCTGATGCTGACCGACACTCCCGAAGGACGCGGCGCCATGGCCGAAATCCGCCTGCCGCGCGAACGCCAGCCGGTGCGGCTTTCCGCGCGCCGCCAGAAAAACGAGCAGGAAGCAATGAAATGAGCGATATTCTGATTGTCGACGACGAGCGGGACATCCGGGAACTGATTTCCGACATCCTGCGCGACGAGGGCTTCTCGACCCGCCTCGCCGCCAATTCCGACCAGGCGGTGGCCGAGCTGAACGCGGCCGAACCGGCGCTGATGATCCTCGACATCTGGCTCAAGGACAGCAAGATGGACGGGATCGACATCCTCAAGCAGGTCAAGCGCAACAATCCCGAGGTGCCGGTGGTCATCATCTCGGGCCATGGCAATATCGAGATCGCGGTGGCGGCGATCAAGCAGGGCGCCTACGACTTCATCGAGAAGCCCTTCAACATCGACCAGCTGCTGGTGGTGATCCGCCGCGCCATGGAGACGGCGCGCCTGCGCCGCGAGAACTCGACGCTGAAGCGCGGCGAGGCGCGGGCGGCCGAGATGCTGGGCAATTCGGCGCCCTTCCGCAGGCTGCGCGAACAGCTCGACAAGGTGGCGAAATCGAACGGCCGGGTCATGCTGACCGGCGAGCCGGGGGCGGGCAAGGAAATCGCCGCGCGCTATGTCCACGCCCAAAGCCCGCGCGCCCGCGAGCCCTTCGTCACCGTGCCCTGCGCCACCATCGAGCCCGAGCACATGGAAGAGGTGCTCTTCGGCCGCGAAACCCCCGAGCGCGGCATCGAGGCGGGCCTGCTGGAACAGGCGCATGGCGGCGTGATCTATTTCGACGAGGTGGCGGACATGCCGCTGGGCACCCAGCCCAAGATCCTGCGCGTGCTGACCGAGCAGCAGTTCCAGCGCGCCGGCGGCACCGACAAGGTGCGGGTGGACCTGCGGGTGATCTCCTCGACCAACCGCGACCTTTCGGCCGAGATCGCCGCCGGCCGCTTCCGTCAGGAGCTTTACGACCGGCTGAACGTTGTGCCGGTGGCGGTGCCCTCGCTGGCCGAGCGGCGCGACGACATCCCGCTGCTGGCCACGCATTTCATCGAGCAGTTCCATGCGGCCCAGGGCCTGCCGGCGCGCGCGCTGCCCGAGGAGACCTGCGCCGCGCTGCAGGCGATGAACTGGCCGGGCAATATCCGCCAGCTGCGCAACGTGATCGAGCGGGTGCTGATCCTGGGCGACGGCACCGGGCCGATCCAGCCCTCGGAACTGGAAGGCCAGAACGGCAGCACCAGCACCAGCGAGGCCCTGGCGCTCGGCCCGCAGATCACCAGCCTGGCGCTGCGCGAGGCGCGCGAACTCTTCGAGCGGGAATACCTGCTGGCGCAGATCAACCGCTTCGGCGGCAATATCAGCCGCACGGCGCAATTCGTCGGCATGGAGCGCTCGGCTCTGCATCGCAAGCTCAAGTCGCTCGGCGTCGTCGGCGGCATGCGCGTCGAGGAGGAGCTGATGGGGAAATGATGGCGGTGCCATGCCGGTGGCGCGGTCGCATGGGTATTTATGGAACAGAGAAGGCCGGAAACTGCGCCCCGGCCACCCCCACGGTTCAGGCGGGACAGGTTTT
>JAANMY010002168.1_pt1 | contig 19332 bp, 19 predicted proteins | sample 7279691 | NCBI WGS metagenome assembly JAANMY01 (sample SAMN14094543, study PRJNA606508) | bioreactor metagenome | isolation source: A lab-scale SPAN reactor treating ammonium-rich wastewater day 388 | place: Ireland: Galway | collected 2018-02-07
ACTTCGAGATGCCGAAGCCGATTGCCGCCCCCTTCTTGATCAGGTCGTAAGGGACTTCTTCGTGCTCGTCGTAGTAGGGGGCTGCTGGGCGGATCTCTTTCTTCGCGAACTCATGCGCGACCTGCTGGATCATCCGCTCCTCTTCGGAGAGTTCGAGAGAGACCAAGGTACACCTCGCTCGTGAGTCTGGAGAGCATGGTACCAGTCCGCGGCTCCCAACCAAGGAGGCGCTGAGAGACCCGCCCTGGCGGACGCGGGGCCGGCAGGCGGGCAGCTGCCCGCTCGCAGGGCGATCGCGCCTGGCGCACCGGTCTGCAACGCGCAGTCAACCCGCTTCACGGCTGGTCTCAAGGGGGCCGATGGGGCACGATAGCGGTTCGCATGGGCCTCCACCGCAGCCTTGAGCCGGCGCTGTGGCCCACCCGGGGGGCAGGAAATGGCATGGTCAGGCCATTCAAACCAATCACACGAACGGCACCGGCCGGCGAAGCATGATCTTCACAGAAATCGGCTGGCTGCGGCATGGACAGGCCAGAATGCGCCCGCCTATGATAGCGCCGCCCCTGAACCTGACGGTCAAGACTCGAGGTGAGCAAGGTTATGGACGACTGCATCGCCCAGTTTTTGAATTTCCTCGCGGTCGAGAAGAACGCCTCGAACAACACCATCGCTGCCTACCGGAACGACCTCTCCCAGTTCGAACGCCATACCCTTGCGGGAGGCGCAAGCGGGACCCGGCGCACCTGGCGGGAGATTGACAGCGAGGCTGTTGTGGCCTTTGTCGATGAGCTCCGCAACCGCTCTTACAAGGAAGCGACAGTGGCGCGCAAGGTGGCCGCGGTGAAATCGTTCTTCGGTTTCCTTGCCGCCGAGGGGCTGGTGGAACAGGACCCAACCGAGAACCTGCGTTCGCCCCAGGTGGGGAAAAGCCTTCCCCGTGCCCTGACCCCCCGTGAAGTGGATGAGCTGCTGGAACAGCCGGCGCGCAAGAACTCCCCTGAGGCGCGGCGCGACAAGGCGATGCTCGAACTGCTCTACGCCACTGGCCTCAGGGTCACGGAGCTCGTCAGCCTCGACCTTGCCGACATCGCCCTGGAGAGCGACCCGGTGACGATCCGCTGCGTAGGTAAGGCCGACCGGGAACGCGTGCTGCCGCTTCATCAGCGGCCGGTCGACGAACTGCGCCAGTACATCTTCCATGTGCGGCCCCGGTTGGTGCGCAATCGCCGCGAATCGGCCCTGTTCGTCAATCGCCGGGGTGAGCGGCTCACCAGGCAGGGTTTTTGGCTCATCCTCAAGAACTACGCCCGCCAGGCCCACCTGGACAAGGCGATCACGCCGCACACGATTCGCCACACTTACGCGACGCACATGCTTTCGGGCGGCATGCCGCTCCGCAACGTGCAGGATGCGCTGGGCCACGCCTCCATTTCCACGACGCAGATCTACACCCACATCACCGACCAGGAGAAGCGCCAGCAGTACGATAGCGCTCACCCTCGCGCCTGAAGGGGCGATTCGGAAGTCACAAACGCAAAGGCCCGCCGGTGCGGGCCTTTTTCGAGCGCCGCGTGGCCACGGCCGGCATCGCCTACACTGGACGGATGGACGCTACCCGCACACTCCTGGAGGCACTCAGGCTGCCCCTGGCCGCGCCGGCCCTTCGCGACCTTGACAGAGCGGGAGAGCTCACAGGGCTCGTCCCCGAGCTTGAGGCGGGGCGCGGCTTCACCCAGCCTGAACGCCACTTCTACGATGTCCTGGACCACAACCTGGCGGCAGTCGCCGCCATCGATGCAGTGCTCGGAGATGGTGAGGACGGCGCGGAACTTGTGGAGCACCTGGGCGGGTTCGATATCCGCGCGTCGCTCGAACAGGAAGTCGAGGGGACGCCGCTGACGGCGCTCATCCGGCTGGCCTGCCTGCTGCATGACGTAGCCAAGCCCCACACGGCAATCCACGGTGAGGATGGCCGCCTGAAATTTCCGCGCCACGGCCCCCGGGGCGGGGAGCTGATGGCAGAGCGGCTCCCGGCGATCGGGTTTGGCCCCGAGTCGACGCGCCTGGTGGCCGCGCTCATCCGTTACCACCTGCGGCCCGGGGAGCTGGTGAAGGCGTGGCCGCCGACCGACCGGGCGGTGCGCCGCTTCGTAAGCGACCTGGATGGGCACGTGCTGCCGCTGTTGCTCGTGAACCTTGCCGATGGGATGGCGACACGGGGGCCGGGCTACACGCGAGAGAACTACCGCAGACACTGCGGCTTCATCAGCTACATCCTGGCGCGGGCATGGGCTGTGGCGGGCGAGGGCGAGCCCCCCCTGGTCAGCGGCGAGGAACTGCAGGCGGAGCTGAATCTCGAAAGTGGACGCTTGCTGGGGGCCGTCCTAACATCGGTTCGCCGGGCAGAGCTCGAAGGCCTTGTTTCTGGACGGGAAGAGGCGCTGCAGCTGGCGCGCGTTGCCCTGGCAAGCCTGCGGGCCGAAGGCGGCCATCCGGGGTCGCACCCGGAGTGACAGGCGGGAGAGTCTCCAAATGGCCGTCATGTGGAGCGTCATCTTCTACACCGTCCTGGCGGTGGCGGCCTTCTACTTCATCCTCTTGCAGCCCGTCCTCAAGAACCAGAAGGCGCAGCGCAGAGCCGTTCGTGAGATGCGCATTGGCGACGAAGTTGTGACCACGGGGGGGATCATCGGCGAGGTGAAGGACGTTGTGACGCCACCCGATGGGCCTACGGAGATAGTCCTGGAGATTGCTCCCGGAGTGCGCGTTCGCGCGCTGACGGACGCGATAGCCCGCCGATTGACGACCCTGGAGCCCGCGCCCGCGCCTGATCGAGGCGACCTATCCAGCCAGGAGGCCCCCGAGCCCCGTGCGTAGCACTTCCACCATCGCCCTTTTTCTCTTTGTCGTCGCCCTGACGGCTGTTGCCGCCGTGGCTGTCTGGCCGAGCCAGCCGGAAAGGTACCTTCCCGGTGACTTCTGGCCATCGGGCCGCGGGATCAAGATCGGTGGCTGGGAACGGGAGACGATGAGGCTCGGGCTCGACCTCCGCGGCGGCTCTTACCTTGTTCTCGAAGCCGACCCCCCGGAGAGCTACGAAGGTGACCTGGGCGAAGCGCTGGAAGTTGCCCGCGAAGTCCTAGAGCGCCGTGTCAACGAGTTCGGGGTTTCCGAAGCCGAAGTGCAGTCCGCCAGCGGCAATCGTCTCACCGTGCAGGTCCCGGGAATGTCGCTCACCGATGCCCAGAACCTGATCGGTAAGACGGCCCAGCTCGAATTTCGCGTGATCAATGATGCGAACGAGGTAATCCCGGCCACGGGCGTGGTCGATGGCCAGACGCTGACCATGACCGGCCAGTACCTGAAGAGCAATACCTATCCGTCGCGCATCTCCACCACCTACGCCGTGAACTTCGAGACGACGGGGACAGGCGCGAAGCTCATGGAGCAGATCACCACCCGCGCGCTTCAATACCCCGAAAACGACCCACGGCGGCTTCTCCTCATCTACCTTGACGACCAGGAGATATCGAGCGCGGTGGTCCAGAGCGTCATCTCCAGCCAGGGGCAGATAACGGGCCAGCCGTCGTTCACTGAGTCGCGCAATCTTTCGAAGCAGCTCAACGCGGGCGCCCTGCCCATTCCCCTTAAGACCGTCCAGTCCAGCGAAGTGAGCGCAACGCTCGGTGAGGATTCGGTACGCGACTCGGTCCACGCGGGCGAGATTGGCCTGCTGGCAGTCGCGCTGTTCATGATTCTCTACTACCGGCTGCCGGGCCTGCTTGCGGCACTGGCGCTTGGGGTTTACACGTCGCTCACGCTTGCAGTGTTCAAGCTCTGGCCGGTAACGCTGACCCTTTCCGGGATTGCGGCCTTCGTCCTTTCCGTGGGCATGGCAGTCGATGCGAACATCCTCATCTTCGAGCGCATGAAGGAGGAGTTACGGCGTGGCCGGACGCTCAATTCGGCGATTGATATCGGCTTCCGGCGGGCGTGGACGTCGATTCGCGACTCCAACGTGTCGACGTTCATCACCTGCCTGATCCTCTACTGGTTCGGTGACCAGTTCGGCGCGGCGCTGGTGAAGGGCTTTGCACTGACGCTCGCCATTGGCGTCGGGGTGAGCATGTTCTCGGCAATCACTGTGACGCGCACCTTCCTGAAGATGGTTGTAGGGACGCCGCTTGCGCGAAATCACTGGCTGTTCAACGCGGAGGAAACAAAGCCTGCTGCGGGTGGCCGCGCGGCCACAAAGGCACAGGAGGGTTAGGGATGCTCGACTTCGCCGGTAAGCGCTGGTGGTACCTGGCCCCTTCGATCGCAATCTTCATCGTGGCTGCGGTCATCCTGGCCATTCCACCCCACCTCGAGGCGGGGATTGAGTTCACCTCGGGCTCGTCATTCACGCTCGCCTTCGAGCAGGAGGTGAAGCAAGAGGACCTGCGAGGCGCGATGGCCGACCTTGGCCACGGTGAGGCGCGCATCCAGGGGGCCGGGACCAACGAGTTCTTGATTCATACCAGCGTGCTCGAAGGGGCGCCAAGCCTCGGCTCCGCCGAAGGGCCTGTGCAATCAGGAGAGATCGACCAGATCCAGGCATCGCTTGGCGAGAAGTTCGGGCCGGTGACGCGCAAGGACTTCTCCACCGTTTCAAGCACTATCTCCACAGAGATTGCGCGGAACGCCACCTTCGCCGTGATTGCGGCCTCGCTGGCGATCCTCGTCTACATCTCGCTGGCGTTCCGGCACCTGCACAAGCCGTGGCTCTTTGGGACCGCCGCAGTGATTGCGCTTCTCCACGATGCGGTCGTGATCCTGGGTCTCTTCTCCCTGCTTGGGAAGTGGTTCGGCACGCAGGTGGATACGGGCTTCATCACCGCGCTTCTGACCGTCATTGGGTTTTCCGTCCACGACACAATCGTCGTCTTTGACCGCATCCGGGAGAAGGTGACGCATGACCCGTTCATCCCGTTCACGGAGGCGGTGAACGCCAGCCTCACGGAGACGCTGGCACGCTCCATCAACACCTCGTTCGTGGTCGTACTGACGGTGGTGGCGATGCTCCTCATCGGCGGTGTGACAATCCGCAACTTCCTGCTGGTGCTGCTCATCGGCATCGTGAGTGGGACGTACTCGAGCATCGGGATCGCCAGCCAGTTCGTGGTGGCGTGGGAGAACGACGACATGGGCAAGTTCTTCCGCCGGCTGACGGGCCGCAAGGAAGAGCCCGGGGCCGAACTCGAACCAGCATAGCGCCGCTTCCCCTGGCGCCCGGGCACGGGTTATGAGCCGTAGAGCCCGGTAGGAGTTACCTCGCTCTTCCCGCCAGTGCCACGCAGCCGGTCACGGAGCGACGCGCCGGGAGTCCGGGTGGCAGGAAGGTCAGGCGGCCGCACCATTACCGGCATGGGCAGGGCATGGCCGAAGACGAGCGCCTGCTGGCGGCTCTCAAGCGAGGCGATGACCTGCCTTAGGCCGGACCGGCCGACGACGCCGCCGACGAGCGCTTCAACATCGGCATCGCCATCAAGCTGGAAGCAGAACCGGGTGCCAATCTGCGAAAGCACCTCGCTGTCGATCTGGCTGGGGCGCTGGTCGATTACGAGCAACGTGACGTTGTACTTCCGCAGCTCGCGCGCTATCTGGCCGAAGATGGACTGGCCGGCAATGGCCCGATCGATGAACTTGTGCGCTTCTTCGATGACGATGACGAGCCGGTTCGGCTCTTTGGCGCGGTCGCCTCGCGCGTCCTCTTTCGCCTCGCGGTATCTTTCCCAGATGCGCCGGGAGAGCATGTTCGCCACGAGCATGTAGCTCGTCAGGTCATTGCCGAACCTCCCGAACTGCACCACCACGGTCTTGCCGCCCTGAAGCATGTTGACAATCTCACTGATGACGCTGCCCACCTGGCTTCCGCCGCTCTGGACGAACTCGCGCCGGGCGAGCTTGCGCAACCCGCGGCGCAGGCTCTCAAACGAGCCCGGGTGGACGCCAATACGCGTGGCAACGCGATTCCAGTTGATATCCTCGGGCGGGTCCTCGCCCTTCCACAGCTTCCGGACGACGGTTGGCGAAGGGTCGTCAGCGAGGATCTCGTCAAGCCACGAATCACCAAAGCGCGCCGAGCACTCGTACGACGCGTCCACTGCTGCCGGCGTCGAAGAGAGAACCTCGCGGACCACTTCCAGGTCTTCGGGCTGGATATCGCGGGTGCCGATGGTTACCCGGCCATCGACGTTCATGGCATTCCGTTCGAGCGAGTAAACGCCGACACCTTGAGGGTGGAGACCCTTCAGCGAGGCGCGTTCGCCGCCTTCGAACTTGATCCGCTGCCCGTAGTCGTCGTGCATGTCGAAGACGAGGGCAACGGTGCGGCCGGCATTCGCGGCCTGGTTTGCGGAGTGCTGCACCATGGCATCGAGCAGCTGCACGGCGATAACGGTCTTTCCTGTGCCGCTCTTGCCGAAGATGCCGGCCGAGCGCTCGAACAGCTTCTCGATGTCGACGCAGACCTCGACGCGCTCCATGCCAAGGGGCGTTCCGAGGTTGACTGAGGCGCGGTCGCCGACAGCGAACGCAGCATCCACCGTATCCTGGCCGGCCTGTTCAACGGGAGCGAAGTGCCGGGGGATGCGACGGGCGCGGGCGTTCTCTCCTGTCGCCTGGTTCACTTCAAGGTAAGGGGTGACCTCGATCGCGGTGTATACGCCGGTGTCGAGGAGCACTTCGCGCAGAAGCGCGCTGGCGGGGTCGTTGCCTGCGGGCGGTGGCCAGGCAGTGGGGCCGCTTTCGGCCGAGCGCAGGAGCACATCGGTCACCATGCCCAGCAGCTGGCCGCCCCCTTCCAGAGGCGCCATCACGTAGTGTCCGATGGCGGTCGGAGCGCCGGGGTCAAGCCGGACCTCGATGCTCTTTGTGAGCGACCCACCGACGACGACGCCCAGGTGCGATGTGCCGGTCATGCTCCAATCCCCCTGACGATGCTTGTGAGCCGTGCAGGTTCGGCCCGCAGCAGCCGCGCCAGCTCCTTACCGGCGCGGACCGTGAACTCGTGCGCCCCCGGGCCGAAAACCGATGCTGCCGCACGCACCGCTGCTGCCACGGCTGCGTCGTCGCAACCCGGGGCCCCGGCGAGGAGGGCGAGGAAGGCGCAATCGCCGGTGAGGCGCACAACCTCGGCGGCGGTTGCTGGCTCGACCCGGGCGAGAAGTGGTGGCGGGAGAGGCGGCAACGAGGCCCGGGCGACCTCGCCTTCGATGTGGCCACAGCTGACGACCGAGACCCGCGTTCGCAAGAGCAGGCGGATCTCGGGGTTGCCGGCCATGACCTCGGCAGCGGTCTGCCCGGCCGCACCCCGCGGCAGGAGCGGGCGCGAGGGGTCCTCCGGCCCACTGATTGCATCGGTGACCACCCCGGCGACAAAGCATGGCCCTTCGCGTACGACCGCGAACTGCCCCAGCCGGAACGGCTCCTCAACGTACCGTTCGTAGGCGCACTGGAATGCCCTCAGACCGGCTTCGACCACGCGTGGGACCGGCGGCTCTGTCAAAGGCCCCTCCTTCTCTTGCTCATTTGCTTGCTGTTTGCGCTGGCACGCAGGCCGTGGCGGAGGGCCTCCGCATCGAGCATCCGGCTGAAGGCCTGCCGATCGCCGGCGGAGATGACCGCCTGCTCATGGGCCTCTTGCAGGGCGCGGGGATAGCCGTCGCAGCGCCTGCACTGGTCGACCAGCGTCGCGTGCAGGCGCTCCACCTGCCCGGGAGTCGTTGCCCAGCGGGGCAGCTCCACGCGCGCGACATCATCGCCGATGCGCAGATAAAAGAAACAGACCTCGTGCTGGCCGGCAAAGAACTCCTCGACGCGACGAACGCGCTCGCTTGCCGCGCGGAAGACGGCGGAGCGCTCGCCGTCACGCAGGCGCGTTGCGAAGAGGTGGCCGTCACTCGCGGGCCAGCCCCGGCTGCCAGCCGCTGCCAGGGCGCGGAGGCTGTTGACGACATCGCTCGAACGCGACCCGGAGACGTAGGCGCCCACGCTGAGGCTCCCTCCACATACGGACAGGTGGTCGAGTGCTTCGCGCGTGCGCCCAACCAGCTCTTGCCGGGTGGATTCGGCGACCTGCCGCGAGTCGAGGTCCCAGGGTAAGAGCGTTCCATCGAGCAGGAGCACTGTGGGGCTTGCGGCAGCGCTGGCCACTGCCAGGCCGGAACCGGTTTCCATCTCAACGACGTCGCGCAAGAGGTTTACGCCCCAGGCTCGGGGGCCAGTATCTTCCGCGCCTTCATCTTCCTCCCCTTCCGCCTCCGGCGCCGGCGGGCCCACGATGCAACGGGCGCCCAGCGCAGCTTCCTGCCCGGTGCCGTAGGGGAGCACGGCGAAGCCGGCGTTCACCACGTAGCACTGGACGGGTGCGAACCGGTCGGGCTCGATGCTCGAACCATCGGAAGAGACCACCGTCACGGCGGCGAAGGGAGGCAATGGCATGACATCGCCGGGCGGTTCGCGCAGTGACACCGCGTACGGCTGCGAGGAGCCGGCCATTGCGGCGCGGATGCGCGCGTCGCAATCCAGGCGATCAGCCGACCACAACGAGAGCACGGAATCGGCGGCCTTCAAACCGTCCTTCATCGTTTCGAGACCTGCGGCATAGGCGGCGACGACGCCGGGGAGCTGGGGCAGGAGCTGCTCCATTCGCAGGGTCACCGGGACACCTCCGCCGGCTGGCGCAGGACGCGGACATCACCTTCGCGACGGGTGATGTGTCGCGCATCGAGGTGTTCGAGGAAGGCCTGGGCGTACTTCCGGCTCGTCCCAAAAAGGTCGCGGACTTCTCCCAGGCTGATGCTGCCGTGGTCGCCTACATGTGCCTTTACGCGTTCGAGCATGGCGGCAAACACGGCTGCGTCGAAGACCACGCCTGCGCCCGTGTCCACGATGAGCCCTTGCCCGGCAAGGTAGGCCAGCACGCCGGGAGGGGGCAGGCGCTCGGTGGGAGGGCTGAAGCCCCCCGCCTTCAGTTCGGCGAGGAAGCGCTCGACCTCGGCCTGTTGCGCGGGAGGAAGCTCGACCCGGTAGCCAGCCGGGGCGAGGCCACCTGCACCCTGTTCGACCAGGCGCCCTGCCTCCAGGGCTCGCGCGATGACGGCATCGAAGGCAGCAGAATCAAGCCTGGCGCTGCTGCGCACGTGTTCGCGTGGGGCGGCGGGCTTCAGGGGGTTGGCGCGCAGGAATTCCTGGAGTGCGGCCATCACCTGCGCACCGGCGCCATCCATCCACGCCAATGAATAGAGCCGCTCGCCGGCCCGGGTCGCGCTCCCGGCGGCGAGGGACTCCGCGATCGCCTGCTCCGCCTCGGCGGGCTCCAGGCCGAGTGCGGCAGCCACGTCCGCATGATCGAACGGCCCTCCCGCGAGCAGGTCCTCCAGGCGTTCCGAGGCGCTGCCCCGGAGTTGCCGGGCAAGGGCCTCAAGCGTGGGCGCATGGAAGCGGCGACGCCGCCGGGGGTTGATGGCGACGATGCGGCCGCCTGCCACCGTCTCGTTCGGGGTGCGCAGGATGCAGTGGTCGCGAGGAGCGACTGCGACAGGGGAGCTCAGCACCACCTGGGCCCAGGCTTCGCCTCCCGGGACCAGCTCATTGCAGTCCAGGAGGCGCACCGTCCCCTCCGATTCGCCTGTTGCGCTGAGGAAGGTGACCCCCGAGTCGTGCGCCAGCGGGTGAGTCAGGGTCCCGGGCGCGCGGAGCAGCACATCGACGGCCATGACAGGACCCAGGGACCCCGGCAGGGAAAGCACGATCCCACGGCGGAGGTCCTCGGCGCGAATGCCGCTCAGGTTCACAGCAGCGCGCGTCCCGGGCTCCAGGCGCGACACCTTCGAACGGTGCCGCTGCAGGCCTCGCACCCGCGCGCGCAGCCCACCCGGCTGGAGTTCGACTTCCTGCCCCACGTCCAGTGCGCCATCGACGAGCGTGCCCGTGACGACCGCGCCGAAACCCTGGATGGTGAACGCCCGGTCGATCGGCAGGCGGGGACGCCCGAGATCCCGCCGGGGTGGCGCACGGTCGAGGGCCTCATCCACCGCCGCAAGAAGCTGGCCCAGGCCGTCGCCGGTAAGGGCGGATACGCGCACCCGGCGCGCATCGGAGAGGCAGCTACCGGAGAGGACATCATCCATCTCGGCCTCGACCAGGGCGGCATACTCGTCATCCACAAGGTCGCACCTGGTCAGGGCCACCACCCCCGCGGGCACTTCCAGGAGGTCAAGGATGGCCAGGTGTTCGCGCGTCTGCGGCATCGGGCCTTCGTCGGCCGCGACGACGAGGAGGGCGAGGTCGACCCCGCCGGCGCCGGCGAGCATGTTCTTGATGAAACGCTCGTGCCCGGGCACGTCGACAATGCTGACCTCGCGCCCCGAGGGGAGGGTGAGCCAGGCAAAGCCAAGGTCAATGGTGAGCCCGCGTTCCTTCTCTTCGCGCAAGCGGTCGGGATCGATGCCCGTCAGCGCCTGGACAAGGGTGCTCTTGCCGTGGTCCACGTGGCCCGCGGTGCCGATGACGTACATTTGTTCGGCATTCTACACCGTGGTGCGTTCTGGTGGCGTGCGCCTGGCGGTTTCCACCTCCAGCAGCCTGGTAAGCATGCCGGAGTAGCGAACGGGGTGGCCGGGCACGACCACTTCCAGCGCACGCAGGCGCGGGGGAAGGGCATCGAGAGCCTGCCTGCACCGCTCTCTTGCGGCAACGAGCGGCCCGGGCGCCGAAGCGCGCCGCCCATTTGCCATGACCGGCTGCAGGAGCGGCCGCCCGCCTGCCGGGGGCGCCTCGCCCTCCAGGCCAATCACGTCGTGGGCGGAGTCGTCGCCGCGCTCGATGCGATAGACCTGTTTGCGCCCGGGTAGGGTGCGCTTGCCGGCGGAGAGCTTCACCTTCGGGCCGTGGGAATCGTCGACAAGCTTGTAGACGCCGCCAAGCGCCGGCGCATCGGCACTCACCCCGAGTTGCGTACCGACGCCGAAGGCATCGACCGGCGCGCCTGCGGCCAGCAGCGCGGCGATGCGGTACTCATCAAGGTCTCCCGAGGCGAAGATCTGCACGTGGTTGCAGCCACCCTCATCGAGGATGCAGCGCACGCCGGCAGCAAGATCAGCGATGTTCCCCGAATCAAGGCGCACCCCCTGGACCCGGATACCCTCGGGTTCGAGCAGCTTCGCCGTGCGAACGGCATTGCGGGCGCCTTCGAGGGTGTCGTACGTGTCTATCAGGAGCGTCGCACGATCGGGGAAAGTCCGGGCGAAGGCGACGAAGGCATCCATCTCCCGCTCAAACGACATGACAAAGGCGTGGGCCATGGTCCCGCTCACGGGGATGCCGTAGACCCGCCCGGCGAGCACATTGGACGACCCGGCCGCACCACCAATGTAGGAGGCCCGCGCCGCTTTGAGAGCGGCATCCGCTCCGTGGTCGCGTCGCGGAGAGAAGTCCACGAACTGCCGTTCACCACAGGCGATGGCGATGCGGGCAGCCTTCGAAGCGATGAGCGACTGGAAGTTGAGGCAGTTCAGCAGGAACGTCTCGACAACCTGGGCTTCGATGAGAGGCGCCGTAACCCGAAGCACGGGTTCTTCCGGGAAGTAGGCTTCGCCCTCGGCCATGGCCCAGACCTCGCCCGTGAACCGCATTCGCTGCAGGTAGGCGAGGAAATGCTCACTGAACAGGCCAAGGGAGCGCAGGTAGGCAATTGCTTCGTTGTCGAAGTGGAGACCCTCCAGGTAGGCGAGGGCGTCGTCCAATCCGCAGGCGATGAGGAAGTTGCGATGGGCGGGGAGGTGGCGCACGAAGAGGTCGAATGTGGCGGGGTGGTTCATCCCGTGTTCGAGGTAGCTCGCCGCCATAGTCAACTCGTAGAGGTCGGTTAGCAGGGCAACGTTAGCCCCGGTCACCCACAACGGAAACGCTCCCGGAAGCGCCTATTCAAGCGAAACGCCCGCCCTGCGCATCTCCTCGATCGCCCGCTCTCCATCACCCGGCGTGAGGTCGACCGCGCGGACCGCATCACGGAGCAGGAACGTCGAGAATCCTTTTCGCACCGCATCGAGGGCCGTGGCTTTCACGCAGTAGTCGGTCGCCAGCCCCACCACGATGACGCGCTCGATGCCCGCATCGTGGAGCATTGCGGCAAGGTCCGTTTCCGACTCGCGTCCGCTCTCGGGGTCGCGCACCGTGAACCCGGAGTACCCATCCTCCCCACCGGCGCCCTTGCGGACCGTGTCTCCCTCGACCTTCAGCCCGGGATGGAAGGCGGCGCCCCACGTGTTGCGCACGCAATGAACGGGCCAGACCCCACCGCCGGTGGCGAAGTGCGGCGTTTCGGGCGGGTGCCAGTCCTGGGTGTAGACAACAAGGCTGCCGGCTACACGTGCCCGTGCCACTTCCGCACTGATAAACGTGACGACATCCTCACCGCCCTTCACGTAGAGCGAGCCGTTTGGGTCGGCGAAGTCGTTTTGCACGTCAACGACGATGAGGGCGGTCCTGGGATCGTAGTTGGCCACGTTCGCGCCTCAGCCTTGCGGCCCCAATATAGCACTGAGCGAACCGGGACATGCCCAGCTTGATTCCTCGACCGCGAGCAGAAGGCGGAGGGCAACCTCGCCGTGAAGCAGGCGGCCGGCGCGCGTTAGTCGGGTCCGCTCACCGGAAATCTCGACCAGGCCCGCCTCCGCGCATTCGCCAAGCACCGAGCCGAAGATGCCGTTGAGGCCGGACCCGAACCTGGCCAGGAATGCTCCAGGGTCGACGCCCGCTGTGCGGCGGAGGCCCAGGCTGAGCCAGTCCGCCATAGCCGTCGCCACGGGTGGGCGGTAGGCATGCGCAACAGCGGCGCGATGGGAGTGAGTCTGCGCCGCGAGCCGCCGGATGTACTCCCGGGGGTGCGCGACGTTCTCGTATCGCTCACCGCAAATGTACCCGTGTGCACCCGCTCCGAGGCCGAGATAGTCACCGTCGCTCCAGTAAGTGAGGTTATGTCGCGATTCATGCCCCGGGCGCGCCCAGTTCGAAAGCTCGTACTGGTGGAACCCCGCCTCGTCCAGCCTGGCGCTGGCCAGCTCGTAGAGGTCTGCCACCTCATCTGGACCGGGCAGGATGACGCTGCCGTCCTGAACGCGCCGGGCAAGGATAGTGCCATCCTCGACGGTGAGCGCATAGAGAGACAGGTGGTCCGGCTGCAGGGCGAGCGCCTGGTCCATGGTCCATCGCCAGCGCGCGGGGCTCTGCCCGGGCAGCCCGTAGATGAGGTCGAGGTTGACGCTCGCAATCCCGGCGCGGCGGGCGTTCGCGACCGTGGCGGCGATCGCCTCAGGCGAATGGATGCGATCGAGGAAGCGCAGCTCCCCCGCGTCGAAGCTCTGGGCGCCGAAAGAGATGCGGTTCACGCCGGCGGCGGCAAGCTGGCAGAGGTGGTCCGGGCCGATTGAGCCCGGGTTGGCTTCAAGCCCGATCTCAGCGTCCCGGGCAATTGTGCCGGCCGAGCGCAGGGCGCCAATGATCGCGGCGAGGTCGCCGGCCGGCATCTCGCCCGGGGTCCCACCGCCAAAGGCAATTGAAGTTACATCGTGGCCGGCCATCGCCTCTCGCCACCCTTCGATTTCCAGCAGGAGCGCGCGCGTGTAGCCGGCCTTCAGCCTGTCCATGCCGGCGTAGGCGTTGAAGTCGCAATAGCCGCACTTGACGGTGCAGAAAGGGATGTGGAAGTACACGGCAAGCGAAGTCACCGCACCAACCCCAGGTGGCTGCGAAGCTCGATGACACGATGGGTGGTGATACCATCGGCTCCCCAGGCGGCGAGCTCCTCGGCCCGTGCGGGCTCGTCCACCGTCCAGGCCACCACCTTGAGGCCGCGGTCGTGCATTTCCTGCACGATGCCCTCATCGAGCAGGGTGTGACGGCAGGAGATGCCGGCGGGTCGCAGGTCGCGCTCCATCACGGACCGGAACAGGTCGAGCTTGGCGCGCACGTCGATCGAGTAGTAGAGCCCGGCTTCAGGGACAAGTTGCTGGAGGCCGCGCAGGGTACCCCAGCGCTGGGATGACGCCACGAGGGGTCCGGGGAAGCCGCCTGCCGAATCGAGGACGGCGCGCACGAGCCTGGCGGGTTCGTCCCGCCCGTTCTTGAGGTCGAGGAAGACGCCTGTCCTGCCGGATGTCTCGGCGAGAAGCCCGGCGAGGGTGAAGGGCCTGCGGGGGGCGCGGCGCACCGTCGTCCACTCTTCAAACCAGAGTGGAAGCGGATAGAGCGCCCGCTCGTGGCGGGCCTCCAGGCGGCCACGATGGGCCCAGAGGTCGACCTCGACGAAATCGGCGACTTCCTCGATCGCTGCCCGAACCTGGCGGGCAGTGTTCCCCGCCATGTGGGCGATCAGCGCGGGACCGTGGCGAGCGGGAATTGACGCAGCCGCCTCTCCAGGGGCGCGGACCATCAGGGTGCGACAGCGCTCGGCTGGCTTCCGGCCGGGTGTCGCGGTGAGACCTGGATCTCGCCGCGGGCGATGAGGCGCAGCAGGGCCGGGTCGGCGACCTGGTACCCGCCGGCAAGGGGCGCAATCACCCCCATCGTCACGAAACGGCTGAGGAGGGCAGTCACGGTTTCGCGGCTGGTGCCAATCGTCTGGGCGAGCTCCTGGTGAGTCAGGCCGAGATGGACGACGGCGCCATCCTGGCTGTTCAACAACACGTCGGCGAGCCTTGCCGAGACGGGCTTGGAAACCATGTTCATGAAGGTCCGCTGCATGCCTGCGAGCCGCCGGGCCATCAGCTCGGCCATGGCGAAACCGAGCCGCGGCGACTGCTGAAGCAGGTGGGAGAAATCCTCCCAGGAGATGCTCACGGCGACGGTTTCATGGATCGCCTGCGCGCAGGCGATCCTCTCTCCGCCCTCCACGATTGCCATATCGCCCACGATGCCGCCCCGGCCAACAAGGTCCAGGATTATTTCTTTGCCGTTTTCGGCCACCTGGTAGATCTTGACCCTGCCCTTGAGGAGCAGATAGACGCGTTCGGCCGGGTCGCCCGTGGAGAAGATCACCTGCCGGGGCCGGAAGCGGCGCTCGGTGAGGAGGGGGATCAGCCTATCCAGCTCATCATCCGACAGCACGTTCATGACCCTGCTGAGCTGGCGAAGGTACCAGGCGATTGACCGTTGCAGCGCCTGGTGGCCACGGGCCGGGCGGCCGGGCATCTCGCTGGTCATGGCATCTCCTCAGGTTCCGCGTTCCGGGCGCGAAGTTGGTCGAGGAGCCTCACGGCCCCGGAGACTGCGGCTGCGCGTCCGCCGCCGCCAACATAGCGCTCAAGGTCGGCCAGTGCGAGAGCGGGCTGGCCCATCCGGTAGTGGAGCATGCCGCGCTCGCCGACCAGCGCAGCGTTCCAGGGCTCAAGCCGGAGGCGCAACTCCACCGTCGCAAGCCACCGCTCGACGTCGCGCGCCTCACGGAAGATGCGGTGGAGGTTGGTGAGAATGCGCTGCAGGATCTGCCGGCGTGTCACGGCGCAGAGCATCGCTTCGGGCGCGGCCCCGCCGGGAGCGGTCGTGCGCAACCCGGAAAGCAGTTCGGCGCGGTCAATGCGTGTGCCCTGGTTGAAGGGGTCAATGTACAGGGGGTCTTCGGGTTCGCCGCAGCGGACGATGAAGTGCCGTGGATAGCCCACGCCGTCACAGCGAAGGCCCACTCGCTGGGCGACTTCCATGTACACAAGCGAGAGGGTGATGGGAATGCCCTCGCGACGGTCGATGACATCGGCAAGGAAGCTGTTGGAGGGGTCATTCCCGCTGGTTGTGGCGCCCCTGAAGCCCATCACGGTGAAGAGCTGGTGGTCGATGGCATGGGCAAGCTCATCTGCCCCGGCGCCACTGCCGGCGTGCTGTAGCACCGCCTCTCCCACCAGATCGAGCCTGTGGGCATGTGCATGGACGTCGACCTCTCGTCCGCTGAGACGCGAGATCGTCATCGCCGCGCCAAAGAGGTCCACATCGCGGTCGTGGCCGGCAATGGCCAGCGCGAACTCATCGAAGAGCGCCGTAAACACCTGCTCCCAGTATACGGGCCGTACCACCCCCCGGAAATCGGCCTTGTGCAGGGCTGGCCACTCTGAAGCCAGCCGTTCAGGGGCTTTCGAGGCCGTGCGCCTCAAGGAGGGCCGAATCGGCAAGCACCACGCTGGTGGGGCCATCCGCTACCACCCGGCCGTCGTCCATCACAACGACCCGCGGGAACACCTCGGCGACAAGCCGCATATCGTGCGTGCTGACCAGCAAGGTCTGGGGCAGGGTGCGAAGCATGCGGATCAGCTCCCGCCGTCCGCGTGGATCAAGGCCCGCCGACGGCTCATCAAGAACGAGCACGCTCGGCTCCATCGAGAGCACCGTCGCCAGCGCAACGCGCTTTCGCTGGCCGAGCGAGAGGTGGTGGGGGAGGCGACGTTCAAACCCGCTCATCCCCACCGATGCGAGCGCCGATTCAACCCGCCTGTGGATCTCCTCAACGGGAACGCCCATGTGCAGCGGCCCGAAGGCCACATCCTCAAAGACGGTGGGGCTGAAAAGCTGGTCATCCGGGTCCTGGAACACGAGCCCGACTTCGGCGCGGATGCGCTTCACTGTCGAGCGGTCCACGGTTGCACCGCCTATCCGCACCTGGCCATGGGATGGGGTGTTGATGCCATTCAGGTGGAGCATGAGCGTGCTCTTGCCGGCTCCATTCGGGCCAATAAGCGCGACCTTTTCACCCCTGGCGATGACCAGGTCGACGCCTTTCAGGGCCTCAAGGCCGTCGGGATAGATGAAGTGGAGGTGCTCCACCTCCACCCAGCGGGACTCAACGCCGTGTCCCTCCGCCGAAAGGACGCGGGGTTGTTCATTGTTCATGCTACTGGCAGCCACAACCGCGCCACGACTGAAAAGCCGGACAGGGCAGCGGCCGTGGTCCCGAGTGCCAACCACTCGCCGCAGCGCATCTTCCGCCCACCCATGTGGCGTATCTCTCCGCTGAACCCGCGCGATTGCATGGCTGCGAACACGCGTTCGCTTCGCTCGTAGGCGCGGAGGAAGAGCGAGCCGACCATTGAGCCCACGACCTTTGCCCGCCAGGCGATGGAGTCTCCGCCGCGACCGTCGAGAGAGGCGGACCGGGCGGCCCGGGCGCGCATCATGCGGCTCGACTCATCGGCCAACACGGCGATGTAGCGATACATGAAGCTGATGATGGCGACCATGAGCGAAGGGAGCCGCAACCGGCGAAGCGCATCCACGAGCTCGTGGAAGGGGGTTGTGAAGCTGAGCAGCAACGCTGCCTGCACACTCACCCAGCTCTTGAGGGCAATGGTCGCGAACATCTTGAGTCCTTCGCCACTGACGGTGAGGATGAAGAGCCCGGTGTCGACCTCTCCCAGCGGGCTGGCCTTGCGCGTGAAGACCAGCGGCGCGGCCGCCAGCAGGAATGGCAGGGCGAAGAACGCGCCCCGGGTGGTCCGCAGCCACCCGACCCGGGCGGCACTGGAGGCGATTATGACGGCGAGCCAGGCCAGGCCGAGCGCGGCGAACGCTCCTACCGGGAGGAGGCTGAGGGCGAGGATGAAGCCCACCGTGGCGATGAACTTGAGGCGCGCATCGGCGGCGTGAATGGCGCTTTCGCGGGCCAGGTACCGGTCGAGGGTGAGTGTGCTCACTGACTCCTTCGGGAAAGCACCCGCCCGGCGACGACCATGAGGGCGAAGACGATGGCTACGCCAACGAGGCCTGCGAGCACGGTCGATGTGTCACCGGAAAGACCGGGGATGGTGTAGTCGGGAAGCCATTCCCAGTGGGAGCCCTCGGCCGTATCGAGGAACTCCTTGTCTTCGGCGACCCTTTCGAGCCCGTCGGGATGGGATGAGGCAAGCGGCGCAAGGATAACTACAACAAGTGCGGCGATCGCGAGCCCGGCGACCCACCAGTAGCGGCGCAGGCGGGCGCGCAGGCCGCCGGTTGCGGGGAGTTGGTGGTGTGCAGTCATCACTGGCCCCCCTGCCCGGCCATTACCGGCCGGGCGACCTGCAGCAGGTCACCCCGGGTTGCGGATATGAAGCTGAGGGCTGCAACGGTGATCACCGCTTCGCCGATGCCGATCAGTGCATGGACACCAACCATCGCCGGGAGAGCGACGGTGAGTGACGTGGTATCGGAGAATGCCAGCTGGAAGGAGACGAGCACGGCGGCGATGACAACGGAAAGCCACGCGGCGATAGCCGCCGCGGGCAGCCGGCCCCTCTTCTCGCCGCCAAGCAGGCCGGCGATGGCGCGATACAGTACGTAACCGCCAAAGGTCCCCACCACGCCCATGTTGAAGATGTTGGCGCCCATCACCACAAGGCCGCCGTCCTGGAAGACGAGGGCCTGAACGGCGATGACGCAGGCCATCACAACGGTCCCTGCCCAGGGCCCAAGGAGAACCGCAACAAGGACACCCCCCATGAGGTGTCCAGAAGTGCCGCCTGCAACCTGGAAGTTGAACATCTGGGCGGCGAATACGAAGGCGGCCATCACGCCCATGAGAGGGACGGCCTTTTCATTGAGATTGGCGTCAGCGCGCCTCACGGCCACGGCCAGCGCAAGGACGGTGACCACCCACATCGCCGCCGCGACCGGCGCCGAAAAGAAGCCATCGGGCGCATGAAGGAGGAAGAGAGCCGGAAACGTCATGGTCATCTCCATGCCAGCAAGGGAAATTCGCGCGGGGCATGCGCTGGACAACCATCCTGCCGCTAATTGCAATCGTTTGCAACTGCAAGCGGCTGGCGGTCCACCTGTTGCGATCTTACAGGTGCAGGGTATGTCTTGCCAGTTTCTTCCTGTGAAATATGTGTGAATCCGTCACGAGAAGTTGCCGCGCCCGGCGCATTGCCGCATGCCGGACGTGATCTTATGGTTCCTTCAATGCACTCCCCTGCGCGATACCGGGTGGGCGACTTCGATATCGCGGTCATCTCCGACGGCCACATCAGGCTGGACGGCGGGGCCGTCTTCGGCCTGGTGCCGCGGGTGTTGTGGGAATCGATAGTGGGCCAGGAGAACATCGACGCGCAGCATCGCATCCCGCTGGGCCTGAACTGCATGGTCGTGCGGCGTGGCGACGATGTGCTCCTTGTGGAGACAGGGATGGGCAACAAGCACACCGAGGCGGTGCGTGAGCGGTCTTTCCCGGGGGACTACGGGCACCTGCTCTCGGCGCTGGCCACGCTCGATCTCGCGCCCGAAGACATCACGGCAGTGGCGAACACTCACCTCCACACCGACCACTGC
>JAANMY010002173.1_pt1 | contig 19256 bp, 21 predicted proteins | sample 7279691 | NCBI WGS metagenome assembly JAANMY01 (sample SAMN14094543, study PRJNA606508) | bioreactor metagenome | isolation source: A lab-scale SPAN reactor treating ammonium-rich wastewater day 388 | place: Ireland: Galway | collected 2018-02-07
GGCCTGAAGCTGTGGCCACTACCGGAGGCGCAGCAGGCGCACGAGACCCACGCCACCGCCAAGGAGAACGGCCATGTTTGACTACGGCACCCTGCGCGAGATCTGGTGGCTGCTGCTGGGCATCCTGCTGATCGGCTTCGCCATCACCGATGGCTACGACCTGGGCCTGGGCGCGATCTACCGGTTCATCGCCCGCGACGACACCGAGCGCCGGATGGCGCTGGAGGCCATCGAACCCCATTGGGAGGGCCACCAGGTCTGGTTCATCCTCGGCGGCGGCGCGGTCTTCGCGGCCTGGCCGATGCTCTACGCCGCATCGTTTTCCGGCTTCTACTTCGCGATGCTGCTGGTGCTGCTGGCGCTGATCCTGCGGCCCGTCGGCTTCAACTTCCGCAACAAGGTCCAGCACCCGGCGTGGCGCAACGCCTGGGACTGGGCCCTGACGGTGGCCGGCGCGGTGCCGTCGCTGGTGTTCGGCGTGGCATTCGGCAACCTGTTCCTGGGCGTGCCCTTCCACTTCACCGACAACCTGCTGCCGGTCTACGACGGCCGGTTCTTCGGCCTGTTCCATCCGTTCGCACTGATCGCGGGCGTGGTCAGCCTGGCCATGCTGGTGATGCACGGTGCCACGTTCGGCGCGATGAAGGTCGACGGCCCGGTGGGCGACCGCGCGCACCGCGTGGCGCGCGTGGCGGCGGTGGTCACGCTGGCCGCCTTCGCGGCTGCCGGCGCCTGGCTTGCGTCCCTGCCGGGCCACGCCATTGTCGCCGGCGCCCTGGCGGACGGGCCGTCGAATCCGCTGGGCAAGCAGGTCGTGGTGGAAGCCGGCGCCTGGCTGGGCAACCAGCGGGCCCACCCGGTGCTCTGGCTGGTGCCGGGACTGGCCGCCCTGTCGATGCTGGCGGTGGCGGGGGTGCGTCAGCGGGTGATCGCCTTCGTCGCCAGCGCCGTGGCGGTGGCCACCATCATCCTGACCGCCGGCATCGCGCTGTTCCCCTTCCTGCTGCCATCGGCCACCGATCCCGGCCATGGCCTCACGGTCTGGGATGCCTCGTCCAGCCAGCGCACGCTCGGAATCATGCTGTTCGCCACCGCGGTGTTCCTGCCGCTGGTGCTGGCCTACAGCACCTGGGCGTTCCGGATCATGCGCGGCAAGGTGACCCGCGCCCACGTCGAAGAACAAGCACGCAACGGAGGTGGCTACTGATGTGGTACTTCACCTGGATCCTCGGCATCGCCTTCGCCGCCGCATTCGCGATCCTCAATGCCATGTGGTACGAGCTGCACAGCGACCGCGCGCGCGGCGTGAAGCGGCCGTTCGAAGCCCCCTGAGGGCGCCGCGTTGGCCCGGTTGCTGTCGCTGCTGGGCGGGGCCGTACTGGCGCTGGCCCTGCTGTTCCTGCCCGCGGCACGCGGGCAGGAACTCACGGCATCCGAACACGGGCGGATGACGCTGGTGCTGCTGGCGATCTGCGCCCTGTTCGTGCACGGCAGCGGGTTCCGCTTCCATGCGCGCTGGGCCACGCGCCTGTTCTCGCCGTGGGTGCTTTGGCCCGCGGCGGCCGCGGCCGCCGGCCTTTTCTGGACCGCGTGACGTCCTGGCTTAGCGGTAGCGGCGCAGGTAGCGCTTCTCGAACGCGGCCTTGGCCCAATGCATCATGCGCAGCGGCGGCAGCGCGCGTGAGCCGCCGGCCTTGCGGGTCACCAGCAGGCCGCGATCCAGCGTATCGACGATGCATACCAGTTCGGCGGTGAAGGCTTCCCCTGCCGGCTCGCCGCGCAGGGTGCGCAGCAGGTTGCGCGCGGCCACTTCCGCCTGCAGGTCGGCCTGGTGCGCCTGCTTGGGCAGCCAGTCCGGGCCGGGGAAGCTGCCACCGTCACCAGCGACGAACGTGCAGTCGAACCCGGGCACGCGGCACTGCGCGTCGCCCTGCACGAAACCGCCGGGCGAGCGCGGCAGTGGCGTGCCGTCCAGCCACGCCTGCCCGGTCAGCCCCGGCATGAACAGGGTCATGGCGCTGTCGATGCGGGTGCGCTCCAGCTGCACCGCGTCGGCCTCGAAGCGCTGCGGCTTCTCGCCCAGCACGGTGTCGATGCCGCGCTTGCGCATCTCGCCCAGGATCAAGCCGACTGCCTTGTCGCCCAGCCGCTGGCCCGGCTTTTCCGACGGGCTGAAGAACACCAGCCGGAAACGGTCGCGCCGGCGCTGCTTGCGCAGCAGGGTCTCGATGCCGAACGTGAACTCGAACATCGGGCCGCCGCGCATGGCGACGGGTTCGTTCGGGTTGCTGCCGAAGCCGAAGCAGAGAGTGCCGCCGTCGAGGGCGATCAGCCGGTCGCGGATCGCCTCGCCTGCGTCCACGCCCTCGCAGGGAATGATGGCGTGTTCGATGCCGGGCAGCTTGCGCAGGAAGCGCGCGCCGCTGGCGATGACGAGGCCGTCGTTGGCGACGTCGCCGGCTTCGGTGTGCAGCACGCGCGCGTCCGCCGACAGCCCGGTGGCGCGCGCACGATGGAAGCTGATGCGTTCACGGCGCAGGAAGTCGTCCAGTGGAACCACCAGGTCGGCACGGCTGCGCAGGCCCGACGGGATCCAGATCGTGCCCGGCAGGTAATGCAGCTCGGCACGCGGCGCAACCAGCGTCAGCGAAGCATCGGGTGCGTGCCTGCGCAGCGTCCGCAGGGCGGTCAGGCCGGCGAAGCCAGCGCCGACGACGGTGATGCGTGCGCCCATCTCGCCCCCTACTCCGCGATCCCCAGCGCCTGCCGGAGCTTGCCTTCCAGCCCGGTGACGCCGCCAGACTTGCCGATCTCCAGCGCGCGTTCCGCAGCTACACCGTCGAAATCGCGCTGTTCCAGCGCCAGCAGCGCACCGGCGCGGTTGCCGCTGGCGCAATGCACCAGCACCCCGTCGCCATGGGCCGGCGCGAGCGCCGCATGCAGGGCGCGCGCATTGGCCGGATTGATGCCTTCGGCGCCGCTGACCGGGATTTCGACATAGCGCAGGCCGGCCGCGCGGACTTCGGCAGCCTCGTCGCGGTCCTTGAGCTCGCCCGGTGCGCGCAGGTTGACCACGGTACGCACGCCGCGCGCCTTGATTGCCGCCCAGTCGCTGGCTGCCGGCTGGCCCGCGGTGTACAGCCCCGGCAGCGGCTGCAGCAGCGCCACCGAGGTCGCCGCTGGCGGCGCATGCGCGCAGCCGGTCGCCAGCGCAACCGCCAGCAGCAGTGCAGGCCACACGATTCGCCGCAGCATGCTCATGCCTGCGCCTCCTGCGAAGGGGCAAGTTCGTCGAAGGCGCGCAGCGCTTCCGCCGCGTAGATCATCGACGGGCCGGCGCCCATGTAGATCGCCATCGACAGGGTTTCGAGGATTTCTTCGCGGGTCGCGCCGGCCTTGATCGCGGCCTTGGCGTGGAAGCCGATGCAGCCGTCGCAACGCGTGGCGATGGCAATCCCGATCGCGATCAGCTCCTTGGTCTTCACGTCCAGCGCGCCGGGCTTGAGCGCTTCGCGGGCCAATGCGGAGAAGCCCCGCATCGGATCCGGGGCACCCTCGCGCAGCTTGCCGATGGCGGCATTGAGGTCGTCGATCAGCTCGGGATAGGACTGGCTCACGGAAACACTCCTGCAATCAAAGGTACTGGCGCGTCCAGCGCACGATATCAGCCGCGCCCATCGCACCGGCCTGGCGCGCCAGCTCGCGGCCCTGGCGGAACAGCACCAGGGTGGGAATGCTGCGGATGCCGAAGCGGCTGCCCAGCGCGGGCTGCGCCTCGGTATCCACCTTGGCCAGCCGCAGCGCCGGTTCCAATTGCATGGCGGCGGCCTCGAACTGCGGCGCCATCATCCGGCACGGGCCACACCACGGCGCCCAGAAGTCGACCAGTACCGGCAGCTCGGCGCGCTCGACGTGTGCATGGAAGCCGGCAACGTCCAGCGCCAGCGGATGCGCCGCGAACAGCGCCGCGCCGCATTTGCCGCACTTCGGCGCTTCCGCCAGCCGCGCATCGGGCACGCGGTTCAGGCCGTTGCAGGACGGACAGGCGACGATGGTGGACGGCGCGCTCATGCGGCCTCCCCCGCGCCCCCGGGCACATACTCGGCGCCATCGGCATCGATGATGCGCACGTCCACCTGCATCCCTTCGCGCACGCTCTGGGTGACGATGCAGAACTCCTCGAACTGCGCCAGCACGCGGTCGAAATGCTCCAGATCCGCGGCCGGCTCGGACAGCCGGATTGCCACCTCGGCGCGCGGGATGCGCCAGCGGCCGGCCTCGTTGCGCGCCTTGTGCGCCACGATTTCGGTGCGGATCGGGCCGGGCGTGTTCTTGAACTTGCGCAGCGCGAACAGCAGGCTGGCCGACAGGCAGTTGGCCACTCCCGCCAGCAGCAGGTGTGAGGGGTTCGGACCCGCGCCCGCGCCCAGTGGCGCGCTTTCATCGGTGTGCAGTGCGTCCAGCCCGGCGCCCTCGAAACTGATCCGGAACGCGTAGGGTCCTTCCTGTTCCAGCAGCAGCCGGATGCCGTCGTCTTCACTCATCGTGTTGCTCCATTCATTTGCTCAGGCATGGCCGGCGTCGGCCGTCCTGCGCTTCAGCACGTAGTACAGCAACGGGATCACCACCAGCGTGAGGACGGTGCTGACCAGGATGCCGAAGATCAGCGAAATCGCCAGGCCGTTGAAGATCGGATCGTCCAGGATGAAGAACGCGCCCAGCATCGCCGCCACGCCGGTCAGCACGATGGGCTTGGCGCGCACCGCGCAGGCATCGATCACCGCGTCCACCAGCGGCACGCCACGCTCGGTTTCCTGGTTGATGAAGTCCACCAGCAGGAGGGAATTGCGGACGATGATGCCAGCCAGCGCGATCATGCCGATCATGCTGGTAGCGGTGAACTGCTTGCCCAGCAGGGCGTGGCCGGGCATCACCCCGATCACGGTCAGCGGGATCGGCGCCATGATCACCAGCGGCACCAGGTAGCTGCGGAACTGCGCCACCACCAGCAGGTAGATCAGCACCATGCCGGCGGCGTAGGCGATGCCCATGTCACGGAAGGTTTCAAAGGTGATCTGCCACTCTCCGTCCCACTTCACCGCGTAGCCGCTGGTGTCCGCCGGCTGGGTGATGAAGGTCTGCGCAAGCTGCTGCCCCGCGACCTTGTGGTCGCCCAGCTGACCGACGATGCCGAACATGCCGTACAACGGACTGTCCAGTTCGCCGGCCTCGTCCGCGGTCACGTAGACCACCGGCAGGCCGTCCTTGTGGTGGATGGCGCCGTCCCACGTCGCTTTCTCCACGCGCACCAGCTCGGACAGCGGCACCAGCTGGCCTTGGCCGCCGCGCACCTTCAGCGCCAACAGCGAGGCCAGCGACGCCTGGTCCTGCGCCGACAGGCGCAGCCGCACCGGGCGCGGATACTTCGAGGCGCCGTCGTGCACATAGGTGGCGTCCAGCCCGGACACGCCCATGGCGATGGCGTCGGCGATGGCCGACTGCGGCACGCCGAGGCGCGCAGCGCGCTCGCGGTCCACCACGATCTGCTCGCGCGGGGAGGCCGCCTCCACGCTGGTGTCGACGTCGACGATGCCGTCGGTGGCCGCGAAGCGCTCCTTCGCCAGCGCCAGCGCGACCTTGCGCTGGCCGGCATAGTCCGGCCCGTACACCTCGGCCACCAGCGGCGAGAGCACCGGCGGGCCCGGCGGCACTTCTACCACCTTCACCGAGGCGCCGTATTTCGCCCCGACCTTGGCCAGCATCGGCCGCATCGCCAGCGCGATCTCGTGGCTCTGGCGGTCGCGTGCGTGCTTGTCCACCAGGTTGACCTGCAGGTCGCCGACATTGCTGCCGCTGCGCAGGAAGTACTGCCGCACCAAGCCGTTGAAATTGATCGGCGCCGCGGTGCCGGCGTAGGCCTGGTAGTCCAGCACCTCCGGCACGGTGTCCAGCTTCGCCGCCAGCTCGGCCAGCAGCGCGTTGGTCTGCTCCAGCGTGCTGCCCTCCGGCATGTCCACCACCACCTGCACCTCGGACTTGTTGTCCAGCGGCAGCATCTTCAGCACCACCAGCTTGAACACCGCAAGCGACGCGGACAGCAGCACCAGCCCCACCATGCCGGCGAACAGCAGGCCACGCTTGCGCGCCGCGGCGTCGCCGCGCAGGAATGGCGACATCACCCGCTCGAACAACCGGTGCAACCAGCTGGCCTGCCCGCTCTTGTCGGGAGCGCCCTCGTGCGCACGGTCGCCTTCGGCCGCATGCCCGTGACGGGACAGCAGCTTCAGCGACAGCCACGGCGTCACGACCAGCGCGATGGCCAGCGACAGCAGCATGCCCACCGAGGCGTTGATCGGGATCGGCCGCATGTACGGCCCCATCAGCCCGGACACGAAGGCCATCGGCATCAGCGCGGCGATCACGGTGAAGGTGGCCAGGATGGTCGGCCCGCCTACTTCGTCCACCGCCGGCGGGATCGCCTCAAACAGGGTCTTGCCGCCGCGCGCCATGTGCCGGTGGATGTTCTCCACCACCACGATGGCGTCGTCGACCAGGATGCCGATCGAGAAGATCAGCGCGAACAGCGAAACACGGTTGAGGGTGAAGCCCATCACCTTCGAGGCGAACAGCGTGACCGCCAGGGTCAACACCACCGCCGCGCCGACCACGATGGCTTCGCGCCAACCGAGCGCGAACAGCACCAGCAGCACCACGCTGCCGGTGGCGAACACCAGTTTCTGGATCAGCTTCTGCGCCTTGTCGCTGGCGCTGGCGCCGTAGTCGCGGGTCACGCTGACCTGCACGCCCTGCGGAATCAGCTCGCCCTTGAGCTGTTCGATGCGCTGGGCAATCGCCGTGGTGATGTCGCTGGCATTGCTGCCCGGCTTCTTGGCGATGGCAATGGTGACCGCCGGCGCGCTGCCGGCCTTCGGCCCGGCGCGCCCCGCGGGTGCGCCGTGCCAGACGTACTGGCGGGCAAGGTCGCCGCGCGCCTCGATGGCGGCCACGTCGGACAGCAACAGCGGCTTGCCGCCATGGCTGCCCACCACCAGCCCGGCCACGTCCTCGGCGCTGGCGAGGTAGCTCCCCGCCGTCACCGGCACCGCGCCCTGCGCGGCGTCCACGCGCTCGCCGGCCTGGTGCACCACGTTGGCGACTTGCAGCGCCTGCGCCAGATCGTTCGCACCCATCCCGTAGGCGGCCAGTTTCGCGGCGTCCAGCGTCACCAGCACGCTGCGGTCGGGCGCACCGATCGTATAGACATCACGGGTGCCGGGGATGCGCTTCAGTTCGGCTTCCAGCGTATGCGCCACTTCGCCCAGCGCGGTGGCGTCCATGTGTGGATCATCGCTCCACAGGGTCAGCGCCATCACCGGCACGTCGTCGATGCCCTTGGGCTTGACGATGGGCTGGCCGACGCCGGCGCGCTGCGGCAGGAAATCGGCGTTCGAGAACACCTGGTTGTACAGGCGCACCAGCGCCGGCTGGCGCTGCACGCCGACTTCGAATTCGACCGTCAGCACCGCCATGCCGGGACGGCTGATCGAATACACGTGCTTGACGCCCTCGATCTCCGAAAGCTTCTGTTCCAGCGGCGTGGCCACCCATTGCTCGACGTCGCGCGCGCCGGCGCCATCGAACGGGACGATGACGTTGGCCATCGTCACGTCGATCTGCGGCTCTTCCTCGCGCGGCGTGATCGCCACCGCCAGCAAGCCCAGCAGGAGGCCCATGATCGCCAGGATGGGGGTTAGCGGATTGCGTTGGAACGCCGCCGCCAGCCGACCGGAAATGCCCAGGCGCTGCCCGTCAGTCACGGTTCGCCTCCGCCGCCTTGCGCTGCGCGGCAATCGCTTGGGTGGCAGCCACCGGATCGCTGGCCACCACCTCGCCCGCCTTCAACCCGGCGATCACCTCCACCGCATCGCCGCTTCGCGCGCCCAGCCGCAGCTGGCGCAGCAGCAGGCGGCCGTCCTGCACCACGTACACGCCCGCCAGTTCGCCGCGCTGGGCGATGCTGGCGGCGGGAATACGCACGCCTGCCGCCGGCGTGCCGGCCTTGCCCTGCGCATCGGCGCTGAACACCACCTTGGCAGTGGTGCCCGGTGCCGGCTGCGGCTCCAGCGCCGGCAGGTTAACGCGCACGTTGACGCTGTGGCTGGCCGGATCGGCCGCCGGGAACACGACCACCTCCGAAGGCGCGAACCTGCGGCCATCGCCCAGCAGCACCTGCGCGCGCGGATCCCTGCGGATCGCCTCGGCGCGGGTCTGGGGGATGGCGACTTCCACGCGCAACACGTCCGGCGCGTACACCGCCAGCAGCGGCATGCCGGGGGCGACGGTCTCGCCGGGCTCGACGTCACGCCTCGCCACCACGCCATCGAACGGTGCACGCACCACCGTGTACTGCGACTGCTGCGCGGCCTGCGCCAGCATCGCCGCGGCGGCGTTGCGTGCCGCCACCGCGGAGTCGCGCGCCGCCCGCGCCTGGTCGATCTGCGCCTTCGACACGTACTGCGCCTCGGCCAACGCGGCAAAGCGCCGGTAGTTCTGCTCCGCTTCGGCCGCGGATGCCTCCGCGGCGCGCAGCTGGGCGCGCGCGGCGTTGGCGGCGGCGTCCTGTTCCACCGCGGTGATGCGCAGCAGCACCTCGCCGGCACGGACGCGATCATTCACGTCCACCGCAATGGCCGACACCCGGCCCGTCGTCTGCGCGGCGAGATCGGCGCGGCGCACCGCCTCGACCACGCCATCCCAGCCCTGGCCGGGCAAGGCGCTACCTTCGGCCACGGTGAACGTGGGCAGGTCCTTGGGCAGGGCCGGCGTGGCGACGGGAGCATCGCCTCCGCAGGCCGCCAGGGCCAGCAGGGTGGGCAACAACAGGGGCCGCAGCTTGCGCATCATCTTCTCCTCCGGGGCAACGGCGTCAGCAACGGCTGCAGGACGCGCCGTCGCCGCGGCCGATACCGAGCTTCTTCATCACCATTGCGGCGGGACAGAAGCCGGTGAACGCGGACTGGAACAGGTTGGCGCCGATGAACACGGTCAGCCAGAAGAAGTTGGGGTGGACGAACTGGGTCAGCAGCACGCTGATCAGCACCATCACGCCGGCGAATGCCTGTACGGCTCGATCGAGGGTCATGTCATTTCTCCTTGGGGGGTCTGGATTCAGTTGGAACGCTTGACGTCCTTCAGCCGCTCGATGCCGAGCAGGCCGAGGATGTATTTCTCGTAGATCGGTTCGCTGGTGCCGTGGCGCATCTTGTAGAGGAAGTACTTCTCGAAGCCGATCTTGGCCAGGTGCACCCACTTGCCGATCTTGGTCCAGGTGACATTGCGCGGCGGGATCTGCGGCAGCGCCACGAAGGCCGCGCCGGTATCGCCCATGTCGGCCAGGCAGACCGCGTTCCAGGTGCCTTCGAAGTCCGCCGTCTCGCCCTTCAGTTCGGCCTGGATGTTGCGCACGATGGTGGTGACCATCGACTCGATCATGAAGCCGGTCTTGGGCGCGCCGGTGGGAATCGGGGTCGCTTCCACCGGCGGGATCGCCACGCACACGCCGGCCGAGAAGATTTTCGGGAACTTCGGGCTGCGCTGGTGCTTGTCCACGATTACGAAGCCGCGCGGATTGCACAGGCCCTCCACCGCGGCCACCGCCTCGACGCCCTTGAACGCCGGCAGCAGCATGGAGAACGCGAACGGCAGCACCTGCGGCTCCAGCGGCTGGCCTTTTTCGTCATGCGGCACCACGGTCATCTCTCCGTCGCGCACCTCGGCCACCTTGCTGTTCACCACCCACTTGATGTGGCGCTGGCGCATCTCCGATTCCATCAGACCCTTGGAATCGCCCACGCCGCCCAGGCCCATGTGGCCGATGTACGGCTCGCTGCTCACGAAGGTCATCGGCACCTTGTCGCGCAGCTTGCGCTTGCGCAGGTCGGCATCGACGATCATCGCGAACTCGTAGGCCGGGCCGAAGCAGCTGGCGCCCTGCACCGCGCCGATCACGACCGGGCCGGGGTTCTGCAGGAATGCCTGGTAAGCCTCCCACGCATGCGCGGCGTGGGGGGTGGTGCAGACCGACTGGGTGAAGCCGGCGTCCGGGCCGGTGCCGGGCACTTCCTCGAAGGCCAGCTTCGGGCCGGTGCAGACCAGCAGATAGTCGTAGCCGATGCGCTCGCCCTTGCCGGTGATCACGGCATCGCCGGCGGCATCGATCTGCGCCACGCCACTGCCGTCGAAGTGGATGCCGTGGCGACCGACGTGTTCGGCCACGTCTAGGCTGATCTCGTCGCGCTTGCGCCAGCCCACCGCCAGCCAGGGGTTGGACGGCGTGAAGCCGAAGCTGTCGCCGTTGCCCACCAGCACGATCTCGTGCCCCTTGCCCAGCGTTTCGCGAAGTTCGTAGGCCGCGCTCATGCCACCAAGCCCGGCGCCCATCACCACAATCCTGGCCATCTTCCACCCCCGGTCTGCCGAATCGGCAGGGCTAAATTAGCTGTTGCTTATATTAGTGTCAACTGATATAAATTCAAGCCACAGCCCCCATTTCCCCGCTACATGTCCAACCTCCCCCCCACACCTCCGTCCGCGGCTGCCAGCATGGACCCGGAAGCCATGCGCGCCCATGCCGGCGATGCCGCGCGACTGCTGCGCGCGCTGGCCAACGACAAGCGGTTGATGCTGCTGTGCCTGCTGTTTGGTGGCGAGCGCTCGGTGGGCGAACTCAATGCCAAGGTGGACCTCAGCCAGTCGGCGCTGTCGCAGCACCTGGCAGTACTGCGCAACGACGGGCTGGTGAACACGCGGCGTGAAGGGCAGACGATCCTGTACGCGCTGGCGGATGGCCCGGCACTGCGCGTGATCGAGACCCTGCACGGCATCTATTGCGGCGCCGACCCCGCCTGCGAGGTCTGACCGCTACGCGGCGGCAAAGCGCGCCGCGCCACCGATCCAGCGATCGACGATGCGGTCAGCCAGCTGCGGCGCTTCCGCCAGCAGCCGGTCCGCGAGTGCATGCACCTGCGGCAGCAGGTCTGCATCGCGCGTGAGGTCGGCCATGCGGAACGCGGCGAGCCCGGTCTGGCGGGTGCCCAGCAACTCGCCGGGACCGCGCAGCTGCAGGTCCTTCTCTGCGATGGCGAAGCCGTCATTGGTCTGGCGCAGCGTATCCAGCCGCTCGCGCGCCATCGCCGACAGCGGCGACTGGTACAGCAGCACGCAGCTCGACGCGGCACTGCCGCGCCCGACCCGTCCGCGCAGCTGGTGCAGCTGGGCCAGGCCCAGCCGTTCGGCATTCTCGATCACCATCAGCGAGGCGTTGGGCACGTCCACGCCCACTTCAATCACGGTGGTCGCCACCAGCAGGCCCACTTCGCCCTGCTTGAACGCGCGCATGGTGGCCTGCTTCTCCGCCGCCTTCATGCGCCCGTGCACCAGCGCCACGCGCACGCCGGGCAGCGCCGCCTGCAGCGCCTCGAAGGTGGATTGCGCGGCCTGCGCCACCACTTCCTCGGACTCGTCGATGATCGTGCACACCCAATAGGCCTGCCGACCCTCCGCACAGGCCACGCGGATGCGCTCGACCAGTTCCGGGCGACGTTCCGCGGCCAGCGCGATGGTGGTTACCGGGGTCCGGCCGGGCGGCAACTCATCGATGGCCGACACATCGAGGTCGGCGTAGGCGCTCATCGCCAGCGTGCGCGGGATGGGCGTGGCGGTCATCACCAGCTGGTGCGGCACGCTGCCCTTGCCCTTGTCGCGCAGGGCCAGCCGCTGGTGCACGCCGAAACGGTGCTGCTCGTCGACGATGGCCAGCGCCAGGTCGTGGAAGTCCACGCCTTCCTGCATCAGCGCATGGGTGCCGACCACGACCTGCGCCGCGCCCGAGGCAACGTCCTGCAGCGCCTGCGTCCGCGCCTTGCCGGTGACCTTGCCGGCCAGCCAGCACACGCGCAGGCCCAGCGGCTCCAGCCAGGCGCGCAGGTTGTTGAGGTGCTGCTCGGCCAGCAGCTCGGTCGGCGCCATCAGCGCGGCCTGCCGCCCATCGGCGACGGCGAGCAGCGCCGCCATCGCCGCGACCACGGTCTTGCCGCTGCCCACGTCGCCCTGCACCAGCCGCAGCATCGGGCGCGGCTGGCGCAGGTCCTCGCGCAGCTGCGCATAGACCCGCGCCTGTGCCGACGTGAGCGCGAACGGCAGCGACTTCTTCAGTTTCGCCACCAGTTTTTCATCGCCGCGCAGCGCGCGCGTGCCCTCGGCCTGCAGCGCCAGCCGCTGCCGGCGCAGGCCCAGCTGGTGGGCCAGCAGTTCCTCCAGCGCCAGCCGCCGCTGGGCCGGATGCAGGCCGCTTTGCAGCGCGGCGACGTCGGCATCGCGCGGGGGCATGTGCAGGGTGAGGATGGCCTCGCGCAGCGACGGCAGGTGCAGCGCGCGCCGCAGTGCTGGCGGCAGCAGTTCCAGCGCGGACTCGTCCGGAAGTCGCTGCAGGGCCTGCAGCACCAGCTTGCGCAGGCTGGCAGGGCCGATGCCCTCGATGGCCGGATAGACCGGATCCAGCGTTTCGCCCAGCGCCACTTCGCCACCCAGCACCTGATAGCTGGGATGCACGATCTCCAGCCCGAACTGGCCGGGCCGCGGGGTGCCGTAGGCGCGCACGCGCGCGCCCACCGCAAACTGCGCCACCTGCGCCGCGCGGAAATGGAAGAACCGCAGCACCAGCGTGCCGCGGCCTTCGTCGGACAGGGCCACCCGCAGCATCGGGCGGTAGCGGAACCCGCGCTCGACCGCTTCCACCCGTCCCTCCACCTGCGCCGCCACGCCCGGCTGCAGCAGCCTGATGGGGGTGACAGCGGTGCGGTCCTCGTAGCTGCGCGGCAGGTGCAGCCACAGGTCCTGCAGGGTGGAAAGCCCGCGCGCAGCCAGCTTCTCCCGCAGCGCCGGGCCGACGCCGGTCAGGACGGAAAGAGGGGTGTCGGCAAGCGCGGGCGATGCTGCGGCGGGCATGGTGTCGGCCGGAACGCTGCCGGCTTCAGATCACCATCACGCCATCGACTTCGAACGCGGCGCCGCGCGGCAGCGCAGACGCCTGGATGGTGGAACGCGCAGGATAGGGCTGGCTGAAATATTCCGCCATCACCGCGTTGACGCGGGCGAAATCGCCCAGGTCGGTCAGGTACAGGCCCAGCCGCACGATGTTGTCGAACGAGCCGCCGGCCGCTTCGCAGACCGCCTTCAGGTTGTCGAATGCCTGCCGCGCCTGCGCCTCGATGTCGCCTTCGGCCATCTGCCCGGTGGCCGGCACCAGCGGCGTCTGCCCGGACAGGTAGACGGTGTTGCCGGCGCGGATCGCCTGCGAGTACGGGCCGATGGCTGCGGGCGCGGCGTCGGAATGGATCGGGGTGCGGGACATGGGGACTCCGTGGAATGGGTGGGTCCCGTCATTGTAGGGCGCTGCGCAGCGCAGCCCACCCCGGCTCCACGCGGCGCCGCTTCAGCAGCGCTGCACGTCCTGCACCACCTGCAGCCGGCGCACGCCGCGGATGACCTCGGCCAGGTGGCGTCCGTCGGTGACGTCGATGCCGAAACGCAGCACGGCGATGTTGCTGTCGCGCTCCAGGTACTCCACCCGGTCGATGTTGGAGTCGGCATTGGCGATCGCCGCCGCCACCTGCGCCAGCACGCCCGGGCGGTTCTCCACCTCGATGCGGATCGCCGAGCTGAAATCGCCGGACACCTCGCGGTCCCAGCCAATCGCCACCCAGCGCTCCGGCGACTTGCGCAGCTCGGCGAGGTTCGGGCACTCCATCCGGTGGACCACGATGCCCTTGCCGGCGCTGTGGTAGCCCATGATCTCGTCGCGCGGGATCGGCAGGCAGCACTGCGCAAAGCTGATCACTCCGCGCTCGCCGCCGGTGATGAGGATGCGCTCCTGCGGCGCGGCGGCGCCCGGCTGGGCCGCGGCGCTCTGCTGCTGCGCCAGTGCCAGCGCCACCTGCGAGGGCATGCGGTTGCCCAACGCGATGTCGGCCAGCATCGCCTCCAGCCGCGTGTAGCGGTTGTCGGCCAGGTAGGCCTCCAGCCGCGGCATCGGGATGCGGTCCAGCGCGGTGCCCTGCGCGCCCAACGCGCGGTCCAGCATGTAATGGCCCAGCTGCACCGCGTCCTCGTGCTCCAGCTGCTTGAGCTGCTGGCGGATCGCGGTGCGCGCCTTGCTGGTGGCCACGAACTCCAGCCACTGGGTGGTCGGCACCGCCGACTTCGCGGTGATGATCTCCACCGACTGCCCACTGACCAGCTTGGTACGCAGCGGTGCCAGCCGGCGGTCCACGCGCGCGGTCACCGCATGGTTGCCGACATCGGTATGCACCGCGTAGGCGAAGTCGAGCGCGGTGGAATTACGCGGCAGCGAGAGGATGTCGCCCTTCGGCGTAAACAGGTAGACCTCGTCGGGGAACAGGTCGACCTTGACGTTCTCCAGGAATTCCAGCGACGAACCGGTGCCGCGCTGGGTTTCCACCAGGTTGGCGATCCACGCGGCCGCCCGGCTCTGCGCGCTGTTGCCGCCACCGTCGACGCCGATCTTGTAGGCCCAGTGCGCGGCCACGCCGCGCTCGGCGATCAGGTCCATCTCGCGGGTGCGGATCTGCACCTCGATGGGCGAGCCGTACGGCCCGAACAGCACCGTGTGCAGCGACTGGTAGCCGTTCGCCTTGGGGATGGCGATGAAGTCGCGGAAGCGTCCGTCCAGCGGCTTGTACACCGCATGCACCACCCCCAGCGCGTGGTAGCAGTCAGCCACCGTGTCCACCACCACCCGGAAACCGAACACATCCATCACCTGGGCGAAGCTGCGGCTCTGCGCGCGCATCTTGGTATAGACGCTCCACGGCGTCTTCACCCGGCCCACCAAGCGGTGCTCGAGTTTTTCCAGCGCCAACCGCTGCGCCAGCCGCGCCTCGATCTGCACCAGCGCCTCGCGGCGCACCAGCGGCTGGCTGCGGATGCGCTTGGCGATCACCGCGTGCCGCCACGGATGCAGCGCCTTGAAACCGAGGTCCTGCAGTTCCGCCTTGACCAGGTTCATGCCCAGTCGCTGCGCGATCGGCGCGTAGATCTCCAGCGTCTCCACCGCGATGCGGCGACGCGCGTCCGGGGACTTCGCTCCCAGTGTGCGCATGTTGTGCAGGCGGTCGGCCAGCTTGATCATGATCACGCGCAGGTCGCGCGACATCGCCAGCAGCATCTTGCGGAAGCTTTCCGCCGCCGCTTCCTGCTTGTCGGCGAAGCGCACCTTCTCCAGCTTGGTGACGCCATCGACCAGCTCGGCTACGGTCTCACCGAACTGCGCGGCGACGTCGGCCCGGGTCAGCGGGGTGTCTTCGATGGTGTCGTGCAGGATCGCCGCGACCAGCGTCTCCAGGTCCAGCCCCAGCTCGGCCAGCACCTGCGACACCGCTACCGGATGGGTGATGTAGGGCTCGCCCGACTTGCGGGTCTGCCCGGCGTGGGCGGCCGCACCGATCGCCCAGGCGCGGCGCAACTGGGCGCGCTGCGCGTCGTCGAGATAATAGGCGGCCCGCTCCAGCGCCTGCACGTAGTCCGGCACCGCCGCCGCGTCGGGCGCGGGGTCGTGCAGGGCAAGCGCGGGATCACCGGGTGTCATGGGTCGAGCCTAACCTTGCCGCGCCATGCCCGCAAACGGTTCTCCACAACGCAGAAGCGGCCCCGCAGGGCCGCTTCCGTGGGCGAAGGCGCGGACTGCGCTCAGTCGTCGCCCTTCATGTCGTCGTCGCCGGCCACCACTTCGGCGGCGGCCCACTCCAGCGCCTCGCGCTCCTTGCGCTCGCGCTCGGCCTTTTCCACCGCATCGATGAAGTCGGTATCGATGGCACGGGCGGCGATCTCGCGCAGCGCCAGCACGGTGGGCTTGTCGTTGGCTTCGCTGTTGTCCAGCTTGGACTCCACGCCGCCAGCCAGCTGGCGCGCGCGCTTGGAGGCCATCATCACGAGTTCGAAGCGGTTATCGACCACCTGCAGGCAGTCTTCGACGGTAATACGGGCCATGTCTGTCCTGCGGCGATGGGCCGCGCAAGGGATCGAAAGAACCGGGGAGTGTAGACGGACGGACCCAGGACCGCAAGCCACGGTCTTGAAAATCAATCACATAGGGCCATTTCCGACCGTCCGCAGGCGCAAGGATCGGATCGCGAAGGGCTCTACGGATCCACCAGCAGAGAGGTGATCAGCCGGGCGTGCCGCGCCACCTGGGCGTCCTTGCGCAGCCGGCTGGCGGTGAAGATGCTGCACATCTCGGCCACCGCGAGGTCGAAGACCTCGTTGACGATCACGTAGTCGAACTCGCCGTAATGGCTCATCTCCTCGCGGGCGGCGGCCAGCCGGCGGCCGATTACTTCCTCGCTGTCCTGGCCGCGCTTGCGCATGCGCTCTTCCAGCGCGGCGCGCGACGGCGGCAGGATGAACACGCTGACCGCGTCCGGCACCTTGGCACGGACCTGCCGGGCGCCCTGCCAGTCGATTTCCAGCAGCACGTCGTGGCCGGCCGCCAGCTGCGGCTCCACCGACTGCCGGGCGGTGCCCTTCCAGTCGCCATGGACGCGCGCGTATTCGAAGAAGTCGCCGGCCTCGACCATTGCCTCGAACTCCGCCGCAGTGACGAAGTTGTAGTGCTCGGCGTGGCGCTCGCCGGGACGCGGCGCCCGCGAGGTGAACGAAATCGACAGGCGGATGTTGGCATCCCGCTGCAGCACCGCATTGACGATGCTGGATTTGCCGGCGCCCGAGGGCGCAGCGACGATGTAGAGGGTTCCGCGCATGGGCCGTTACTCGATGTTCTGGATCTGCTCGCGGATCTGGTCGATCAGCACCTTCAGCTCGACCGCGGCGTTGCTGGTGCGCGCATCGACCGACTTGCTGCCCAGCGTGTTCGCCTCGCGGTTGAATTCCTGCAGCAGGAAATCGAGGCGTCGGCCCACCGGCTCCTTGCCGCCCTTGAGGATGCGGCGCAGCTCGACCAGGTGGCTGTCGAGGCGATCAAGCTCCTCGTCCACGTCGAGCTTCTGCAGCCAGATCACCAGCTCCTGCTCCAGCCGCCCGGGGTCCGCCGGCTGCGACAGATCGGCCAGCCGCGCCTCCAGCTTGGCGCGCTGGCCGGCACGGATCTGCGGCACCAGCGTGCGCACCTCGGCGGCGATCCCGGCGATGGCCTCGGCGCGCTCGCCGATCACCTGCGCCAGCTTGCCGCCCTCGCGCTCGCGCGCGGCGACGAAGTCGTCCAGCACCGCGTCCAGCACCGCCAGCGCCTCGCGCTGCAGCGCGTCGGCGTCGAGTCCGCGCGATTGCAGCACGCCGGGGAACTGCAGCAGCTCGGTGAACTGCACCTGCAGGTTGGGGAAGCCGGCGTCCAGCCGCTGCGCCAGCGCCGCAAGCCTGCCCACCAGCGCCTCGTCCACCTGCAGCGCATCACCGGCGACGGTCGTGCGCAAGCGCAGCACCAGGTCAAGCTTGCCGCGCGACACGCGCGCGGACACGCGCTCACGCAGCACGGCCTCGAACGCCCGCAGCTCGTCGGGCAGGCGCAGGCCCAGTTCCAGGAAACGGTGGTTCACCGCGCGCAGTTCGCCGGAAAGCACGCCCCATTCGGTGCTGCGCTCGCCGGCGGCGAAGGCGGTCATGCTACGGATCATGCGGAATCCAAGGCCTGCAAAGTGCGAATGGTAATCTAGCGCCCCATCGATTTCCGGTTTTCACCATGGCTTTTGCCCGTCCCAGCGGCCGCAGCGCGGACCAGCTGCGCGTCGTTTCCATCCAGCGCGGCTTCACCCGCCATGCCGAAGGCTCGGTGCTGGTGAGCTTCGGCGACACCCGCGTGCTGTGCACCGCGAGTGTGGAGAACAAGGTGCCGGCGTTCCTGCGCGGCAAGGGCGAAGGCTGGGTCACCGCCGAATACGGCATGCTGCCGCGCGCTACCCACACCCGCAGCGACCGCGAGGCCGCCCGCGGCAAGCAGGGCGGGCGCACGCTGGAGATCCAGCGCCTGATCGGCCGCAGCCTGCGCGCCTGCGTGGACCGCGCGCTGCTGGGCGAGCGCACCATCACCCTCGACTGCGACGTGCTGCAAGCCGACGGTGGCACCCGTACCGCCGCCATCACCGGCGCCTACGTGGCACTGGCGGATGCGGTGCAGGGCCTGATCGACCGACGCGACATCAAGCTGCCGGCCAGCGGCCGCACGCCGCTGGTGGGTGCAGTGGCGGCGGTGTCGGCCGGCATCTACCAGGGCGTGCCGGTGCTGGACCTCGACTACACCGAGGACAGCGGCTGCGACACCGACATGAACGTGGTGATGAACGACGGCGGCGGCTTCATCGAGCTGCAGGGCACCGCCGAAGGCCATGCGTTCCGTCGCGACGAGCTGGACGCGCTGCTGGCATTGGCCGAGAAGGGCTGCGCCGAACTGTTCGCCGCGCAGCGGGCGGCGCTGGGGCTGGCGTGAGCCAGGCCGCCCGATGAAGCTCGTTCTCGCCAGCGGCAACGCCGGCAAGCTGGCCGAGCTGCGCGCGCTGCTCGGCGGGGGCTTCGACCTGCATGCACAGTCCGAATTCGGCGTGGGCGATGCCGAGGAAACCGGCCTGTCCTTCATCGAGAACGCCATCCTCAAGGCCCGCCATGCTGCCCGCGCCACCGGCCTTGCGGCGCTGGGCGACGATTCCGGACTGTGCGTCGATGCGCTGCGTGGCGCTCCCGGCCTGTATTCCGCCCGCTATGCCGGTCGCCACGGCGACAGCGAGGCGAACATCGACAGGCTGCTGCGTGAACTCGACGGCGTTGCCGACGCGGATCGCAGCGCGCGCTTCGTCTGCGTGCTCGCACTGGTGCAGCACGCAGACGACCCGATGCCGCTGGTCGCCGAAGGCAGGTGGGAGGGCCGCATCCTGCATGCGCGCAGCGGCAGCGGCGGCTTCGGCTACGACCCGGTGTTCTTCTCGCCGGCACACCGCTGCAGCGCAGCGGAGCTGCCAGCCACGGTGAAGAACCGCGACAGCCATCGCGGCGTCGCGCTGGCAAGGCTACGGACGCTGCTTGCGTAGAGCGCACCGCAGGGGCGCGGATGCTTTTGCAGGATCATGCAAAGCGCATCGCGCCCCTGCGGTGCGCTTGTGTCTTGTCTTTGCCCTAGTGTTGCCAGTGAGAGCGGAGTGCGGGACGCCGTTGGTGCGCAGTGCCGTGAAGCACGA
>JAANMY010002176.1_pt1 | contig 19238 bp, 18 predicted proteins | sample 7279691 | NCBI WGS metagenome assembly JAANMY01 (sample SAMN14094543, study PRJNA606508) | bioreactor metagenome | isolation source: A lab-scale SPAN reactor treating ammonium-rich wastewater day 388 | place: Ireland: Galway | collected 2018-02-07
GGCACGCTGATCTGCTTCAAGAATGGTCTGCGCGGCGTCTGCGGGCAGGCGTTGATCCACCTTGAGGACCGACTCGCCTTCGCTTGCCAAAATCCACGGCAACCAGGGCCGGGGGTCAAACTCGTCGCTCTGGAGGGCGGCACGCAAGGCCAGGGTGGCCCACTCCGGCGCGTCTACTGCGACGACCGCATCGATCCACGGCCGCGACCGCCGCAGTTCGGTGAAGAACCAATCCTGCAGCGACCACTCGTCGGCATCACCCGTTGGTGCGGTCAGTGCGCCTCTAAAGTCCGCTGCATCGAAAGGCGTTCGGTCGCCAACGATCACAAGCAGTGGATCACCGCCGCTTCGCTGCCAGTCGGCCAGCACCCTCGCCAGCGCGACGCGTGTAGCAGTGGGTGCATCAGCACCGATCACGACAATCGCCTTCTCGTGGCTGAAGAGGGCCAGTTCGCTATCTGGGAAGAACAGTATCGGAATGGTTCGCATGTAGCGGCGGCGGTCCATCCCCCTGCGACGAATGGCAGCGTCAGAGTCCCGCCGCTCATAGAGCACCCAGCCATCGCCAGCGTCTGACGAGAAGCCCTCGATCTCGCCATGGTCACGCGTCGCCAGGAGAGCTTTGCACACCGAACCGTCGCTCGATGCCAATTCGGGCGAGGAGTAGTTGGTCAGTTGGCCGTAACCCTCGATGTACAGGCTGTACTGATTGCCTTGCGGGGCCGCGTCACCCGATTGCCAGATCATCGACTCCCATTCGTCGGTGTAGATGCCACGATTTACCATGATCACCGTATGCAGGGCGTGCCTGGGCTCGTGACCGGTTCGCGTGGCGCGGCGCGCCTGCTCCGTGGCGATCATGCGCAGCGCGCGAAAGTCATCCTCGCCAAGATACGCGACCGAAGCCAGGTCGGGATCGCGCAGGGCCTCGGCCAGCCTCGCATAAAACGCTGGCGTATGCGTGTCCGGTCGCCTGCTCCTCCAGGAATACCCACGACTGGCCTCGCGCGCAGCGTCTCGTCCGAGAAAACAGAACGCATGCTCGCCGGCGCTGACCCGCGCGCTGATGCGGGACAGCAGCAGGTCGTTCGAGCGCAGGCGCCCTTGGGCTGCGCGCACGGTCAATAGGGCCTGACGCGCAAAGGACCGCATCTGGGCCGAGGCACGGTAGTACAGCCATTTCTCAGCGTCCTCCGTCGTATCGTCCCCCGACCACGCGAATAGGCGATCGAACACCGGAAAAGGAACCGGAGGCGAGGGCGCCGAGTCGCGATCGTTAGCCGTGCGTTCGTCGCTATCGGTACGCGTGAGCGCCCCCGTCACTTCAGGCGGCAAGGCCTCGGGCACGACCATGACATAGTCCCAGATGTCCCCTGGACGATCTATCAGGAGCAATTCATAGACGCGACACGCACGTTCCGTGGCCTGGATGAGTTCCGATAGCGGGCTCGTTACCAAGCGGACGCGGAATGGGTAATTGCCGCGTCCCGACCGTCCCAGGTCAACCGTGAGTTCAAGTTCATGATTTGCCATTCGATCCTCCCTGTCTGAATTGTTTGCCCGATCGCGCTGCGGCCACCGGTGGCGCGGTGGACGTCCTTACGGAATCGGGATCGCGCGCGCGGCGTCGTCGACACAGCTATCCAAAAGCGATGGCTGCGCGGCTTCTGCTGACGACGTCAGGTCCCGCTCGCGCAAGTACCTTCGGCACAACTGCAGGCGGTGATTGACCAGGGCATTCACGGAGCCGGCGTGGAAGGCGTCGCGCGCGCCCACGTAGGAAAGGTGGCGCTTGATGGTCTCGCCCGGCTTCGGATGGAGCCGCCTGAACTGCTCATCAGTCAGGCCCGATTCCACCAATTCGTCCAGGATGCGCTTCGTGCCCTCGGGCGTTGCTGGCTCAAGTGACGGCGTCATGTTTGCCTCACCGTGCACTCTGCCCTGGACCAAGGCTGCGATCTCCGAGAGCATTGTTTGCATAGCGTTGGGCGACAGACCCGCGCGCTCGGTGGCAATCAGCACCTCGACGCCTTCGCCCACGACGCAACGGAGCAGTTTCTCGACGCGATCGCCTCGCTGAGCGTGGGCAGCAGGCGAAGGACGACCCGTCGATGACGCCCTGGTTGCGTCGTAGAGTTGTGCAAGCCCGCGAGTGGCTTTCGCCTCCTTGATTTCGTTCAAGGCATCGAGGTGGGTGCTCGAATACACCGCGAATTTGCCGTTCAGGGCAGGCGGGGGGAGCAGGCCTTCTGTCTGGTAGTAGCGGATGGTTCGAATGGGTACGCCGCTCCGATTGCCGAGTTCTTTGATGCTCAAGCCCTCTTCGGTGGCTGGCGCTGCACCTTCGAGTTGTCTATTCTTGATCATGATTACAGTAAATTACACCTTGTATTTATTTTCAGGGATGATAGGCTATGCCCCTATTCTTGGCAACCCGAATCAAGCTGGCAGGAAAAATTTACGTATGCCCACGCAGCGAACCCACGGTGGTCTGTATCTCGTCACCCTCAATAATGAGACGCCTATCTCGACCAACGCGCGCGACCGTCGCGTCGCGGATCGAGCCATCCAGGTTCGACGCGGCGATATCAAAGTCGGTAAGGCTGAGAACCTGACAAGACGGCACGGCAACTACATACGGAACTTCGGACGAGATAACGTCAATTTTTTTGTACTTGCCTATATCCCCGACGGAAAACCCGATCGGCATCGCGCGGAGTGCGCTGTTTTCGATTGCTTTCGGCCATTCAGGATCAGGGGGACGACAGGCCGACTTAACGAGTGGATGAACGGCGTAAGCGTTTCCGACGCGAGGGCAATAGCACTCGAAGCGCTGCGCGACGCCGGCATTGAGCACCTCGTTGTGCCGGAAGAGGGAGAGGGCTCGGCGGATGTCCCGCCGATCAAGGGCGTCGGGCGGATCTGCTCCGCCGCGGATGGGACCGACGACGCGAATCGCGATGCCGCCGTAACTGCTGCTGCGCCACCCGCTGGCAGTTATGCGGAGCAGACGATGGCCTACATGGACGTGCTTGAAGCCCACGACGTACTTGACGATCAGACTTTCAAGCGCCTGCATCACCTGGCGTCGGCGAAGGTCAACGACCACCGAGACTACTGCGCTTCACTGGTCGCGAACGGCAGTGATTTTCAGAAGAGTTGGAGAGGTGAGCCGAACAGGAATGTGTGTCGCCGCCTCGCGCTCATTGCAAATGCGTTGAGCGCTCGCGTTCCGCCGGTTTCCCGCGATGAAATCGAGGCGCTGATCCAACGGGCGCTTCGCGCTCATCCGCTGTGAATTTGAAATGTGCGACTCGGAGGCGCCCCATGAAGCGGATCGGCCTGCTTGCTGCGCTGCTCGTCACCCTGTCCAGTCACTCGCATGCTTCAGCGATTGGCGCCATCGGCAGCTTGATCATCAAGGTATTCGGCGACGGTGCGGCTTCACGTGAGTTGGTTCAGTCGGGGCGTGCGATTCGCGACGGTGCAGAAAACCTCCCATCCGCAGGCCGGTCTCCTGATCGCTCGTCTGCACCGACGGAGACGGTCAGCCTTTCCGCCGACGCGTCGAAATCCGAGGGGGAGGTCCCGAGCGGCCGCCTGCCCTTGGGCGAGCGGGATATCTCGACCGATGAGGTGCTGAGGCGTGGCGTTGCAGGCGGGCGGCCCGTGCTGGAAGGTCAAGGGCATGCGAACTGCGCAGAGGGTAACGGGCACAGCGCTTCGGAGATGAACGATCGTTCGGCGTGCGTCGAACCGGCTCACTATTGAGAGTCTGTCGGGTCGCAATCATCCCGGGCGGCGGCATCGGCAACGACGTCACTTCGCCAAAAAATATGCTAAGCGTACATCCCTGTATTTACAAAGACGCTAAGTCGGATTAACGTACATCCGTCGTACATCCTCTGGCGCTTCTGTCATGCACACCACCCGCGTCTTCAAGAACGGAAACTCCCAGGCGGTCCGCATCCCGGCCGACCTGGCTTTCGATCGCACCGACATGGAGTTCGAGATCGAGCGCATCGGCGACGAACTCCGCATCCGACCCGCGCGGCGCTCGCTGGCGGGCGTGATGGCGAAGTTCGCGCGCTTCTCGCCCGACTTCATGGCCGAAGGCCGGGGCGAGCAAGAACAGGCGGAACGGGACGCACTGTGATGCCGCGCTACATGCTCGACACCAACATGTGCATCTACCTGATGAAGCACCACCCGGTCGAGGTCGCCGAGCGTTTCGTGCAGTGTTACGTGGGCGACGTGGTGATGTCCGCGATCACCTTCGCCGAGCTGCACTACGGCGTGGCCGTCTGCGCCGATCCTGACCGCGAGCGGGGCAATCTCGCCAGCCTGGTCGACGACATCCCGGTCGCGCCCTTCGACGCGGATGCGGCGGTTGCCTATGGGCCGGTGCGTCTCGCCACCCGCGACAGCCGCAAGGACCAGCTCGACAAGCTCATCGCCGCGCATGCCCTGGCGCTGGGTGTTGTCCTGGTCACCAACAACGAAAAGGACTTTGCGCGCTACCCAGGGCTCGTGACCGAGAACTGGCTGAAACCGGCGGCAGGCGACCGCGAGCCGGCCAACCCGCACTGAGCGCGGGAGCGCCCGGATCGCCTTTGCGCGGGCGGAATCAGGCGGGCCCCGCGTGTGTGCCCGTTCGGCGTCCCCTATTCGGCAACACGCCACGGCAGCGGTGGCGGCATCAGGCGAGGTGCCTGGCCGTCGGCCACCGGGCCGAAACGGGCACTGCGCGGTTCGCCGCGTTCCCCTCGTTCCCAATCAGCCTGAGCCTGGGCGATGGTCGCCTTGCTCCAGCCGACGAAGTTCCACCACATCAGCACCGGCTCCGCGAAGGGCTCGCCGCCGAGCAGCAGCAGCCGCGTGCCAGCGCCCAGGGTGAGCTCAAGCGCGTGCCGTCCGCGCCCGAGATAGGCGAACTCGTCGGCGCGGAAGGTTTCGCCCTCGATCCCGGTCTCGCCGACCAGCGGCAGCAGTCCGTACTCGAAGTCCGGATTCAGCGCCAGGCGCAGCGCGGTGGCGTCGGCGCTGGCGATGTCTAGCCCGAGCAGCGGGGAATACAGTCGCGTCGGCGCGGTCCTGCCCTCATGCGTGCCCGCCAGCAGCGTCAGGCGGGCGCCGTTTTCCTGCCATTGCGGCAGCTCGGGATGGTGGACGAAATCCGGCGCGCAGGTTTCCGCCTCGGGGGGCAGGGCGATCCAGAGCTGCGCGGCGTGCAGATGCTGTCCGTCGTGCACCGAGTCCTCGGTATGCACGATGCCGCGCCCGGCCGTCATCAGATTCACCTGCCCGGGGCGGATCACCTGCGCGTTGCCCAAGCTGTCGCGATGCAGCACCTCGCCTGCGATCAGCCAGGTGAAGGTCTGCAGCCCGATGTGGGGATGGGCGCCGACGTGCATGCCCTTGCCGGGCGCGAAGTCCACCGGCCCGGCGTGATCGAGGAAGCACCACGCGCCCACCATGCGCTGCTGGCGGCTGGGCAGGAAGCGGCGCACGAGCATGCCCTCGCCGAGGTCGGCGCTGCGGGCTTCGATTCGGGTGATTGCGTTCATCGGCTGTTTGTGTCCGCGAGAGGGGGCATCGCGCTCGGCGAGCGCTCAGAAGCGATTGTAGATGTGCACCTTCGTCAGCCAGCCGCCATCGGCCTGACGCTCGAAGACACGAACGGTATTACCCGCCAGTGGCGTCCGCTCGCCGGTGTCCTTGACGAGCACCACGGTCCACTTCGCGACCTGATAGGCGTATTTCCCATCCTCGTGGGTGCTTACGATCTCGAAGGTGTGCTCCTTCACGCCCATCTTGATTCGGCTTTCCCAGAACTGACGGATCGCCTCCGGGCCTCCGGTGATGGGCTGCTCGCCAGGTGGCAACACTTGCGCGTCGCTGGTGTACATGGCGACGAAGTCGGCCGGATTCGGCGTGTTGAACGCCGCCAGCCAGCGCGCGTTGTCGGCTTCCATCGCGGCTCGCAGGTCCGATGCGAGTGCGGACGGCGCGGACAGCGCCAGGCAGACGAGCGCTGCACCGTACAGTCGCTGTGCATTTTTCATGATCTTTCTCCTGAAAGACGATGACCAGGACCTCGTGCTGAAGCGCGAGGTCCGGGTGGATGCATGTCTTGCCGGCCATGCACGAGCCGATGCGGCAGTCACAAACCTTCAGGGCCACGCCGGTGCGTGACACCCCAGGGAATGAATCTGTGCCAAGGGGCACGTCGCTTCGCGGGTCAATGACCACGAAGCGCTGCGCATTCGAGCCGAAAGCAATGATGCCCCGCCGCGGTGACAAGATCAGGGATGCCGGGAGCGGGGCAGAAAGGGCGCATGGATGAGAATGCTTGCTGATTCGGTATAGCCGAGGTGCGCGCCCTTGCAAAGTGAATCTGCGTCGGCCACGGCGGCGACTAGCGCGATGGTGTCGAAGCGCGCCTCCCGGCCCGGTGCGGCCCTTCAATTCTCCGCGAACACCTCGTCGATCGTGCGTGCGTCGAGCACGCGCTCGGCCCAGATCTCGAGTTGCTCGGGCGTGGACTGGGCGAGGCGGCGAGTGAGGTCGGCAGAGAGCGGACCGAAGCGGCGGTTGAGCAGGCGCAGCAGGACGCTGGCACTGCCTTGGGCGCGGCCTTTTTCGAGGCCTTGTTCAAGCCCCTTTTCGAGCCCTTGCTCCATACCCTTTTGCAGCCCGCGCTCTATTGCAAGCCGTTCCACGCTGGTGACGTACTTCACTTTGCGCTCTCCTTCAATGTATTCAATATCTTGCCACAGTCTCTGCTCGAGCTCATTCGGCAGCCGCATCATCCAGTCGAGCACCGAGAAGAAGTCGAGGATGCGCTGGCGCGTCCAGTCGCGCTCGTAGAGCAGGCGTACCAGGCGGCGCTTGGCGTCGAAGCGGGCGGCTGGGCTCTGGCGGGTGCGGCGGGTGTGCAGGTGCGCGGCGGTGACGAGCGCGAAGGGGTTCGGGTTGTTCAGCAGCGCGGCTTCGTCCGTCATGTGGTCGACCAGCTTGGCGACCGGAAATTGCAGGCTGTGCCGGCAGCCGAGGCGCTCGAAGCCGAAGCCGTCGGGGCGCCACGCCGGATCGTCGTCGGCCAGCACCGCCAGGCTGGCCACCGGGCGGTTGTAGGTGTCGAGGATGCGGCAGTTGACGACGAACTCCGGGAAGGCGTGCTCGACGGCATCCTCTCGCGGACTGTAGTAGTCGTCCTGCACAGCGCCGGCGGCCATTCCGGGCTCCTGAGGCATGTAGGCGAAATGCCTGTCGGATTTTTTTACACTGCGCGCTCATCGGTATCCACGTCTCGCGCGCAAGCGCAGGCAACGCGCGGGCTTCATGTTCATGGCATCCAAATTGCATGGAGCCGAGCCGGCACAGCTACCCGCCTTGCGGGTTGGTCAGGTGCCGCTCCAGCGCTTCGTCATAAGGGATATCGCCGAACATGAACCTCGCTGTCCAAGCCTGCCGCACCGCCACCGCGTGCGCCCTTGTCACCCTTGCTCTCGGCGCTGCTGCCACCAGCGCGCACGCCATCACGCTCGCCATCGACCCCGGCCAGAGTTGGGTGACGTATACGCCGGGCGGCTTCAGCTTCGGCGGGCCGGATGGCGGCTTGACGCCCTCGGCGCCGCAAACCTTCGCGCTTTCCGGTCGCTTCGATGTCGCGCAAGAGACCGTGCCCATCACCCTCTCGTTAGACCCGCTCACGGTTGTCGACCGCGAACAGATCCGCTTCGAGGCCATCGCGGTGGATAGCGGTGGGGCGGCGACGGCGGGCTTTGCCTTCCCGACCTACTTCGCGGTGCTGACAGGCCAGGCCTTCGCCGCCAGCGAAGACTCCTGTACCTGGTTCCCGTCCACGGGTTCCTGCACCTCGACGGGTCCGTTCGGCAGCTATGCGGGCAGCTTCGACGGCACGACCCTGTCGATGACCGGCACCGACTTTGCGGGCGACTCCTACCCGAGCCGCTTCGAATTCTCCGTCATCGCCCGGGCGGCCTCGGTGCCCGAGCCCGGCACGCTGGCCTGCCTTGCGATCGGTGCGTTTGGGCTGGGTGCTGCACGTCGCTGCAGCGGCGGACGTGACGGCGCGGGCAACGCTGCCCGCGCGCGAAGCCTGTCGGCATCTTCCCTGGCTTGAGTTTGCGCGTTTGGCCACTGCGGGCATGCTGCGCGGGGACCGTGGTCCGTCCCCGATTTTCTTTTGTCCTGGGTGGTTCTTTCGGTGGGGCCGACGGGGCTCATGCGTCTTCTTCCAGATCAAGTCCGATCTGCGGTCCCTGGGGTGGCCAGGTCCCAGCAGTGACGCGCTGCGCATACCATCTGTGCATGGCCGCGTCGTCTACCGCGTATTCACCTCGAGCGGACTTCCAGACCAGCGCAGGCAGTCGGGAGCGAAGTGATTCGAGTGCGTTCTGCGCCTTCTGGGCACTCACCTTCTGCCCAGCCTTTTCTTGGTAGAAGCGCAGCGCCTCGGCGTCATAGGGGCGGAAGAGGGGGCCTTGTTCGAGCATGCGCCAGAGGACCGCCTGCTCGATGGGGCGCAGGCCGAGGAAGTCGGACTCCATCTGGGCTTCGTCCGTTTCTTGGCGCTGTGCGGCAGCCGCAAGCACCGCGGACTCGAAACGGCCCTCGAAGCTGTCGAGTGGGCTCAGGGCCTGGCCGAGCGCTTCCATGAAGAACTGCGGCCGATGCCCGAACCCTTCGAAGGCCTTGAACAGCGCCTCCGCGTCGACCGGCGCCAGATCCGGGCGCTGGCCCTCGATCAAGCGGACGATGTGGGCAATGAAGTCCTGGTCCAGTGCCGGCATGCGGCGAATCTGCGAACCGTAGAACGGCGCGCCGTTGGTGTTGACCAGGCGCAGCAGCTTGTCGCGATCCGAACCCGACATCACGAGCATGAGCTGGATCTCGCCCGGACGGTTGAGCTGGTCACGTGCCGACTTCAGGGCCGCCATCGCGCTCTCGCCGGCCTCGCTGGTCAGCGCGTGCTGCGCCTCGTCGATCACCAGCGCGATCGGCGCCTTGGCGGTCTCATGCAGTGCCTTGAGCGCGTCCACCAGGGTGACGCCGTCGATCTGGCCAATCTTGCGCGTGTCGATCTTCATGCCGCCGATGCTGACGCTTTCCAGGCCGCTCGCCCGCGCCGCCTTGGCGACCAGGCCGAGGCGTGACTGCAGCGCGCGGGCGACGGCGTCGGCGATCAGGCTGCCGGGGTCGCGACGCTGATCCGACCACAGGTCGACATACACCACGACGATGCCCTGCGCCTCCAGCGCGGGCCGCAGGTCGAGCTGCAGGAAGGTCGACTTCCCGGTGCGTCGAGGGGCGGCCAGGAAGAGTCCGTTATACGCATCGTTGAACACCTGCTTGCCCTGCAACTGTTCTGCAAGTTCGCGGGCGAGGCTGCTGCGGGCGTAGTGGATCATGTTTATCGTCCTTTATCTTCGAATGGATAATTTATCCGATCGCAGATAAAAAGCAATAAAGCACTGTGCTGCGAGCGATGCGTGTCAAGCAAGCGGCTCCGCGCGCCGCGACCATGTCGGCGAAGCTGCCGCCGGGCGGCACCTCGATCGGCGCATCGCGGCGGCCGGCGTCGTTGTCGGAGACCTGTTTGACGAACAGCAGGACCCGCACTTAGTCCTTTACTGGGTGGTGTCCATGCCGCCGCGCAGTTCGTCACAGGATTGCCACAGGGCGGTGTAGCGCTCGGATTTCTTCAGGGGCATAGGGCGGGCGAGCGCGGGGGTGGGGTGGTTCAGGGCGGCGCGTGGTCGGTCGGGCGCGCGCTTCTGGGCGCACGACGGTGGGTGACGTACCGGAGCCGCGCATTATCCCCGAGCGACCGGTCGCAATGACACGCTTTCGCCCGATCTGTGCTGCCACGGTGCGGTGGCGAGCACGCCGCGCCGCGCTACAACGCCCCTCTTCGCGCAAGTTCGCGGCGCATCTTGTCGATCACCTCCGCCGCCCCGGCATGGCTGGAAACCTCCAGCCCGAGGGCGCGCGCAAGCTCGCGTACCTTGTCCGGGTCGATCGGGCGCTCGCCCCGGTCTGCGGCGTGGATCAGCGCACGCGCGCGTTCGAGGTCATCGGCCGGCTGCCGGTTCAGGCGGGTCAGAATCCAGTTGAGCACGTCGGCAAGTTCCCATGACCAGGTCTGCGCAATGATGCGGTGGCAAGCACGCCACGTCACGTGGTACGGCGTGGTTTCACACCGCTGCCTTCAGCGCCGCCGCCTGGGCGGGCGGCTTGTGGTGTTCGCGGACCAGGGTTTCGGCGCTGAAGCGGAAGCTCGACGGGTACTTGGCCTCGACGCGGTAGAGCACGCCGATCAGCCAGCGCAGGTAGGCCACGTCGCCGCAGTGCTCGAACGCCTCCTTCTGCAGCGTGGGCACTTCGCGCAGGTCGCGCAGGATGGCGCGCACCAGGCCTTCGCGGATGTCGGGGCCGTAGAAGACCTCGTCGAGGATGTGCACCTGTCGCGCGGGCGTGTCGGGGGCGGCGGGGTCGCAGGGCGCGTGCGTCCACTCGGTGTGCCACCAGTGGTTCTGGTCGCCGTCGGGGTAGCTGGAGCGCCGCACCACGGTGTCGGGGGCGTACTTCAGGCGCAGGGTCTGCAGGGTGGCGGAGTCGATCGGGGCGAGCATGTCGTGCAGCGTGACCCAGCCGTCCTCGAAGACCTGGCTGGCCTTGAACACGAACTGCACGTCGCCGTAGCGGGTTTCGATCGCGTCCTCGCCCACTTCCATGCGGAAGAAGACGAAGTCGTAGTCGGCCTTCTGGTACTTGTCCGACGCGGTGGTGAATTGCGATGTGGGCACCACGTGCCAGTCCTGCAGGCGCTGCAGCGACCACAGCATGCCGACGTTGGCGATGGCGTCGCGGTGCTGCGAGGCGGTGGCGTGCTTGAGCCGGAAGGGGAGGGCGAACAGCGCGACGTAGAGATCCTGCTCCGCGCGCGACATCGGCTTGAGCTCGCGGCGCAGGGCGAGCAGGTTGGCACGCGACAGGGCGACGATGTCATTGCAGTTGCCACCCACCCGGCCTTGCTTGAGGGCATGTCGCCAGATGCCGCCCTGCCTGAGCTTGGCATAGGCGCGCTTCGAGTACAGGAAGCGGAACAGCTTCTGGACCTTGCGCACTTCTTCGGCGGTGTAGTTGGTGCGTGCCTCGCGGGCAAAGCGCAGGTCGGGGCGGGCGCGGCGGGCGGCGTCCGCTGCAGGGTCGGCTGCCTTGGCCGCTGGCGCGTGCTCGTCGTCGCCGGCTGCCGCTTCATCCGGTGCGTTCATCGACCACCAGGCCTCGCGCGCGCGCTCGAGGACGGTGGCCACGTTGAGCAGGTCGAGCGCCAGGTCGCGCATGAACGCAGGCGTGCCACCGCCGCCTTCGCCCTGGTAGGCGGCGATGTCCATCTCGAGCGTGCCACCGCCTTCGGGGCGGGTGTAGGGCGCCAGCACGCCGAGGGTGGCCTCGAGCAGTTCGATCGAGCGCGCCAGGTCGTCGCCTGCGATGCCGTCCATGCGGGTGATCTGCTCGGCCAGCCCGGCGGCGGAGCCGAGCAGGTCGCGGAATTCGGAGGCCTTCATGCATGCGCGCCGGGGGCGTCCGGGCGGGCGGCGCCGTCGGCCACCGCCGCGGCCGGGGGCGCACCGCCCTGCTGCACATGGGCGGCGAGCGCGCGCTGGTACAGGCTCGCCGCCTGCTTGGACTCGACTTCGGCGGCGCGCAGCGCGACCTCCTGCGCACGCATGGCTTCGGAATACGGCTCGGTGCTCGGCCGCGCGCCCACCACCGCGTCGAGGTAGAGCCCGCCCGAGGCGAGCATCAGCGTGGCGGGCTCGATCGGCGTCTCGCGGTCGATGGTGGCGGCGCGCAAGGCGTCGGCCAGGGTGGCGATGCGTGCATCGAGCGCTGCGTCGGCGTCGCCGGCGGTGTCGATTGCGCTGAACATCACGAGGCGCGGCTTTGGCGTCGCGCCCAGCGTCAGCACGCCCACCGAGGTCGCGCTGGCCGAATCCGTTGCCATGCCGCCGGCATCCATCGCCGCGGCGACGAGCATGCGGCCGCGCAGCTTGCGCGCTGGCGGGCGGGCATATTCCTTGTTCAACAGCTCGTCGAGCGCGTCGATGACGCGTTCGAGGCAGGCGCCGCGTGCATCGTCGGGCAGGTCGAAAGGCAGGCGCGCGCCGCGGAATTCCTGCACCACCGCGTGCAGGTCGCCGATGCCGAAGCGGCTCGATTCATACACGCCGCTGCCGGCGATCATCTCCACCCCGGGCACGACCTCGAAGGACAGCTCGTCGAGGAAGATGCCGCCTTCGTGGCGGTTGTACAGGCGGTGGAACATCAGGTTGAGCGTGCGCCCCTCGTTGATGTTGCGGATCGTGGCGCTGGTCTGGTCGCGGTTCTCGACCGTGCTCTTGGCGCTGGAGGTGGTGGAGACTTCTTCCTTCGAGTGCTGATTGACCGCCTGCGAGGCCTTCTTCGCCACCTTGCTCACCGCCTGGCAGAAATTCTTCAGCGAGGTGCTGGTGCCGGCGCTGGCGCTGGCCTCGGCGGTGACGCCGAAGTAGCTGCCCGACACCGAGGTGGAGAGCTTCATCTCGCTCGAACGCTCCTGCTCGGAGCGCGTCTGGTTCTCCATCTCGCTGCTGAGGTCGTTGCCCTCCGTGCGGCTGAGGTCGAACACGGACGTGGCCGAGCGGCTCATCGTGGTCTCCTGCGTGTAGTTGCGCGACACGGTCACGGTGCGCTGTTCGCCCGGGGCGAGGTTGATGCTGCTCACCAGCTCGCCGATGTGGCTGCCCTGCCAGCTCATGCGGTAGGACAGACCCTCGAGCAGCGACAGCCGTGGCAGCACGGTGGCGGTGATGCCCGGCAGCGGGTGCTTGAACACGCTGTACTTGACCAGCGCCGAACGCCCGGTGATCGAGTCCTCGAACACCGGCAGCATCACCACGCAGCGCTGGCGGAAGGCCTCGCTGGCATCGCACTGGTCCATCACCGTGCGCAGCCGGGTGCCATCCGCGGTGACGAAGCCCTGCGGATCGCGATGGAACAGGAACACGGCCTTGCCCGCCTGGCGCAGCGTGGTCTGCATGTCCGCCACCGGGTCGCGCGAGGTGTCGACCAGCGAGTAGTCGACCACCAGCTCGCTATGCACCTGCTCGTCCATGAAGGTGTGGGCGATGGTGCCGACGTTGAAGAACAGGAACTTCTTCGCCTCGTACACCGTGCACGTGTGGCGCGTGCTCCACCGCGCCTCGCGGCGGAACTGGCGGTAGATCTGGCCCGCCTTGACGGCGACGTCCTTGCCGTCCGGGAACTTGAAGGTGGCGTCCTGCAGGAACAGGTAGTAACCGAGGTCCGCGGCCTGCGACACCAGGCGCTCGAGCCGGCGCTCGACGTCGTACTGGCGCATCTGCAGGCGCAGGGATTCGGTCTGCAGGCGCTCGATGGCGTCGATATCCAGGCTCTGCGCGATGATGTGCTCGATGGCGGTCGTGGTGGCCTTGCCCGCTTCCGCGGCCACCTTGGCGGCAAAATCGCGCTGCTGCAGCAGCTCGCGGAAGCTGCGCTGGATGATCGCCGGACGCAGGTCGACCTCGGAATAGTCGGTGCAGGCGCTCGTCGCCTCGGCCTCCGAAGCGAACACCAGATCCGCCCCGTCGACCTGCGCCCATTCCGCCGCGTAGCCCGCGGGGGTGATGAAGCTGTCGAAGCGCAGCACCTCGCCGGCGCGCGGCTGCAGCAGGTACCAGCGCCCGCTGGCGTGCTGCAGGGCGATATCGGACGGTGGCGTGTCGTCTGCGGCCCAGGTGATCTGCGCGGCGGCTGGGGCCTTGGGGTTGGTGAGGTCGGTGCGGTAGAGCATGCGCGCGATCTGCGCGGGGGCTTCGGTTCCGGGTGCGGGCGGGGCGACCGGCGCGCGCGCCACGCGCACGATCCGCGCCTGCTTGCCGCCACACAGCGTGGTCAGGCGGGCGTCGTCGGGCGCTGCGGCAAGGCCCCACGACCGTTCGAAGTACTCGCGCAGCGCGGTGATCGAGACTTCGCCGCCGGGCGCGAGGCGCTGCAGGATCTCGCCCCAGGGGATGTCGACCGCGCGCTTGCGGCGGAAGGACAAGGTCGGCGGCGCCAGTCGGGCCTCCACCGGCTCGCACACGCCGAGCACCGTCGGCAGCGGAGTCTGCGCATCGTTATCGTCGCTGGTCGCGAACGGCGAGTGCAGGGCGTTGGGGACGGTGTTGGGGAGGGCAGGCGCAGCGGATACATCGGTGGTGGGGTCGATCACGAGCGGGGCTCCCTTGTTCGGCGGCGGTGTGCCGCTGGTGTCCTTCAAACATAGGAAGACCGCCGCCCCAAGTCCAGGACGCGGGTGATTCCCGTGGCATCTGCTCGGTGCTTAAGGTGCGCTTAAGACTGCGCCCGCAACATGGATCCTGGACTCAATGACCTGGATCGAACAAGCATGGATCTGCCCTGGCTCGACCACCCCACTTCACGCGAGCCTGCGTCGGCACAGGTGCCGCGCAGCCTTCACCTCGTCGCCGTCGACGCCGCGCGCCGCGCGGCGGTGCAGGACTTCATCCGCGACCGCTTCGCCGCGCACTACCAGGCGAACGTGCGCCACTTCATGCCCTGCCTGTTCGGGCTCGAGGCCGACGACGGCAGCCTGCACGGCGCCGTCGGCTGCCGCAGCGCGGCGGTGCAACCGCTGTTTCTCGAGCGCTACCTGGATGAACCGATCGAACACGTGATCGCCGCGCGCAGCGGCGAGGTCGTGGACCGCGCCGACGTGGTCGAGGTCGGCAACCTCGCCGCGCGCGGCGCGGGCATGTCGCGCCTGCTGATCGTCGCGCTGACGCGGCTGCTCGCCACCGAGGGCGTGCGCTGGGTGGGCTTCACCGGTACGCCGGCGCTGATCAACAGCTTTCGTCGCCTCGGGATTGCGCTGCACCGGCTGGCGCCGGCCGACCCTTCCCGCCTGGGGGCGGACCGGGACGAGTGGGGCAGCTACTACGACGCCGGCCCGCAGGTGATGGTGGCCGAGGTGCCGGGCGCGGACCGCACGCTGGCGACGGCCGGCACCTACCGCCAGTTCGGTTCGTCGATGGAGGCCGCGCATGGCTTGTGCGGCTGATGTCCTGTGGGCGGCACTCGCCGCGGGCGGCACGCGGACAGCGGTGCGCGATGCGGCGATCGAGCTGAGCGCGGCGCAGTTGCTGCAGGACGTGCGCGCCCGGCGTGCGCGGCTGGAGGCGCTGGGCGCGCGGCGGGTGGCGCTGGCGCTCGACAACGGCGCCGACTGGGTGGCCTGGGATCTTGCCCTGCTCGCCAGCGGGCGGGTGTGCGTGCCGGTGCCCGGGTTCTTCTCGCCGCAGCAGCAGGCGCATGTGCTCGACAGCGCGGGCATCGACACCCTGATCGGCGACCCGATCGTGGCCGCGCGCGTCGCCGGTTTCCAGGAAATCGACGAAGGCATCTTCCAGCGCGTGCCGCGCACGCTGCCGGCGTTGCCGGCGGGAACGGTCAAGATCACCTACACCTCGGGCACCACCGGCCAGCCCAAGGGCGTGTGCCTGGATGCCGGCGCGCAGCTCGCGGTGGCGCGCAGCCTGGCCGAGGTCAGCACGGCGTGCGGGGTCGAGCGTCATCTGTGCGTGCTGCCGCTGGCCACGCTGCTCGAGAACGTGGGCGGTGTGTATGCGGCCTTCCTGGCCGGCGCCTGCGTCGACCTCGTGCCGCAGGCTGCGCTGGGCATGACGGGCGCCAGCGGTTTCGACGTGGCGTGCTTCATCCGCAGCCTGCATGAACACCGGCCGCACAGCCTGATCCTGCTGCCGCAGTTGCTGCTCGCGCTGGTCGCGGCGGCGGAGCAGGGCATCAAGCTGCCCGACAGCCTGCGCTTCGTTGCCGTCGGCGGCGCTCGGGTGTCGCCCGCGCTGCTGATGCGCGCCGAGGCGCTCGGCCTGCCGATCTTCGAAGGCTACGGCCTGTCCGAGTGCGCCTCGGTGGTGTGCGTGAACACGCCCGGCGCACGCCGCATCGGCACCGTCGGCCGGCCGCTGGCGCACGCCGCGGTGCGTCTGGCGGCCGACGGCGAGGTCGAGGTGCGCGGCGCGCGCATGCTCGGCTACCTCGGCGAGCCGGCGCCTGCCAGCGACTGGCTGCCCACGGGCGACCTCGGCCACTTCGACGACGGCTTCCTTGTGCTGCATGGGCGCAAGAAGCATCAGTTCGTCACCGCCTTCGGGCGCAACGTCAATCCGGAATGGGTGGAGGCCGAGCTCACTCAGCAGGCGCCGATCGCCCAGGCCTGGGTGCATGGCGAGGCACTCGCCGCCAACGTCGCGGTGATCGTGGCGCGCGGCGCCGAGCGCAGCGATGCGGCCATCGACGCTGCGGTCGCGGCAGCCAACGCCGCGCTACCCGACTACGCCCGCGTGCAGCGCTGGCTGCGCGCCGACGAGGCGTTCTCGTTCCACAACGGCCTGCTCACCGCCAATGGCCGCCTGCGCCGCGCGGCGCTCGTCGAACGCTATCTGGCGCGCATCGGCGGCGCTGACCCCGGTCCCGCCCCCTTCCTTCCCATCGAACACGAGATCGACGCATGACCTTCTTCCACACCCTGCAGGACCGCACCGCCGCCGAGCGCGACCATCTGCTCACCGCGCCCGTGCTCCAGCTCGCCGTCGACGGCAGGCTCGAGTTGCACACCTACATCGCCTTCCTCACCCAGGCCTACCACCACGTCAAGCACACCGTGCCGCTGCTGATGGCCTGCGGCGCCCGCCTGCCCGAACGCCACGAGTGGCTGCGCAGCGCGATCGCCGAGTACATCGAGGAGGAACTCGGCCACCAGGAGTGGATCCTGAACGACCTCGCCGCCTGCGGCGCCGACCCCGAGGCGGTGCGCCACGGCCAGCCTGCGCTGGCGACCGAGCTGATGGTGGCCTACGTCTACGACCGCATCGCGCGTCACAACCCGGTGAGCTTCTTCGGCATGGTCAATGTGCTCGAAGGCACCAGCATCGCGCTCGCTACCCGCGCCGCAAGCGCGATCCGCGGCAGCCTGGGCCTGCCGCCGGCGGCTTTCAGCTATCTCAATTCCCATGGCAGCCTGGATATCGAGCACATGCGCTTCTTCGAGGACCTGATGAACCGGCTCGATGCCGACGAGGACCGCGAGGCGGTGGTGCATACCGCACGCGTGGTGTATCGCCTGTACGGCGACATGTTCCGCAGCCTGCCGCTGGCGCGCTGAGGGCCGACGATGAAACTCGAAACCTGCCGCGTGCTGATCACCGGCGCGAGCGGCGGCATCGGCCAGGCGCTGGTCGAGCAGCTGTGCGCGGCCGGCGCCCAGGTGCTCGCCGTCAGTCGCGATGCGGACCGGCTCGCGGTGCTGCGCGCGCGCTATCCCGAGTGCTTGCACCACGTCGCCGCCGACCTCGGCAGCGCGGCGGGGCTCGATGCGGTGGCGGTGGCGGCGCAGGCCTTCGGCGGACTCAATTGCGTGATCCAGGCCGCGGGCGTCAATCGCTTCGGGCTGCTCGAACAGCAGGACGACGCGGCGCTCGCCGAGCAGCTCGCGCTCAACCTGCTGGCGCCGATGCAGCTCACCCGCCGGCTGCTGCCGCTGTTGCGGCAGTCGCCGCGCGCGGTGCTGCTTTACGTCGGCTCCACCTTCGGGGCGATCGGCTTTCCCGGGTTTGCGGCCTACAGCGCGAGCAAGTTCGGCCTGCGCGGCTTTGCCGAGGCGCTGCGCCGCGAGCTCGCCGACACCGGCATCCGCGTGCTGCACGTGGCGCCGCGCGCCACGCGTACGGCGATGAACGCCGACGCGGTGGTGGCGATGAACGCCGCGCTCGGGGTCGCGATGGACACGCCGCAGCAGGTCGCCGCGCAGATCGTGCAGGCGCTGCGCGACGAGACGCCCGAGCGTGCGCTCGGCTGGCCGGAGAAGTTCTTCGCCCGCCTCAACCGCCTGCTGCCGCGCGTGGTCGATCGCGCGCTGCGCAAGCAGTTGCCGACGGTGAAACGGTTTGCCGCGGCGCCGGGCGAGGGCGGGCGCGGCTGAGTTCGCCCGCAGGGCAGCGCGCTTGGCGCTACACGCGCAAGCGGGCCGGCCCGCGAATACAGCGCTTGATTCGTCGCTGTTCGGATGCAGCTCCGATCCCACGAAACATGCGCGCATCGATTCGTGCGAGCTTGGCACCGCGGGCGCGGAAGGCGTCAAATACGCGGCAGGAAACCCCACTGAGGAAAATCCGTAATGCGCATCCTGCTGGTCGAGGACGACGAGGCGCTGGGCGAAGGCATTCGCGTCGCGCTCAAGCCCGAGGGCTACACCGTCGACTGGGCGCGCGACGGCGCCAGCGCGCTGCATGCACTCACCCATGAGGACTTCGGCCTTGCGGTGCTCGATCTCGGCCTGCCGCGCATGGACGGGCTCGAGGTGCTGCGCCGCCTGCGCGCCGGGGCCAACCCGATTCCGGTGCTGGTACTGACCGCGCGCGATTCCACCGCCGACCGCATCGCCGGGCTCGACGCCGGCGCCGACGACTACCTGGTCAAGCCCTTCGATGTCGACGAGCTCAAGGCCCGCATCCGCGCGCTGCTGCGGCGCAGCTTCAGCCGCGCCCAGCCGGTGCTGGAATACCGTGAGGTGAGCCTCGACCCGGTCGCCCAGCAGGTCAGCTACCGCGGCCAGCCGGTGGCGCTGCAGCGCAAGGAGTTCCTGCTGCTGCACGAACTCCTCGCCCAGCCCGGGCGCGTGCTCACCCGCGACCGCCTGCAGCAGGTGCTGTACGGCTGGGACGAGGAGGCCGAGAGCAACGCGCTCGAGGTGCACATCCACCATCTGCGCAAGAAGCTGTTCCCGGAGCTGATCCGCACCGTGCGCGGCGTGGGTTACCTGGTGGACAAGGCCTGATGCGCTCGATCCGCAGCCGCACCCTGCTGCTCGTGCTCGGCCTGCTCGCCGTGGCGCTGAGCGCGATCTCGTACGTCAGCTACCGCGACGCACGCCACGAGATCGAGGAGCTGTTCGACGCCGTGCTCGCCCAGCAGGCACGGCTGCTCGCCGGCATGATCCCCGCCGACAAACTCGACCAGATCACCGGCCGCTTCGAATACATCGAGGCGCGGCTGGCCGCCGGCCCGGCCCCGGCCGAGGTGGCCGCGCTGGCCCGCGACTATGCCACGCTGAAGCCGGTGGC